>SMVB01183329.1_pt1 | contig 12086 bp, 10 predicted proteins | sample 2456461 | NCBI WGS metagenome assembly SMVB01 (sample SAMN11095934, study PRJNA526329) | marine sediment metagenome | biome: Marine sediment; feature: Surficial sediment; material: Deep marine sediment; isolation source: Hadal surficial sediment | place: Pacific Ocean | collected 2014-05 | depth...
TCTGAATCAAACGGTACACTGAACAAGACTGCTTCGGAAAATCCGGGAATTCCGGTATTGGTGTCATTGCCGGTGTAATAAACACTGCCGAATCGACCACTAAGTTCCGCGAAGCGGCTTCCAAGCGTTTGAATCTTGCAGACGTCTTGCCGCATCAGCAAGGTCGCCTCGTAGAACAAATCGTTATGCCGAATATTGCCAGAGCCTTCCAGCTCCTCCACATGTCGGTCACAGCTATCTGTCCAGGCCCTGTCTGACAAGCGCACTGGCTCTACTGTGCGGTAGTCCGCGCCAAAACCAAAGAATCCGCGGTCTGTATTTCGCCCCCAGGTCAGTGTTATTGCCTTTTCTTCACCGCCGCTCCTGCCGCCTTGAGCCGGTGTCGAGCCAAATACCTGTACTTCCAGACCGTCAAAATCCTGCCTGAGAATGATATTGGCAACACCTGCAACAGCATCTGATCCATATACCGATGACGCGCCGTCCAGGAGAATGTCGTAGCGTTGAACCAGGGAACCGGGAATAAGATTCAGGTCAGCGGCGGCCGGCGCGCCTTCGACGCCAGCCGGTGCCAATCGGCGACCGTTGACGAGTACCAGTGTTCGCTCGGCACCCAATCCTCTGAGGTCCAGGGTCGATGAACCCGGTCCGTTGGGGATTACGAATCCCTGAAACGTCAAGTCGAATTGTATGCCGGAGGCGGCAGTTGATTCCTGCAAGATGGTCGCAGAATCAATCAGACCGATCTCACGCGATACTTTTCCGGTGATTACCTGCAATGGCGAGATACTCGTAAATGTATCCCGCTTCAGTCGAGAACCTGTGGTAACAATCTCGTCAAATGCCTTTTCTTCTTCTTCATCAACGATTGCGGTTTCTTCTTCCTGCGACCAGGCTGCAGTTGAAAAAGCAAGTGTCAGGACACTGGCGGCAATTGCGAACAAGCTGAAAAGTCCTGAAGGACCTGCTCGATTTTCATCGACTCTCATGGAAATCCCCTTATGCAAATGTTCTTCTATAAGGCGGGGACGATTGTGCTCCCTGCCATCGTCAGCTCCTGACCGACGCCGGACTGGCCGCGAGGCCGGCCTAGTGTCGTAAGGGCGGATTTGGTGCCTAGTATCCGTTATTATTGCGCCTGTTGCAAAATGGTCACGATGACTGGGGTTGCCGCCGTTATTGGCGCACCAGACTGTGGCTTTATACCCACAACCGTCAGTGAGTTGGCTTAGAACCGGGGAGAATACAGGTGATCAGGCAAAGCAAGGCGGTATCCGCTATCACCCTGACCACAATGGCGTTGCTGGCTTTCGCGGGCAACTCCATTCTCTGCCGAATGGCGCTCAAAGACGGCGCGATCGATGCTGCCAGCTTCACCAGTATCCGCCTGATTTCCGGCGCACTGGCGCTATTGGTCATCGTGGCTGTCAATTCAAGCGTCAGCAAACTGAGACAAAGCGGCAGTTGGCTGTCTGCATCAATGCTGTTTCTCTATGCGCTGGGCTTTTCCTACGCCTACATAGATTTGGAAGCCGGGACCGGTGCGCTGATCCTGTTCGGCATGGTTCAGGCGACGATGATCATTGCTGCATTGATTAATGGGGACAGACCGACGGCCATTGAAATTCTGGGCTGGGTATGTGCGACTGCCGGACTGGTATACCTGGTTTTGCCCGGTATCGAAGCACCGTCTGCCGCCGGCAGCGTCCTGATGGGTGTCGCAGGCATTGCCTGGGGCGTCTATTCCATTCGCGGAAAATCAGAGTCCGATCCTGTTGTCTCGACAGCATCCAATTTTCTTCGATCTGCCGCCTTTCTCCCGCTGGTTTTCGCCGCGAGTTTTCAATCCATTCAGTGGACCACAACAGGCGTGTTACTCGCGATGTTATCGGGCGTGGTCACATCGGGCATCGGCTATGTAGTGTGGTACGCGGCACTCACGCACCTGAAAACGATTCGGGCGGCTTTGGTACAACTGTCTGTACCGGCCATCGCGGCGCTGGGTGGCGTGGCGTTGCTCGGCGAACCCTTAAGTCATCGCCTGATTGTTTCATCCGCATTGATCCTGGGCGGTATTTTGATTGCGCTTAGCTGGAAATCAAGAACAAAACCTTAAGCCGGATTAAATGGACTTTATAGTTTGCCCCGGTCCGGTACTATGTGAACTGGCGCAAGGAAATTGTGCGTTGTATCACACAGAGTAGAATGATGCTGATAACGCCGAACAGGGACAATCTCAACAAAATCGTCGTCCTCAACCCCAAGGGAGGCTGCGGCAAAACGACGCTAGCGACCAATCTCGCCGCCTACTACGCCAAACGCGGCCCCGTTCCCGCTATCATGGATTGCGACTCGCAAGGCTCTACGATGAGCTGGCTGGAAAGACGCCCTACAACAAGTGCACCGGTTCATGGCATTGCCGCTTTCAAGAAGAACATGCAAGCGACACGCAGCTGGCAACTGCGCGTGCCAAATGAAACCAGCAACCTGATTGTAGATTCGCCCGCCAGTCTGACGCACGATGACTTGCGCGAAGTCACCCGGGATGCAACCAGCATTCTGGTGCCGGTCATGCCTTCCTACATTGATATTCACGCGGCGTCCCGATGTATTGCGGATTTGCTGTTAGTGGCAAAAATTGATCGGCGTGACCGGAAGTTAGCGGTCGTCGCTAATCGAACTCGCACCAACACCAAAAGCTACCAAAAACTCATGCGATTTCTGGATTCACTTGGCATTCCAATTATCGCAATCTTGCGCGACAGCCAGAATTTCGTACACGCGGCCGAAGCGGGTATCGGCATCTGTGAAATGCCGCCGCACAAAGTGCGTAAAGACATCGAGCAACTGGAACAGATTATTCAATGGCTTGACGGCTGGGCGGAACGACGTCGTGACCCCGACGAGAAACGCCGCATTGAACAGGCATCGAATGTGACTTTATTTCGAAAGCCCGGAACCCGCTCTCTTTAAGCGTAACCTTTCGTTACTCGCTTTGAATTTCTGCAAATAGTCCGGCGCCTACATTGCCGCCACTTAATACGGCAACGGTCGTTTTGCCCTTCGTATCAATCTTGCCACTCAATACAGCTGCCAGTGCGACGGCGCCACCTGGCTCCACGACCAACTTAAAATGATTGAAGGCGAATCGCATCGCTTGCCGCACTTCGTCGTCGGTAACCGCCAGGCCCCTCTCGAGCAATTTCCGATTGATCTCAAAAGTCATTTTGCCCGGCGACTCTGTCTGCAACGCATCGCAAATCGATCGCGCGTCGGGACTGTTTTTTTCGCGCTCGTTACTCATGAGTGATCGAGCCGTATCGTCGAAATCAATCGGTTCAACCGGATATACCAGTGTAGACTCGCTCGCCGACTTGATCGCAACGACCGAACCCGAAATCAATCCGCCACCACCACAGGGAACGAGTATTTGATCCGCGCTCACGGCCAATTCGTTTAACTGGGACATGATTTCCAGTCCGACCGTGCCCTGCCCGGCAATGATATGTTCGTGGTCATAGGACGGAACGATTGTCGCGTCGCGCTCTGCGGCGATTGACCTGGCAATTGCTTCGCGATCGCCCGTATAGCGGTCGTAAAGAATAACTTCGCCGCCAAGCCCTCGCGTGTTTTCGATTTTCGCCGCTGGCGCATCTTCGGGCATCACGATTACCGTCTTGATTCCCAATATCGATCCTGCCGCCGCAACGCCCTGGGCATGATTGCCGGACGACCACGCGACGACGCCATTTGCTGCCTGGGATTCATCGAGCTGGCTTAGCAGGTTGTAAGCGCCACGGATCTTGAACGAACCAGTCCGCTGCAAGCACTCAGGCTTAAGATAGACACTCCCACCGGTGACTTCATTCAGATGCGGGGAATAGAGCAGCGGCGTTTTTATCGCAACGGACGCAATCCGGGCCGCAGCCGCTTCAATGTCCGAGACGTCAATCACTACGAAGTTTAGATATCGGCAGCCAGCCAATCGATCTTGGCCGCGCAGATAAAATCGTTGTCGGACAGGCCGTCGATCGAGTGAGTGCGATACATCACCAGGCAGGAACCGTAGTTGACGGTCATTTCGGGGTGATGGCCCTCGATTGTGGCAATCCACGCAACCGCGTTGGTGAATGCAATTGTCCGCGAGAACGACGGGAACTCGAACAGTCGTGAAATACTGGATGCTGACTCGTCGTATGACCAGTTTTCGTGCAGCGCGGCCAAGAGCTCTGTCGCCTCTTCAGCTCCCAACGGGCTGACGCCGCCCTCGCAGGGTTTGCATTTTCGTTCTACCAGCGACTCGGTCATGTTCCACTCCTTTGCTAACGAAACTACTATAAATCTTATATCCGATGATAGACATAAAAAAAGGCCGGCCCTCGCGGGCCGGCCAGGCGGAGACTCACGAATGAATCCAGGGAAAATTGCAAGAAACAGACTATTTTCGACTGTTACTGAGATCGTTCGAAGCCGGTCGTCGTCAGTCCGGACGAAGCCGGATTAGAAGCGAATGAAGGCGCATCTTCCAGGTAAAGCGTCATGCTGACCCGGCGCTCCAACGCATAACTGTCGACATTGGTATCAACGGCTGGCGATTCACCGTGTGCCGCCGTCTTGATACGCGTCTCGGCGATACCGCTATCGAGCAGAAATTGACGCACATGCTCCACTCGCCGAAGCGACAGCGCCTGGTTGTAAGCAGCGTCGCCACGTTCGTCTGCAAAGCCATCGAGCTGCACGTAAATATCCGGCATAGAAGCGAGGCTTGTCGCCAGGTTTTGCAGTCGAGAGCCAGTGGTATCAACAAGCACGTGCTCATCAGTTCGAAACAGCAGGTCCATTTCGATGCCCACCTGCATCAGTTTGATCAGTTCAGGTCGTGCGATAGCCTGCAGGCGTTGCATCTCGCCGCCCAGATCATCGATATCGCCATTTAGCGCGTCAATGTTTTTTTCGAGGTCGGCAATTCGCTGTCTCGTACCGTTAAGTGAGCTATTAAGAGAATCGACGCTATCATTTCGCTTCTTGAACTCATCGCCGACTTTCGCACCAATTGCGGCACCAACAAAGAATCCAGCTGGCCCACCCAGAATTGCTCCGAGCACTGCGCCGGTGCCGACGCCAACCGATTCTTCTTTGGATGCGCCTTGGCCAGCCGTTGCCGGCGCGGTGGTCAAAGCGAGTACGATTCCGATCAAGATATGTTTGTTACGCATTGTTACTTCCTCCGATTAATGTAAGACCCGTGTTGTGGCCTTTGTCGGAATCCATTTAATGCGCTAAAGCCGCTCGTGAAGAGTCGCCGATATGGCGGATTGGAGATCAATTGTGGCGAAAAATGACGGCATCGCGCTGGGCGATGTCCGGTGCAGAATCAGCGAGACTCGGTCAGTCCAACGAAGGTACCGCCGTTGCGTTCGCACAGCGCCCGCATCAAGCCTGCGAAGCGTTGCGAGCTTGGCGGAATATTGGAGCCACCAAATGAATAGGGGAAACCGATGGCGTGAATACGAACCCGGCGATCGCCGTTCTCATCTTCAACATTAATGTCGTCAATCATGCGCAAGACGCCTTCCATCGAATTGCCCTGAAACTCGTCGCCCAGGACGTAAATACTGATTTTCTTATCGGGTGCCCAGAACGTTCGAATCGCGTAGGCGATACCGTCGGACGGGTCACTATCGCTGAACGGCGCCCAAACGCGCATCTTGTTTTTGATTGCCTGCCTGACCTCCGGTGTGTCGGCGATCCATGTTCCCGCATTTTGCTGGAACATATAGCTGCCGTTGTCATTCATGATCTGCAGGCCCTTGACGTGAGGGTAAACGTTCAAAACCTCGCTCAATTTTCGCTCGACCAGCCCCCATTTCGACTGCATGCTGCCGGAGGTGTCGATTACGAAAATAATGTACTCGCTGTCCACCGGAATACCGCCTATAGCGTCGTCCGGTGCACGAGTGAATCGGCGCAGCCGTTGCATTTCTGCCGTCAGACGCTGTCGAGCCGCCTTCATTTCTCCCTCGTCTGCATTGAGAATCGGATCATCCCGATTCAGCAGTTCAAACTGGCCTTGCACCGAATCCAGCTCTTTCTGCAATTGTGACAGGGTCAGGTTTGTTTCAGTCGTTTCAATACGCACAACCGAGAGTGCACGAGTCATGACAGTCGTTTCGCCGCGAACCTCAAACAACTCTTCCTGCAAGAGGGCGATCAGTTTCTGCAGGTCTTCCTGTGTTTTCTCATAGACTGCCGGCTCATAAGTTTTGCTGAGCACCAGCAGCAAAATGATCGCACCGAAGCCACAGCAAATGCAGTCCAGAAAGGACAGGCTGAATGCTTCCATATTTCTATTTTTTCTCCTGCTCATGGCCAGTCTTTGCTAATGCTCATGAAGGAACCGCCAGTGCTCCAGGCATGCACCCAGAATGAAATGGTTGCTTCGTAGTCACCTTCCATCGGAAATAGCAGCACGTTGACCGGCACGCCTCTGGGCAACTCCTGCTCGGCCTCCAGAAAAAATTTGAAGCGCTCGCGACCCGTGACCATGCCGCGATTGGTTTCTGGCGCATTCATCGTCGGTAATCCATCGATCAACAGAATGACGTTGTCCGGGAGTGGGTTCATTTTTCGAACTACGCTGTACGCACCTAGCATATTGGTGCCGTTCTCCGGTATCGTCCGGCGCAACAGTCGAATGGCTTCATCGAGTTGCTTGCCATCACCGACATCCAGCCAGATACCGTCAGTACCCTTCAACACCGGTTTGGGCTCAGTGTTAAAGGTATATATCTGAAACTTGCTTTTTTCCGGGAATTGCGCCGATAACCAGTCAACCGTGGCAACCGCCTGGCGCCACTTCAATGATCGCAGTTTCACGGCATCCGACATGTTTCGGCGGCGAAGAATGTTGATAATCTTGCGATCGAGCATGCTCGCGGACGCATCGACCAGGACCAGGATATGATCCCCGCCCACTTTTAGCCCGGTCAGATACTGACGATCGCCATCGCCAGTGAATCGCCGTACCTTGGCGCCCTCCTCTTTGCTGGCTGTTTCCAATGCCAGCAATCGTTTCTTCTCTTTCTCGAGAGACTCAATATCGGATTGCAGTTTTTCAACCCGCTTGACCTTGGCGAGTGACTCCGAGTCGAATTCTTTCAATTCTTCTTTAAGCTTTTTGAGCAAAGCGATGATGGCGGCAATTTGCTCCTCGGCTGACAGCTTTTCGTCTACCAGGTCTTCCATCGAATTCTTGGCCAACACAAGATTTTTGCGTTGATCGAGAATTTCGTATTCAAGCCGTGTCGTTTCTCCACTGAGATCGTCTGCCGGCTTGTCAGTAGACTGGCGCACTTGCGAATTTATGATCATGAAAAACAAAATCACGGCGCCGAAACCACAACTCATGCAGTCCAGAAACGACATGCTGAAGACTTCCATCGGCCGCCGTTTTCTAGCCACTGTCTTCATCCGTTGTAATCAATCGAAATTCAAACCCTGGTGAACCGATCCGAAGCAAGTCACCAATTTGCAGCACCGTCGACCCATCGATTCGATGACCGTTTAGAAATGTTCCATACCGACTGAAGTCCTCTATTACGCATTGACTTTTGACGCGTTGCAGCGAGCAGTGACGGCGCGAAACACCCGGCATGTCGGTGTCGAGAACGACAACCCTGCCGCTATCTGAAGACTCGGACCCGAGAATAAGTACCGAGCCATCTATCTCGTGTGCCGTATTGCCGAAGAGCAGGTGTGTCGGTACGCCCGTCTGTGCATTCTCTCCTGCATCGTCCGCAATGCTGGCGGCCGCCTGATCCCAGGGCAGCTGACGGATCAGGCTCACGCCAGCAGCCGTGCCGCCGGTTTCGCGAACGCGCGCAAGCGCCCCGCGAGCCGTAGCGCCGGGCTCCAGGACGAATACTTCCCCTCCTACCCTGGCCTTGAGCATTTCTGCCAATCCCGGCAAGCGGGCCACTCTGTCGGTCAATTGCAGCGCTGGCACCTCGTCCGCACGAAATAATGCTCTAAGCGTGCTGGTGATTCTTTGATAAACGGAAGCCGCCGCGCCAATGAAGGCCAACGACTCAATGGTGGCCTCGTAACTGCCGCTGGCCGCTTCGATCTCCAGATGCACACGGTCGCTGCGCGCCGCTTCCACCAGCCAGGCATCCATTTTGTTGACTAACATTTGCTCGGTTTCTGCCGTATGCAATGGATCAAACCGGGATTGCTGAACGAAGGCATTGGCAACCATGTGAAGCCATGCATCCGTCAATGACGAAATGCCGCAATCGTTCAACACGCTCGTTTTTTCGACTTGAACCTGACCGGGTTGAGCCAGCCGCGCCAGTGTGGTCGAGTGCAAACTGATGTCGATGTGTACTGGCACCGCACCTTTGTACTCGCGCCGGGTAGCCGCCGCTGCGGCATCGACCATCGCCGTGATCGGCAAATTTAGCTCGCCTGCGATACCCAACAGGAGCCCAAGATGTTGCGACGTCATGTAGGCCGGAATAACAATGACAAGCTCAGTGCTGCTACCGGCGCTCATCAGTTGTTCCAACTGTTGACTCACCAGATCGGCGGCACTTAGATGTGACTTTCTCTGGTCGGGAAGTGGCTCCGTTGTCAGTTCAGACCAATAGCGATTTTGTATGAGGCGCGGTTTGATCCTCGCTTGTTTGAATGCATCACTGCCGGTGATCAAGTGATCGTCTTCAAGCAACGCAAAGCCTGGCTCGCGATACAAGATTTTTGCACCATCCAGCAATGTAATGCCGGCATCGTTGATATGTACTGCGGTGCGCATGACCTAAATCCAGTCTCTTAGTCGGACTTCATGTGACGGATCAGTTTGTCGTCCAGGTAATTTTCGCTGTCGAATACCAACCGCTCCTGTAATAGCTGCAGCTGGTAAACCAGAAACATCAGGAAAATACTGATCAACAAGGCGATAAATGTTGAGTTAAAAGCGATGCCCAGGCTTTGCGTAACGCCCGCAATATCGCCTTGCACCGCTTTGTCCGCCTGCGCGAGGGCTTCACCGATACCTCGAACGGTGCCGATAAACCCGATCGATGGAATAGCCCAGGAGATGTACCGAATCATGGACAACTCCGATTCCAGTCGATCAGCCTCCGATTCGAATATCGTATGTGTACTGCTGGAGACATCCTGAATGCTGCGCGTGGTGCTGAATCGTCTGAGCGCATGCAGCAGTGCGCGCGGCAATACCATCGACTTCTGATCATCTGGCAATGCCTCTACCTGGCGGGAAAACTCGCGCGTATCCTCGGGGAGGACCCGCATCCCCTCCGCAATGGCGATCAAGTCGACGTCCAGCAGCCTGCGTTCACGCAAAATTTCTCTGGCCTTGTAACCCATGATCGCGAGAGCCCAGAACATCAAAATGAAACAGGCTTCCTGCTCCATATCCTTGACAAGAACCCACGTGGATCGTTCACGAACAAAGTCCGGATTCTGCGATGCTTCCAGGGCCTGTTCGGCAACAATTTTTGTCGCGTTCGGCCGCACTACAGAGACATAAAATGCGTGCACGACGATGATGGCGATAATCAATGCGAACAGCTGGAAAACAAATTCGACTGGAATCGTATTTTTTTTCATAGTTTAAGTCTCGAGCTTCTAAAGTCAGATATTAGTCGGAAACGAAATAGGCACATCCGCTGGAATTTCTTCAGTCGGAATAAAGTCATCTTCGTCTTCCTCGTATGTCTGGTCGTCAAGATCCGCGTCGTCGATGTCTTCGACGTCAACAACGTCCACTTGCTCCTGGTCAACGGCCACGGCTTCTTCCGCTGCTTTCGATTCACTTTCAGGTGTCGAATCCTGGGCTGGCGCGTTGAGAATGAACATTGATCCCACCATTATCGCCATTAGATACTTGATCATCACTTGTTTCTCTTTAATGTGTACTTTATTGGACCATCGGATCAGCATAAAAATTCCGCGTCACTTGGCGTTTCTGGCGATTCTGAAGCCAACATCCACGCGACCGCTTGTGCCGAAATCCCGGTATCCCCACCTGAGCTCCGAAATCCCGGAGTGACGCCAGCTCGAGCCACGAATGACGCGGTTGTTACCCCGTTGTGCCCCTGCAGGATCAACGACGGGCTCGGTTTGGCCCGGATTTGCCACAGAATAATAATCCTGAATCCATTCAGCAACGTTTCCGCCACCGTCATAAAGGCCAAGCGCGTTTGCAGGGAACGAACCAACAGGCGCGGTGGACGCAAAACCATCGTTATAGGTTGGCAAAATGGACGGCACCAGCTTAATTGAGGATTTGTCCGCATAATTGCCGCTTTCCTTACGCGGTGGCAGACGGCTGCCCCACGGGAATACGGGGGCTTTTGAACGGCCCTGGTAGCGAAGCGCCCAGACCCATTCCGCCTCGGTTGGCAATCGATAACCGTCCGGTGTTGGCGAAATCGCCTGCCACTTCTGGAATTTCTTTTGGTAAGCGGGTGGCAATCCCTCTTGTATACTCAGCCAGTTGCAGTACTCAACCGCGTCTTTCCAGGCTACGTTGACCACCGGATTCAAGTCGCCTGCAAGTGATGCATGCAGTCCATCCCCGGAAATATGATTCTTGCGAAACTTGAGAAACTCCCTGTTGGTCACTTCCCGTGCGCCGATATAAAAGGGTTTGGTCAGCGTTACCGGCACAATCACTTCGTTCGAGCGCCGGCCCTGCTCACGCCGCGATACACCCATTGTAAATCCGCCGGGTTCTACGCGGCGCAATGCCTGTCCAGTGCTGGTCTTAACCGTATTTGCGGTGCCGCGAGCGAGCACCTCTTTGTCGGACAGCAATCGAATTTGCAGCGACTGCGGAAACCCTGGCCGCGGCGTAATAGCGCGACTGAATGTTTGATAACCGGCGCGCTTCACTTCAATACGGTGCGGCGCTGATGACAAATTGAGCGTCATTGAGCCTGTGCCGCGAGCTGATCCATCTATAAATACGGTTGCTTCTGCCGGCCAGATCGTAAGCGCGACTTTTCCGACGCGTGCCGACAGATCGACAGTAATTGCTTCGGATGCTGCCGCTGCAAGCCTTACGCGCCTGACGGCCGACCCATAACCGGCCTTTGACAATCCGATCTGGTAATCGATGTCGGGAGAAAGTGCCAACTTGATTGGCGACTGGCCACGATAACGGCCGTTGACGGTTACATTTGCACCGCGGGGAATTGAGTTGACCTGCAGTTGCGCATTGGCAGGCTCAAGTTCGATTAACGGCAAGGTCTGGCTTTCGTTCGAGACTGTTTCTATGCTGCCATCCCACGCCTTAAAACCGTCGGCGATAACACTTAGGGTGTGTTTGCCCTCCAGCAGCTCCAGCGTAAGCGGCGTTTCGCCTACTTTTTCCTGTCCTTTGTATACAGAGGCGCCACTGGGCTCGGATGAAATGTCGACGTTGGCCCACCGCGGCACGAGTTGAACGTGATACTCCTGATGCAGACCGAGACCGGGAACGACCAGCCTGTCTGCAAATGGCAAATATCGATCTGCCGTAATGGAAATGGCGTGCGTGCCGGGTTCGAGCTCAAGTGGGCCGAAGGGCGCTTGCCCTACTTTGGAGTCATCAACGGTGACGATGGCGTTCGCCACTTCGTCTGTGTAGACCGTCAGTCTCCCGGGCAGCCTGCGCAGCTCAATTACGACGGTTCGGCTTGGGGTCGCGTCGATCTGCAGCGCCTGACTGATATCGTAATAGCCTTCTTTCTTTACGTGCACGTTGTACGAGCCTTCGCGCATCAGTATCCGATCGCCGAATGGAAACTTGAACCAGCCACCGGAAATAGAGAAATCGTCTGGCTCACTCGGGCGAATTTCAAACTGGATCGAACGCGCACTGAACAGTAACCAGGAAATTGCGATGAGAACCAATACGCCGGCGCCGACAAAATACCGCCATCGATATTCGTCTGTCGCCGACACGACGGGTTTTCTGTCGCCGGCACGTTGAAAAGCAGTAGGCGCGATCGTCTCGTCACCGACATCACCGCCTGCAGCTGCCAGCTCCGGCGGCTTGGTGATGTAGGCGCTGCCCTCCA
>SMVB01005865.1_pt1 | contig 12085 bp, 9 predicted proteins | sample 2456461 | NCBI WGS metagenome assembly SMVB01 (sample SAMN11095934, study PRJNA526329) | marine sediment metagenome | biome: Marine sediment; feature: Surficial sediment; material: Deep marine sediment; isolation source: Hadal surficial sediment | place: Pacific Ocean | collected 2014-05 | depth 0-1...
CGTCCAACACCTCGTCGAGAACTCCATCGAGAAATCCCACATAGTCGCTGATTTCGTTCTCCCGGTCCTCCCGCGTCATCCACGTGGCGCCGACCGGGACTTCCTTTCCGTGGCGGCCCTCCGTGTCGTGGAGGTAGAAGCGAGAGAGGCCTTCGGGCGCCACGATCAGCCGGTTTGGGTCGTCCAGGTCGGCGAACCGCCGGAGAAAGCGCCGTGCCAACTGTCGATATCCATGGCACACGACCCAGATTTCTCGGAGCTGCGTACCGGCCGATCCGAGGGTGAAGTAGCGCCCCGTTCGGGCAACCCGAATATGATGTTCCCTCACTGCTGGAATCGGAATGGGCTGTTCACTGCATCGAGGGTCGGTAGGGCCAGGTCCCTCTCGGACAGAGTGGGATTCTTTACGGGCCAGGGAATCCCGATCGCCGGATCATCCCAAGCGATCCCCCCATCGAGCGCAGCGTCGAATTCGTTCGAGACCTTATAGACCAGGTCCGCGCGCTCGCTGACGCAAACGTATCCATGCGCGAACCCCTCGGGAATGTACAAAATCACCCCATCCTCTCCAGAGAGAGCCCCCCCGGCCCACTGGCCAAACGTGGGAGAGCCCACACGGAGGTCCACCGCGACGTCGAATACATCCCCGTGGACGACCCGGACCAGCTTCGCCTGTCCCTTCGGCGGCGCCTGGTAGTGCAGCCCGCGCAGCACCCCGCGGGTTGAACGGGCATGATTGTCCTGAAGGAAGACGTCCGGGATTCCCGCAGCCTCGAACGCTGAGGCGCGGTAGGTCTCCGAAAAGAAGCCCCGGCGATCACCGTGCTGGACCGGCGTGATTCGGATCACGTCTGGGATTGCGAGAGGCTCGAATCGAAAGGACATGGAAACGTAGGCTGGATGCGGTCGTGGTATTAGTGTCGTAGTAAGAGCCTTGCGCCGCTCAAGCGAGCGAGCTGCGCTGAAAGTTGAGCACGGGCCGCTCGGCCGGCAACCGTGAGGCGGACTGCGGCGCCCATTCCGCGTCCGTCTGGAGAAAGGACCATGACGCCTATCGTTCTAGAGAGGAGGCCCAGCCTTCTCAAATTGCCGGCCTTTCTTGGGCTGGTCCTCTTCGTGGCTGTGATGCCGCGCGGCGTCTGGTCACAGACCCCGGATTCGCTGGCCCCTCCGCCGAGCGAGATGAAGGTAAACCCCTTCTCCGGATTCGAAACGTTTTACCTGTCGAACGGATTGAGAGTCTGGTTCAAGCAAATGCCGCAGGCCCCCAACGTCTCTATCAGCCTCGGTGTGCCGTACGGATGGGATTCGGATCCTCGCGGGAAGGAGGAGCTCGCACACCTGACGGAGCACATCCTTTTTTCCGATCACGACGGACGCACCGAGCAGGAAATCAACGACGCGATCGACGGCATCGGTGGCCGCCACAACGGATTCACCACCCCGGATCATACTTGGTACTATGTGACCGTTTCGAAGGAGCACGGGGGGTTCGCCCTCGAATGGTTATCCCGGGTGTTATCCCCGCACGTGATGGGTGCCGACGTCGTGGAGCGGAACCGCCAGCCCGTGGCTCTGGAGATCAACGCGCAACCGCGTGAGTTTTTCGAAGGCCTGTGGGCGCTGCTCAACCCTTCCTGGCTCCTGCCTCGCGATTTTTGGCGGCGTGAGTTTCGTATGAAGACCCGAGGTGGCCGCCGGTACGACCGCTGGGCTAGCCTACAACGCATCACGCCGGAGGACGTCGCCGATTTCTACGAACGTTATTACGTGCCGGAGGCGATGACGCTCACGGTGATCGGGGACCTCGGCCGCAGCGAAGTCCTGGAAATCGCGGAGCGCACGTTCGGATCCCTCATCAAGAGGCACGTTCCTCCCAGGGAGGTGGCCGTAGAAGACCCCGCCCGACGGCGGGCCACCTACTACTGGGGGTTCGGCCCCAACGTGCGGTATTCGGCTCAGTACAAGCTCTTCAACAGCAATACCCAGGATGATTTGATGCTGCTGTTCGTCCGCGACCTGTTGAGGCGCCGTCTGAATCAACGCCTTCGGTACGGAGAACAGAAGGCGGTGTATGGACTACAGGTCAGCACCACGCAGAGAGGGCCGGGCGGATTCCTGCAGATTGAGGGCTCCATCGCGGAGAGCGAATACGACTTCGCCCAAGGAATCATCGACGAGGAGATCGCAGCCCTCGTAAATGGTACGCTGCCTCCCGAGGAATTCGAAGCGGACCGAACCGCCCTAGTCGAGCGTCTTCGCGGGGAAAACTCGACGGCACAAGCCCTCAACTTCTGGGTGCTTCGCAATTTCTACGACCCCTCCAAGTATGCGGACTTCCCGGATCTGCTTTCCTTCTTCGCGGATGTGACCCAAGACGAGGTGGCAGAGTTCGCGGCCCGCACCTTCGTCTCTGAGCGAGAAGTCACCACACTCGTCAGAGCGCAGCCGATGAGCCAAGGAATGCTTGCGATCGTCGCCCTCTTGCTCGTGTTCCTCACGGTTCGGGGGGTCGCATGGACCCTCACGCGCCCGGTGACGATGGCTGGCATTCTTTATGTGGCGCGTTTCCGGATGCCCATTCCGCTGCTGATCGGTGCGGTGGTCGGCTTCGGGGCTGTCGGATTGATCGTGGGCCGGCTGATCGTTTTCGTCGTTCAGGCCTTGGCACTCGCCTTCGTCGTGACCATCGACAATTACAATAGCCAACTGCTGTTCTATGCAGCCATGCTCACCACGGCCGTCGCACTCTCCATCCTCTATCTCTCGCTGTTCCCCCATAAGATCATCGTGTTTCCGGACCACCTCCGCATCAAATTTCTGGCGTATCGGTCCCGCGTCTTGAAGCCCGACGACTTGTTGGAGATTTCGACCCGCCGATTTCACCAGGTCTGGTTCCGGAAGGACGTGTTTCGATCTGTACCGCTCGCGTGGGGCCTGGTCGGGCCGGGAATCTACCTGCGGCCAACCAAGGGAAGAGCGTATTTTTTCCGGACGAGAAACACCGCGGAACTGGTCGATGTGCTAGGGGGGTGGCGGGGAGCGTCGGTTTCACCTGCCGCAGTCAAGAAAAAGCCGATCGTCAGAGACCCTTTGGAGGACGCGGAGGACACAGCGGATTGGATCGCTTCGATCTCCACGGACTCGATCCCGAAGGGCGATGCGCCATCGCCCTCCAACGCGTCGGACCCGCTCCCGGAGCTCGACGAGCCATCGGCTTCGATCGCCCCTGACCCGATCCCGGAGCTCGAGGAGCCGTCGGATTCAACCGACCCTGACCCCATCCCGGAACTCGAGGAGCCGTCGGTTTCGGGAGTCCCGGACCCGCGTCCGGAGGACGAGGAGGCACCGGTTTCGATCGCTTCGATGCTCCTGGGCCCGTCGGCAGGCGACGAGGAGCCACCGGCTTCGATCGCTTCGATGCTCCTTGGCCCGTCCGCGGGCGACGAGGAGCCACCGGTTTCGATCGCTTCGATCGCTCCGGACGCGATCTCGGAGGACGAGGGCGGGGAGGTCGACTTTGACAACGCCGGGATGAACGAGGGCGACATCAAGGATCTGCTCGGAGATTCCTATGATCCGGACGCGGACAAGAAATTCTGACGAAATAGGACCGCTCCGCGCGCCGGATGTCTAGACCGCGATTCGCGTCAGATCCCTTCCGAAGCGGATCCTCACGCGAATGAGGAGAAAGAGCGCCACCGCTGCCAGCCCGGACGCCAACCCCCACCAAAGCCCCAGCGGTCCGAGCCCGCCCGGAAAAGCCAGGTAAAGGCTGATGGGCAACCCGATCAACCAGAACCCGACCAGGTTGACGAGCATCGGCGCGAGTGTATCGCCGACTCCCCTGAGCACACCCGACCCCACCGCTTGTAATCCGTCGAAGATCTGGAAAATTCCGGCCACAGGGATGAGCGTGGTGGCGAGCCCCACGACCTCCAGGTCGGGGGTATAGAGGCGCGCCAAGAAACCAGGAACGCTCAGGAACACCGCTCCGGTGCACGCCATCACGGCACCGGCGACCAACAACCCTGCCCCTGCCGAACGCCTGGCCCGCTCGGAGTCTCCGGCACCCACGGCCTGCCCCACGAGCACCGTGGTCGCCTGTGTCACCCCCACCGCCATCATGAAGGTCACACTCGCCAAGTTGATTGCGACCTGATGGCTCGCCATGGGGATCGTCCCGAGCATCCCCATCAGAATTCCAATTGCCCCGAACACTCCGAACTCGAGAAAGAACTGGATCCCGATGGGAACCCCGAGCCGGCACATCCGGAGCAGGGGCTCGAGCATGAGCGCGTCGCTTCGGAGCGGCCGCAGATAGGGTCGAAGAAACGGCCAGGCGACTGACACCAACGTAAGGAGCATGAACCACCGGCTGAGCGTCGTTGCCCAGCCGGATCCGACCGCGCCCAAGGCGGGAGCACCCAGATTTCCGAAGATGAGCACCCAGTTGAAAAAGACGTTGGCGGCGTTCGCCAGGACGATCACAACGACGATCGGCCCCACCCGACCCATCGATTGCAGACCCTGCCGTAAGACGATGAAGAGGAAGAAGGCCAGCACGCCCGGTATGGATACCAACGCATAGTCGGCCGCTATCGGAATCACTTCCTCGGGTTGGCGAAGAAAAGCGAGCACCGGGCGCCCGGGCATCAGAAGAAGGGAACTCAGGACCGCCAAGCCGACCGCAATCACGAAACCTCGTTGAAACGCCCGCGCGATCCCGGCGCGGTCGCCGGCCCCAAAGGCTTGAGAAACGAGGGGATCCAAGGCGAAGAGCGTGCCCATCCCGAAGCTGGTGGTCAGGAAAAAGTAGAGGTTCCCGAGCGCTACCGCGGCAAGATCCCTCGGTGAGACGTGTCCCACCATGATCGTATCCACCGCCCCCATGAGGATGAATCCCACCTGGACGGTGGCCACGGGTAACGCCAAGCGGAGCAGCGCGGTGATGTGGTCCCTCGTTGGAACCATCTGGCGTATGACGTGCATGAGCGCAAACGATCATCGGAGTAGAAAAAAGCACCGCGCCGGGCCCCGAGGGGGGTCCGGCGCGGGAAGGAAGAATAATACATTCTCCCGGACCGGCCTGCGAGACGGCTCAGGCCTGCTCGTCCCCCGCTAGGTCCGGCCCCTCGTCCGCCACCGGACTCTGAGAGAGCCGTCGAGCCCGATCGCGCCGGATTTCCAGGAGGAGTGCCCGCTCCTCTTCCAACTCATCACGCATGGGCTGCCTGCGGACGCTGGTGCGCGCCATGAAAAAACTGGAACAGAGTGTGAGAGGAAAACCAAGGCAGAAAGCCGCGAGGCGCTTGAAGCCCCGCTCCCCGTCACGGAGGTACGCACCGTAGGCGACGTTAGCCAGGATCCAAACAAGCGGACCTAGAATACTTTCCAGCATCGACTTTTCCGCGCTCCAAATCTGAGTGCTGGCCCACTTCCGCACGGTGCGTCCGCATCATGCGCCGCACGGCGCCTATCGTGCATCGGGGCCGTACGGGCGGGGCCCTCGAGTCGTGAACCAGGGCCACCCGGCTCACCAAGCATACCCGGTCGTCCACCATTGGGTCGGCTCCCGATGACCCCTGCCTGACGGACATCGTGCCGAACCGGTATCTTGGCCGTGAGGCATTGACCCGTCGATGGCCACGGGTCCATCGACCACCGCTCAGGGGGGGGAGCCCCGTAGCTCGGGAGAGCCCATCACAACATGGCTGGATCTGCCGAATCAACAGGGACATCGCTCGGGCGCCTGTGGAAGCGGCTTTCAGGGATTCCGGGGGGGAAGTGGGTATTCAGCCAGGCGTTGCGGCTCAGTGTCCCGTACAGCGCCACCATCGGTGCGCGTGTCGAGGCGCTGGAGCCGGGGTACGCCCGCCTGTCGCTTCGGGATCGCCGCCGGGTTCGCAACCATCTTCACTCGGTACACGCCGTGGCGCTCGTCAATCTCGGCGAGTTGACGAGCGGCCTCGCCATGCTCCTGGGCCTACCGCCCACCGTCCGCGGCATCGTGACCGATATTTCCACGGAGTTCGTGAAGAAGGCGCGCGGTCGGCTCACCGCCGAGTGCACCTGTGATCCCCCCGCCGTCCTGGAGCCTACCGACTACACGGTCACCGCGGAGATCCGGGATCGAGCTGGGGAGGTCGTGGCCCGCGTGGTGGTAGTGTGGCGGCTGGGACCCAAACCGTGACGGAGACACCCCTGATGGTAGACGCTGGAATCGCCATTCCCATCGTCTGCGGCGCAATGTACCCCTGTTCCAATCCCGAGCTCGTCGCGGCCGCCTCACAAGCGGGCGGGCTCGGGGTGCTCCAGCCGATCTCTCTCACCTTCGTGCACGGATACGACTTCCGGGCCGGCATCCGCAAAATCCGTTCGCTCACCGACCGACCGATCGGCATGAACGCGCTCATCGAGCAATCTTCGAAACTGTACCGGCGCCGGATGGAGGAGTGGATCGATGTTTCGCTGGAGGAGGGTGTGCGGTTCTTTGTGACCTCACTGGGGAAGCCGGACTGGGTGGTTCGACGGGTCGAGCCGGTGGGCGGTCGGGTATATCATGACGTGACCGAGCGTAAATGGGCCCAAAAGGGCCTCGATTGTGGCGTCCACGGCCTCATAGCCGTAAACAACCGGGCCGGTGGGCACGCGGGACCCCTCGAAGTCCGGGCTCTCCTGGACGACGTCGGTGATCTCGGCCTGCCCGTCGTATGCGCAGGCGGCGTTGGGAACGAGGAGGAATTCGTCGCCGCCCTGAGAATGGGATACGCCGGAGTGCAGATGGGCACCCGCTTCATCGCGACGGACGAATGCTCTGCCAGTGACGAATACAAGCAGACCATCGTGGACGCGAACGAGGACGACATCGTGCACAGCGAGCGTCTCACCGGCGTGCCGGTCGCGGTGATCAACACCCCCTCCGTGCAGAGGTTGGGCCTGCGTGCGGGGCCGCTGGCCCGTTGGATGCTTCGCGGGCAGCGTACCAAACACTGGATGCGCACGATCTACGCCGTGAAGTCCTTTTGGCAGCTTCGCCGGGCTCTTCACGCCACGAGCGCTGGAGGAGACTACTGGCAGGCCGGAAAGAGCGTGTCCGGAATTGGCACCGTTGAGCCCGTGGCCTCGATTATCCGTCGCTTCTGCGAGGCGGCACGATCTGCGGGACTGCCCGCCAACGACGAATAGCGGCTGGGGTCTCGCTAATTCAGCCAAACGCTATATCGGACAGACGAGCTTCCCCAGCTTTTCGGTCAGCTTCATGTTCTCCGAGTAATCCACCGGGCAGTCGATGATCACAACCGTGTCGTCGGCGATGGCCTGCGTGAGGACGGGAACCAGTTCGTCCGCGGCCTGCACCCTATAACCCTTGGCCCCGAAGCTCTCGGCAAATTTCACGAAGTCGGGATTGTTGAAGGTGATATGGCTGGGTCGTCCGAAGTGCTGTAGCTGGTGCCAGTGGATCAAGCCATACTCGGCGTCGGTCCAGATGAGAACGATGATCGGGGTCTCGATACGAAGAGCGGTCTCGATCTCCTGACAGTTCATCAGGAAGCCTGCATCGCCCGTCACGGTAACCACCGTGCGGTCGGGGTGGGCCAGCTTGGCCGCGATGGCACCGGGCACGCCGATCCCCATGCTGGCGAAGCCGTTCGAGATAATGCAGGTGTTGGGCCGCTCGGCCTCATAGAGCCGGGCGGTCCACATCTTGTGAGCACCCACGTCGCATACGACGATATCCTCGGGCTCGAGCACCTGGCGGAGGTCCCAGAGAATGCGCTGGGGCACGATGGGAAACGCCGGATTTTCCGCGTGCTCAGAGTGCTCTCGGAGAACGAAGTCCCGCAGCGTTCCAAGCTTTGGCTCCTGCTGGGGCCGCGCCAGTTCACCGATCCGGCGCAGGGCCTCACCGACGTCTCCGATGACGCCCGCCGCGAGTATGTAGTGCTCATCCACTTCGGCCGGCGTCTGATCGATGTGTAGGATCTGGGCGTGTTTTTCGGGGTGCCACAGGTAAGGATGGTACTCGATCATGTCATAGCCAACGCAGATGATCACGTCGGCTCGGTCGAACCCGCAGTCGACGTAGTCATGTGCCTGAAGGCCCACCGTGCCGAGGCTCAGGGGGTGCGAAAACGGTATCGCACCCTTGGCCATGAACGTGGTCGCAACCGGAATCTGGAGCTTCTCGGCAAAAGCCTGTAGCTGCTCCGTGGCGCGGGCGCGAATGACCCCGTTCCCGGCCATGATGATGGGGTGTTTGGCACCCGAGATGATCTCGGCGGCCTGCTCTACCTTTGCGGCGGGCGGCTCCGGAGTCGCCGCCGCCTGCACCCTGAGCGGCTCCTTCCCCTCGATATCGGCACTGGCGATGTTTTCGGGGAAGTCGATGAAGCTGACCCCTGGCTTCTCGGCGAGCGCCTGCTTGAACGCCTTGCGCACCACCTCCGGAATGATCTCCGGCTCCCGGATCTGCGTGCTGTACTTGGTAATTGGGGCAAAGAGGTTGACCAGATCGAGGTGCTGGTGGCTCTCCTTGTGCATCCGGGTCGTGGCCGCCTGGCCCGCGATGGCCACGACCGGCGCCCGGTCCATGTTCGCGTCCGCAACGCCCGTCACCAGATTCGTGGCGCCCGGACCGAGCGTCGACAGGCAAACACCCGCCCTACCCGTCAGCCGCCCGTACACGTCGGCCATGAAGGCTGCCCCCTGTTCATGGCGCGTGGTGATGAACCGGATGTCGCTCTCGAGCAGAACGTCCATCATGCCGATGTTCTCCTCGCCGGGGATGCCGAAAATGTAGTCTACGTCCTCGTTTTCAAGACATCGTACGAGGAGCTCGGCGGCTTTCATGGGTGGCGTCCTTTCGTTTCAATGCCCTCGAGGCGGTGCGAGCGATGACGATGTGTCGGTGTAGCTGAAATGCCAAGTGGACTGCCGCCCTCGCTCCGCGCCTAACCGTAGACGGTGCCAAAACGCTCCCGCTGCTCCGGGCTGCCCAGGGCGACCAGCGTCGAGTCCTTTTCCAGCCGCTGGTCGGGCCCCAAATTCGTGACGATATGCCCGTCCTTCTGGACGCCAATCACGTTCAGGCCGGTGCGCGCGCCGATCCCGGCATCAGCGAGCGTCTTGTCGGCGAGCGACGCGGGAAGCGGCACGTAGAAGAGATCAACGCCCTCACCCAGCACGACGAGCTCGCGTCCCTGCACGATCGAATACACCGTCTGCACCCCTAAGGACGCGTAGCTCAAGACGAAGTCGGCGCCTGCACGCTGGATGGCCTCGACGTTCCGCTCGTGGGTGACACGGGTGAGGATACGCGCGTCGGGATTGAGCCGCCGGCAGTACACCGTCAGGTAGACGTTCATTGCATCGTCATGCGTCGTGAGCAGGACGCACGGTGTCTCGGAGATCCCCGCTGCGTCGAGGAGGCGCCGGTCGGCGGCGTCGCCCAAAAACAGCCGGTCGGGAATGTTTGCGATTTGCGGCTCCAGCTCCGGGTTGCGTTCCACCATATGCACGGGGATCTTCCGCCGCTTGAGGGCCGCAGCGGCGGCCCGCCCCACCTTGCCGCCACCGACGATGAGCACCGGATTCGGATTGGCGTCGTATATCACGAGCACTTCGTCCAGCTGCGCGATCTGCTCGGCTGTGCCGATCACGACCGGCACGCTGAGCGGCGAGAGCTCGAGATCCGGCCGCGAGGGCAGGAACCGCCCACGCTCCCACACGCCGACGATGGTGCCCCCGGTTAACTCGCGGAATCGCGTTTCCCGGATGGTCTGGCCCTGGAACGGCGTGTTGTGCACCGGGAACTCGGCAAGCAGCAGGTCATGGAACTTGCCGATCACGTTGGCGTGCGTCGTCCCGGAACTCACCCGGTTGGCGAGATGCTCGCCGAGTTGGTGGATGAGCGGCAGCACGTGCGTAGCGCCGCTGAGCTCCAGCACGTCGATGGAGTCTTCCACTTCGGCCAGCGCGACGATCGGCACCGATTCGGACAGCTCCCGCACGGTGAGGACAATGTTGGAGTTGACCGTGTCCGATGCGTTGGCCAGGACGAGGCGAGCCCGCGCCGCTCCGGCGGCTCGGTAGGTCTCGACAGAGTCGATCTCGCCCGTGAAGACCGGAACCCCGACATCCTGCATGCGCATCGCAAGCTCGGCGTCGGGCTCGATCACATAGACCGGCACGTCCGCCAGTTGAAGGCGGCGGACGAGTCCGGGCGCGATGGGATCGTTGGCGCAAATCAGCACGTGACCCGCGAGGTCTTCCGGCAGGGACTGGAGCTGACGGATGCGGCCACGGCTCCGCTGCTCGAGCCACGGTGCGTACACCACCCTGATGAAAAGGAAAGGGAGGATGATGAGGAGCAGCACCATGCCGGTCAGCAGCACGAGGGTGCTGAACGCGCGGCCCAAATCGCTCGCGAAGGTGATATCACCGGAGCCGAGGGTGCTCATCACGGTGAGCGCCCAATAGACTCCCGTGAACCACGTGTGTTCCTGACCTTCCCGCGCCATGATCACGTGGAACAGCCAACCGTAGAGCGAAACAACCGCTACGAGGAGGACCACGTATTTCACGAACGGCGCGAGCTGCCGGCGCAGTTTGGCTTCCCCCGCGAGCAGAATGGCCATATGGGAGCTGATGGTCTTCATGCAGATATGTTAATCCGTACGGGAGGCGTGTGGTGGTGACCGCTGGGCCCATTGGACCCGGCTCCCCGGCTGTTTGAAGGGCTACATCGATGTCATGGGGTACGCCTCATCTAGTCCCCCCGCACCGAGCCAGGCGTCGCGTCCCCGTCCTCCAGACCGAGTGCCCATCGGATCCCACCCACCACATGGGCGCGAAAGGCGGGATTGGTGCTCCAGATGTCGTCACGGTGGCCGAGAGAGGTATAGAACGAGCGACCCTCCCCGAAATCCTGCACCCAGGCCTGCGGATAGTCGCCGCCCTGTTCGATGTCCTCGAGTCCATCGATATCGGTTGCACGGGTGTCGATACTCAGCAGGACGCGGACCCGATCGCGCGAGAACCCCACGGGAATCCGGTTGCCGAACAGGACGTCGACGTTTTCCTCAGGCCGGTCGGCGCTCCACGCCGCAGTCCCGTACTGATACATCTCGTCCACCACGGTCCAGCTTCCGCCCAACATTCTGGTCGCAGGGTGTTCCTGGTCTTCGACGTTCAGCACGAAGACGTGGTTCTGCTGCACCGCGCGCCTGAAGTACCCACCGAGCATCTCGCCGAACTCGGGATAGTTGTACAAGGTCAGCGCCGCGCAGTGAATGCCGATGAAGGCGCCCCCCTGTCTCACGAAATCTACGAGCGCGCGTTTTTGTGCCTCGTCGAGCGGCAGGTTCCCGTTGGTCATCATCATCACGCCGTCGAACTGGGAGAGGTACTCCGCGGTGATGATCGAAAGGTCGAGTTCCTCCTGCTCCTGCAAATACCCCTGCAGCGCGGTCAGTTCATAACCGGCCTCCGGTCCCCACGACGCGACAGCCCGCTCCGCAGGCCCGAGACTGGTGTGTTTGTACAACCTAGCGTGGGTCAGGAAAAGAAGCTTCTTGGGCGCTTCCTGGTCCGCGACACCGATACCACGCGGATCTGTGACCGAAGCTCCTGATAAAAAGACGAAGCCGACAGCGCAAATTCCGATCAGGCCAGCCCTAAACCGAGTACGCATGGAAATCTCCTAACTTGGACTCCACCGTGGACAGCGAGGTGGCTCTAAGATGCGTACTCGGGCTGGAGGCGCCAGCAGGCGGGCGGTAGACGCCGGTCTACACTCCGGTGTTCTCAGTGATAGGAGTGGAGACGCCGTTCACCGGTTTATTGGCGAAAGGAGCCGGAGTGTCGTTCAGTGGATGAAACGGCCGGGGCCTACGCCAAAACCGTGGTTCGCTCCGATCGGTGGGGCTTCAGTCTTTCGTGGGGTCCTTCCTCAACGCTGGCCGCCGGTTTCCTCCAGCGCCCCGTACCGGACCTGAAACGCCGCCACCACCCTGGCGCCGGGCTGAACCTCGCCGTGCACCGTCCACCGGATATCCGTGTAAACCTCCGGACTGGCCGGACG
>SMVB01356922.1_pt1 | contig 12083 bp, 15 predicted proteins | sample 2456461 | NCBI WGS metagenome assembly SMVB01 (sample SAMN11095934, study PRJNA526329) | marine sediment metagenome | biome: Marine sediment; feature: Surficial sediment; material: Deep marine sediment; isolation source: Hadal surficial sediment | place: Pacific Ocean | collected 2014-05 | depth...
CGGGTTTGATGAGGACATGATCGGGACGGTGCATGCGAGGAAAGGGCGTGGTTGTCCGCAGTGTCATCTAACCGGATACAAAGGCCGCATGGCATTGTTTGAAACGTTGCCTATCCTTGAGCGATTGCATGAGGTTATTTTGTCCCGTGCATCGACCAGCGAGCTGAGAGCCTGTGCCATAGCGGAAGGGTTTCGAACATTGCGTCAAGCAGGGTTAGTGGCCGTACAACAAGGCCGGACGACGGTGAGTGAAATTTTGTCGGAAACCAGTGATGAGGGATTGCCTGCGTCTTTCGCGAGAGGTGTATTACATTGATGGAACTGATGGAGTTGCTGCAAGAGTTGCGTCAGCAAGGTGGGTCTGATTTGCATCTTGTGGCAGATAGTGTGCCTCGTCTTCGGGTCGATGGGCAATTGAGGCCTATGGAAGGGGTGGTCCTGACAAGCCGGGATGTCAGCCGATTCGCAGAAAGTTTGCTGACTGAAGAACAACAACGGCAGGTGGTGGAGACTGGTGAATGGGATGGGGCACATACGGTGCCGGAGGGTGGTCGATTTCGTTTTCATCTGTATACCCAACGAGGTTCGTTGGCCATGGCTGTTCGTGCGGTTTCTACGACCATCCCTTCTTTGGATGAACTCGGGTTGCCATCTGTTGTGAGAGGGCTCATGCAGAAACCTCAGGGGCTTGTTCTGGTGACCGGTTCAACAGGCAGTGGGAAAAGCACCACGTTGGCTGCCATGCTGGATCAGGTGAATCAGGAACGGCAGGCCCATATTGTGTCGCTTGAAGATCCCATTGAAGTGCTCCATGCCCACAAGAACTGTCTCGTGTCTCAACTAGAGGTGGGTTCCGACGTTCCGGAGTTTCACTCCGCGCTCAAAGGTATTTTACGGCAAGATCCCGATGTGGTGTTTTTAGGGGAATTGCGAGATTGTGAGACAATTCAGGCCGCATTGACCATGGCGGAAACCGGGCATTTGACTGTGGCTACGCTACATACCAATTCTGCCATTCAGTCGTTGACCAGGCTGACCTCGGTTTTTCCCGCCCATCAGCAACAAGAGGTGCGTGTTCAGTTATCGATGGTGCTGGAGGGTATTGTGTTGCAACGGCTTGTGCCACGTTTGCAGGGAACGGGGAGGGTGTTGGCCTTAGAAATTTTGATTCTTTCTCCCGCTGTCAGAAACCTCATTCGTGAAGATAAGTTGCATCAAATGTATTCCCTGATGCAGACCGGTCAAGCGCAATATGGTATGCAGACCATGAACCAGGCTCTTGCTACCTTGGTGAGCCAAAAGGTGATTGCCACGGAGTCGGCCTTCGCGTTGACCATGTTCCCTGATGAATTGACTAAGTTATTGGAACGGATTAGGGCGTAGGAAGTGAAAAGTGAGAAGTGAAAAGGGAGAAGCAGGGAGTGAGGAGAGGAGATAGCAGGGAAGATACGAGAAGGAAATATAATTTTTTCTTTTGCTTCTTACTTTTTGTTTCTCACTAATTAAGTACGAACACGATGCCGCTGTTTCACTATATGGCGAAAAGCCAAGAAGGAAAAACCATTGAGGGGGAAATGACTGCGACGACGTCTCGTGATGCCATTCAACGTCTTCGTCGTCAGGATCTGTTGGTGATTCACCTGACCGAAAAAGTTGGCCGTGTATTCGTTATGAGTCAGTGGAAAGGTTCCTGGAGAAAACCGCGTGTCACGAACAAAGAATTGATCGTGTTTACCCATCAATTTGCGACGTTGATCCGGGCTGGTGTCCCTCTTTTGGAATGCTTTGATATTCTGGGCACCGAGGTAGACAATCAGGCATGGCAACCGGTGGTCAGCCGTGTACGAGAAGAGGTGGAGCGCGGGGTGTTGTTGGCCAAGGCTCTTGGGCAATTTCCCGATATCTTTCATGAATTTTATCGGAACATGGTCGAGGTTGGAGAAACCACTGGCCGCTTGGATGAAAGCTTGTCGCAGTTGGCGGTCTATTTAGATAAACAGGCGCAGTTGAGGGCTAAAGTTGTGTCGGCGTTGTCCTATCCCGCTTTGCTTGTGACGGTGGCGCTCACCGTTTTGGTGTTTTTACTTGTCTGGGTCGTCCCTCTGTTTTCCGGGCTCTTTCAGGAATTTGGCGAATCCCTTCCATGGTTGACTCAGGTTGTCATTGATCTTGCTGCTGGCCTACGAGAGCATGCGCTGGTCCTTGTCGGACTGTTGGGAGGCCTGGTCGTGGGAAGCCGTTTCATGCTCACCAATCCGAAGAGCCGTGAAGTTCTTGATGGGGTTCTGTTGCGTCTTCCATTACTCGGGACTATTTTCCGGAAATCAGCGATTGTGCGGTTTGCTCGAACGTTGGGATTTTTGGTCCGCAGGGGAGTTCCTTTGTTAACCGGGTTGTCCGTGGCGGCAACGGTGACGGGTAATGCAGTCATGGAGCATAGCATTAAAGGGTTGATTGCCGAGGTGCAGGACGGGATGCCGCTTTCTGAAGCTTTACGGGCTAGTGGCGTGTTTCCCCCGATGGTCACGCAAATGATCAAAGTTGGCGAGTCGACGGGGTCGTTAGATACGATGCTCGACAAGATTGCGGATTTATTTGAGCAGGAAGTCGACAGGATTGTTGCCACATTGACATCAGTGCTGGAGCCCTCTGTGATCGTAGTGGTGGGTGGTGGGATTGCTCTTATTGTGGTGGCCATGTATCTTCCTATTTTTTCTATTGGATCGGTCATTGGGTAGAAGGATGTCGAATGGTGAGTGATGGGGTTATCTCCGAAGACGAAGTGATTGTGCGGGCGCCGGCCAAGGTGAATCTCTGCATTCGTGTCTTCGATCGGTTGCCGAACGGATATCATGAGCTGTGGTCACTTATGCATTCCGTGGATCTGTTCGATCAACTTCGGATTCAGTTGAACCCCGATCATGATCGTATTCAGTTGACATGTGATAATGCGGCCCTGCCGGTCGATCAGGGAAACCTGGTGTATCGTGCGGCTGAAGCCGTGCTTCGGCGAGCTGAGCGATCCGTCGGGGTGGATATTGTCCTCCGGAAAGTCATCCCTCTTGCTGCTGGTTTGGGTGGTGGGAGCAGTGATGCGGCGGCGGCTATCTATGGGTTAGCTCATTTGCTGAAGTTGGAATGGGGAATGCCGGAAATGTGTGAAGTGGGTGCAGCATTGGGTAGTGACATTTCCTTCTTTTTTCATGTGCCCTGTGCCATGGTTCGCGGTTGGGGGCAGGAGGTAGCCCCTTGTTTTATTAAAGGCAAGCGATGGGTGGTGTTGGTCAATCCTGGATTTCCGATCCAGACAAAATGGGCATATGAGCAATTGACCTCTCATCGGTCGGAGCGTCTTCCCCTGAGCCCATGGGCCGAGTCGGCTGAACGTCAGTTGGAGGTGTCCTGGGAAGATGTGATAACGGCGATGGAGAATGATTTTGAATTGTCGTTGTTTTGCGTATATCCTATTTTACATTATATCAAAGAGCGATTGGGTGCTCTTGGGGCTCAAGCGGCACTCTTATCGGGAAGTGGCGCCACGGTTTTTGGGGTCTTTGACACACCGGAGGGCGCTCAGACAGCGGCTGACCAGTTACGACAGGATACGCAATGGTGTGTCTTCACTGTTCCAATGGGGACGACGGATTTGCCGCATCACGCGATTCTTCATGAAGCCTCCTATGAGGCATCGCCAAACTGACTTCAGGATGTGAGTTGACAAGCTGAAGTTTTTCCCATTAACTTGCCCCTGATTTTTTAGGTTTATGTGGTTGTGTCTGTCACGGTACATTTTTATCTGAAAGCAAGCGAACTCTATGCCACCTGATCTCAAATTGTTCACGGGGAATTCCAATCTCGCGCTGGCTCAAGAAATTGCTGCCTATATTGGGCAGGAATTAAGTCAGGCCACCGTCACGACCTTTAGTGATGGAGAGATACGTGTTCGTATCGAAGAGAATGTTCGCGGAGGGGATGTGTTTCTGATTCAGTCCTGCTGCCACCCGGTGAATACCTCGATTATGGAGCTGTTGCTCCTGCTTGATGCTGTCAAGCGATCTTCGGCTTCACGGATTACGGCGGTGATTCCTTATTACGGATATGGCCGACAAGACCGCAAGGATCAGCCCAGGGTGCCGATTAGTGCCAAGCTTATTGCCGATCTGTTAACTGCTGCTGGTGCGAACCGGATTTTGACGATGGATTTGCATGCGGGGCCGATTCAAGGATTTTTTGATATTCCGGTAGACCATTTGTATGCGATGCCTGTTCTCTTGGACTATATTAAAAAGCAACAGATATCTGATATGGTTATTGTTTCGCCAGATGCCGGTGGGGTGGAGCGAGCCAGGGCGTTTGCCAAACGGCTGAATTCCTCGTTGGCGATTATCGATAAACGGCGAGAATCGCCCAATCAGGCTGAGGTGATGAATATTATCGGTGACGTCAAAGGCAAGAATGCGCTGTTGTTTGATGATATGATCGATACAGCCGGTACGATTGTCCAAACGGCGCAAACATGCTTAGAGAACGGAGCGCTTTCTGTCTGGGCAGGTTGCACTCATCCCGTGTTGTCGGGTCCTGCTTTGGAGCGGCTAGAGGGATCATGTTTGCGAGAGGTGGTGGTGACGAATACGATTCCGTTAAATCGTAAAGAGCAGCAATGTGCAAAGTTGAAAGCTCTGACGGTTGCGCCGCTGTTGGGCGAAGCTATTTTGAGAATTCATCGAGAAGAGTCCGTGACATCCTTGTTTGTATAACATTCCGGGCTGGGTTTTCACTTTACGTGTGAGGAGCGAAGAGGACACAACTATGAGGTATGAACTTGAAGTCGAAAGACGAGAGCAGGCAGGAAAAGGTATTGCAAGGCAGTTGCGTCGTCAGGGGAAAATTCCAGGAGTGTTGTATGGAGGTGGAAAGTCTCAGTTTTTTTCGTTGGGACATAATGTGGCGAGAAAGCTGGTTTTATCTCAGGTCGGCCATACCGGTTTGTTGACCGTCAAAGTCCCGGGCGAATCCGATCGAGTGGCGGTTTTACAGGATCACCAGCTTGATCCGATCAACGGCGCCATTTTACATATTGATTTATTTGAAGTTTCAATGGAAAAGCCCATTCGTGTGAAGGTTCCCGTCTCGGTTGTCGGAGAGGTGCCAATTGGAGTCAAAGAAGGGGGTATTGTGCATCAGCCTCTTCGTGAATTGCACATTGAATGCCTGCCTGACTTGATTCCTGATCATATCGAGGTTACCGCCACAAATTTAGGTGTGGGGCAGGGCATTCATGTCAAGGAAGTGGAAGCGCCTGAAGGAGTCAAAATTCTGGATGCGCAAGAGTTGATGGTGGTTCATGTCGCAACCAAGATCTCTGAGTCAAAATTGGAATCATTGCTTTCTCGTGGGGTAGCAGAAGGGGCAACTGCTCAGGCCGATGATAAAGCCAAGGCAGAAGGGGCAGCCGCTCCAGAGGCTAAAGCGAAAGAAGGTAAAAAATAATTCTTGCATGTGGTTGTGGGTCTTGGAAATCCTGGGACATCCTATCAGCAGACGCGACATAATCTTGGATGGATAGTCCTTGAGCATGCGGCCAGGCGTTGGAAGGTGTTTTTAGGCCAGCAAGGTCAAGCCATTCAAGGTCAAGGCGCCATTGATGGGCAATCAGTGCTTCTTGCTTTGCCCTTAATATGGATGAACCAGACTGGTGAAGTTGTTCATTCCATCCTGCAAAAGTGCAACCTCTCTTCATCAGACCTTATTCTCGTCTATGATGACCTGGATCTTCCCCTTGGGACGTTCAAGATTAAAACTCGTGGCGGTCCAGGTGGCCATAATGGCCTGCGTTCGGTATTATCGTGGCTAGGGACCGAAGAGTTCTGTCGTGTGAAGGTGGGAATTGGTCGACCTCTTGGTGGTGAAGATGTCGCCCGGTATGTGTTGTCCGTCTTCACGCAAGGAGAACGTGAGCAGGTCAATGTGGTATTGCCTAAGGTGGTTGACGCTTTAGAATGTATGATGTGTCAGGGGGTATCCGTGGCTATGAACCGGTTTCATTCTCCTTTCACACAACAAGAAGTCAAATGAAGGTGTGATGAGGTGGGGAGTTGGTTGGATGAGCCATTCTGGTGTTTGACAGAATATTTGTCCCTGTGGTAATTTCGTTTCCATTTTAAAAGGCGATGGTACTGTCCATCAGCGATTCAATAATCCATCGAGAAAGGGTGTTTATGAGACTATACGAATCCGTCAGTATCCTTCGGCCTGTTCAAGAGGAAGCGGTCAATGATCGGGTCGTGGAGAAAATGAAGGAAATTCTCACCAAATCTGGAGCCAATATTTTAAAACTGGATAATAGCGGGAAGAAAAAATTGGCCTATGACATTCAGCATGAACGAAAAGGCACATTTATTACCGTTCAATTTGAAGGGCCATCTACTGTTGTTGCAGAGTTGGAGCGCTTTCACCGTATGGAAGATCAAGTGATGAAGTTTATGACCGTCCGCGTCAATCCTGCTGACTTGGTTGTCGCCGAGGAATCTGAGGGAGAGGAATCTGAGGGAGAGGAATCTGTGGATGGTGGCATTCAATAAAGTCATTTTGATTGGCAACCTGACAAGAGATCCTGAGCTTCGATATACTCCGAGCGGGACGCCAGTTGTCAATTTTTCCTTAGCTGTCAATCGTCGCTATCGCCAAGGTGATGAGTCAAAGGAAGAGGTCTGCTATGTTGATATCGTGGCGTTTGGAAGACAAGCTGAACATTGCGGGCAATATCTCAGTAAGGGTGATGGTGCCATTATTGATGGACGTCTTCAACAACGGCGTTGGGAGACGGATGATGGTCAAAAGCGAAGCAAGCATGAGGTTGTGGCTCAAACCGTGACTTTTTTACCAAAAAAGTCATCTTCTGGGAGTTCTGGATCTGGAGTCATTGATGAATCGTCATACGATTCAGAAGGATATGACCCTGATCCCATGCCCTAATTTTTAAGTGGAGGAGAGGTTTCTGTGGAAAAAGGACGATTATTTCAGCGAAAGAGAGTGTGTCGCTTTTGCTTTGATAAGACACCGTTAGATTATAAAGATGCCAATTTACTGAGAAATTTCCTGACAGAACGGGGAAGGATTATCCCTCGTCGAACATCAGGGAATTGTTTGCGACATCAACGGCGATTGACGCAGGCTGTGAAGCGAGCTCGAAATATTGCTATTCTGTCTTTTTCAGAAGAACGTTAAGCAATTCAAGAAGATCCTGTCTGTATACTCCAGGCCATACTTTGGGGTTGCGTTGAAGAATGATTCTTTGTGGTAATTATGGTTTCTCCAATCCATATAGCTGACATTCCTGCTGAAGGCTTGTGTATTCATTATGAAATACAGCCTTCTGAGATAATTTTGCCGTCTGATGATGGGGGAATGATTGGTTCGATGACTTGTGTCGGACAGGTTTTCCTGACTGACGACACAATGGTGCATTTTCAAGGAACCTTAACCGGGAGGGTTTCCCGTGAATGTGTACGTTGTTTGACTATTTTTGAAGAGGAGCTGGCGCTGTCTTGTGATGCTGATTTTTGTCAGTCTGCTCAATCCGTTCATTCAACAGGAGTGAAAAATAAAAAGAAAAAAGGAAGGCATGAGTCCAATCGGTCAATTGACGAAGAGCATGAGAGCGAAATCGATACGTATCCCATAACGGATAAACAGGTTGACCTTATTCCCGCTTTACGTGAACAGCTTATCCTGGCAACTCCCTTACATCCATTGTGTCAGGAAAATTGTTCAGGATTGTGTCAGGAATGTGGAGCAAATCTTAACGAGAGTATGTGTGGATGTTGCTCACCGGTCACTGCTTCATCTTCTTTGGTTCCGGATGCTCAGCCTATGTTGAGTCAAAAAGATCTTCAATCTTTTTCTGGACATGTTCGAAGTGAGATATGAAAGAAATACTCATCATTTTAACAAATAAGTTGGAAGACTATGGCCAATCCTAAACACAAAATTTCGCGAGCACGTCGTGATAAGCGTCGATCTCATCTAAAGCTTACGCCTCCGAATCTTTCGGCATGTCCCCAATGCCAGGAGCCTAAGTTGCCTCATATGACCTGCATGAACTGTGGTACTTATAAAGGGAAGGCAATCATCGCGGTTGAAGAAGAATAGTTACTGTCCCTTTTCGCACATCCCATTTCCCAAGCGAATCCCATGAAAATAGCCGTGGATGCGATGGGAGGAGATCATGGTCTCTCTCCTCTCGTTGAAGGTGCTCTCCAAGCGACGAGAGAATCATCCGTTTCCGTCATTCTGGTTGGAGATCAACAGGCTATCCAAGCTCAGTTAGATCGACTGAGTGGCAAAAAACCCAGCATTGAAATTTTCCATGCGTCCCAAGTTGTCGGGATGCACGAGTCTCCGGCGTTATCGGCGCGGAAAAAACGTGATTCTTCTATTTGGAAAGCCACGGAGTTAGTCAAAAACAAGAAAGCCGATGCCTTGGTGAGCGCTGGAAATACTGGCGCCACCATGGTGTCGGCCTTTTTTCTGTTGGGGGTCATTTCTGGTGTTGAACGTCCTGCTATTGCTGCTACTTTGCCTACCAGACAAGGAAAGGCGATTATGTTGGATGTGGGAGCAACGGTCGATTGTACGGCTCGCCAACTCTATCAATTTGGCATCATGGGGCATGAATACGGGAAGCAGCTTTTGGTTGTGGATCGACCGCGAGTCGGTCTTTTGAGTATTGGGGAAGAAGATACCAAAGGCAATGAAGTGACCAAAGAGGCCTTTAAGCTGTTAAAAGAAAGTCATATTCATTTCATTGGCAATATTGAAGGGCGAGATGTGTATAGCGGCAATGCTGATGTGATCGTGACAGATGGCTTTATCGGCAATGTGGCATTAAAAATATCAGAAGGGCTGGCAGATGCCATAAAAAAAATGTTGATGAAGGAAATTGCCCAATCTGCTCTTGGGCGCTTGTCCTATCTCTTTCTGGCAGGTCCTCTTCTTCGCTTGCGCCGGAAAACCGATTATGCCGAATTTGGCGGAGCTCCCCTTTTGGGCGTAGAGGGGATCAGCATGATCTGCCATGGTCGGTCTTCATCGAAGGCCATCAAGAACGCCATTCTCAAGGCACAGGATTTGGCAGAAGTTGGCTTAATTGAGCAAATTAGAGATGATATTGCGCAAGGTGTTCTTTTACCTTCGGCGAAAGCCACTAGGGTGTCTCAAGAATAAATGAATAGCGCTATTCTCGGGACAGGCAGTTATGTGCCGGATCGGGTGTTGACCAATGCGGATTTGGAACGCATGGTTGAGACGTCAGATACCTGGATTGTGGAGCGAACCGGCATTCGGGAGCGTCGATTGGTCGAATCTGGTCAAGCCTGCTCGGACTTGGCTTTGGAAGCCGCGCAGCATGCACTCGTTGCCGCCAATGTTTCGGCGACTGATATAGATTTTATTCTCTTAGCGACCTGTACGGGAGATACGCCGCTGCCATCGACGGCTTGTCTTCTCCAGCATCGGTTAGGAGCCACGCGGGCGGCTGCTTGCGATATTTCGGCCGCATGTTGCGGGTTTGTCTATGCCTTATCCATTGCCGATGCGTATATCAAGAACGGGATGCGGTATGTGCTGGTCATTGGCTCTGAAGTGATGTCGACAATTACAGATTGGACGGATCGCAATACATGCGTTTTATTCGGTGATGGGGCGGGGGCTGTGGTGCTTGGACAAGGGCCGCAACATTCAGGAATTCTTTCTACGCATTTACATGCCAACGGGCGGCTTTCTGAGATGATTTATGTTCCCGGTGGTGGATCGAAAGAGCCGGCCTCAAAGGCCGTGTTGGACAATAAACGTTGTTTTATCAAAATGAAAGGGAATGAAACATTTAAGATTGCCGTCAAATCTATGGAAGAGGCGGTGAAGGAAGCGACTGAAGCCAATGGCGTGGCGATACAAGATATTGATGTGTTTATTCCTCACCAGGCGAATATGCGAATCTTGAAGGCCGTGAGTCAGCGGTTAGGATTCGTCCAAGGAAAAGTGATGATTAATTTGGACAGATTTGGTAATACTTCTGCTGCGTCCATTCCGCTGGCTTTAGATGAAGCGGTTCTCACTCAAAGAATTCAAAAGGGTCATTTAGTGTTATTGGCTGCGTTTGGAGCAGGTCTGACCTGGGCGTCGGCATTGATTCGTTGGTAAAAAGACTGTCTGACAAAAGAAATCAAAGAAGAGGGGAACATTATGTCCGACATGAAATGGGGTGAGGGTGATTGGGCTTTAATTCTCGGGGCATCAAGCGGGTTCGGGGAAGCTGTCGCCTTGGAATTGGCTGGATTGGGATTCAATATCGCGGGTGTGCATTTGGATCGAAAATCAACCTTACCAAATGCCGAACGTATCGTGGCGAAAATTCGTGAACTTGGGCGTGAAGTCGTATTTTTCAATGCAAATGCTGCCGATCCGGAAAAGCGAACTGATATTTTGAATGCGATGAGGCAACGAGGAGAAGAGTCTGGAAAGCCGGTGAACATTCGAGTGTTTTTGCATTCATTAGCCTTTGGAACATTAAAGCCGTATATTGCGGAATCCGCAGCCGAATCCATTAATAAGTCACAAATGGACATGACCGTGGACGTGATGGCTAATTCGTTGGTGTATTGGACGCAGGAGTTAGTTCGGCAAAAGTTTTTAGGTTCGGGAGGCCGGATTTTTGCTATGACGAGTGCGGGAGGGGCACGTGTGTGGAAATCCTATGGCGCAGTGTCAGCGGCTAAGGCGGCACTGGAATCCCATACGCGACAACTTGCGTTGGAACTCGCGCCCTTAGGGATCACCATCAATACTCTTATGGCAGGAGTCACGGATACTCCGGCCTTACGGAAAATTCCCGGGTCTGATGAAATGCTTGCCATGGCTCAACGGAAAAATCCGTCAAATCGTTTAACCACGACGCAAGATGTGGCTGATGCGTTAGGTCTCTTGAGTCATCCTAAAGCACATTGGATTACGGGGAATGTGATTTGTGTCGATGGGGGAGAATTTATTGTCGATTAATCGTTTTAAAGACATTCCTTTTGCCACGGGCAGGATTTCTGAGACTTTATCATTCCCCAAGCAGTGACGAATCACATGAAAGCAATAATCGGATTTTTATTCCCTGGGCAGGGTTCGCAATCGGTCGGGATGGGGAAGTCGCTCTATGAGACGAATTCCCATATTTCCGCTCTTTACCAAGACGCGGGAAATATCTTGGGGTATGATGTGGGGACTTTGTGCTTTGCTGGTCCGACAGAGCGACTGAATCAAACCGAGTTTACACAGCCTGCTTTGCTGGTGACGAGTATAGCGGCGTTTCAATTGGTACATGATGGCCCCCTTGTCCCCTCGGCTGTGGCAGGGCATAGTTTAGGTGAGTATTCAGCACTTGTGGCTGTCGGTGCGATTAAGTTTCATGAAGCTGTCGGCCTTGTGAAAAAGCGGGGGCAATATATGGCAGAGGCTGTTCCTCCAGGGAGTGGCTTAGTGGCTGCGATATTGGGCCTTTCCGAATCAGATGTCCGCGATGTCTGCAAAGAGGCAGAATTATTTGGTATTGTCGCTCCAGCGAATTTGAATTCTCCCGGACAAACAGTCATTGCGGGAGAATGCGTTGCCGTGGAGCGAGCCCTGGAGTTGGCGAAAGCTCGTGGGGCCAAACGAGTGAAGCATTTGCCAGTCAGTGTTCCGGTCCATACACCATTAATGCAAGTTGCGGCTGATCGATTACAGCAAGACATTGATTCGTTGAAATGGTCTGATTTACAGGTACCCTTGATCAATAACGTGGATGCCAAAGCGCTTCGGTCTGCGGCTGACGTGCGGGTCTCGTTGGTTCGACAACTTCCTTCCGCTGTTCGTTGGCAAGAGACGATTCAGGCCATGTGGGCAATGGGAATTACAGATTTTATTGAAATTGGACCAGGCAAAGTCTTGACCGGGTTAATGAAACGTATTGTTCCAGAAGCAAAAACCTGGAATATTTTTGATCAAGAATCGTATGATCATGTTCTCGCACACATGGAATAATCCATGTGTGTTCTCCA
>SMVB01099584.1_pt1 | contig 12082 bp, 8 predicted proteins | sample 2456461 | NCBI WGS metagenome assembly SMVB01 (sample SAMN11095934, study PRJNA526329) | marine sediment metagenome | biome: Marine sediment; feature: Surficial sediment; material: Deep marine sediment; isolation source: Hadal surficial sediment | place: Pacific Ocean | collected 2014-05 | depth 0-1...
GCCAGTCCCCGGGAGAAAATCGGCATCTACAACAGGTCGATCCGGGCGCGGCAGCGCATGCAGCAAGAGAGGTACGACGAGGCGGAGACATTGCTACAGGAGATCTTGAGCGAGGATGCCAGAGTTCTCGACGCCTATCAGACGTTGGCTCAGTTGTACGACTTGCAAGAGCGGTTCGCCGAGGCCGCAGAGGTCTACAAGCAGGCGATCCCCCTGAAGCCCGAAGATCCGCACGCATACATCAATCTGGCCGAGACGCAGATCAAGCTCGGGCTCGTCGAAGAGGCGGAGAAGACGGCGCTCGACGCTCTCGATTTCGTCGAACCGAACGCCCACATCTACTACATCCTGGGTAATGTCAGCCGCATGCAGGGACGGTTGTTGGAATCGATCGCGTACTACGAAGAGTGCCTCGTGGTAAATCCCGAATCCGCCTCCGCGTACTCCGGCTTGGCCGGCGCGTACTTCGAGACCGAAGAGCTGCAGCGTGCCGAAGACAACGCGCGTAGGGCGTTGGCGCTCGATGATTCACTGCCCAGCATGCACTTCACGCTGGCCAGCATCCACGAGGAGCGCGGCGAGCTGCGGCAAGCCACGGTGGAGTACCTGCGGGAAATCGAGATCTCTCCCGAAGATGTTGGATCACACTTCAACCTGGCCATGATCTATCGCGTGGCGGGGCGGGGCGTTGAAGAAGAAGAGCAACTTGCTCGAGTTCTCGAGATCGACCCCGAGTACCCCCGCGGTCTCCTGTTCATGGCGCGGATCTACATGAACCGCAGCGAGAATTACGCTCGGGTGATCGAAATGGTGACCGCTGCGGTTGCCGCACCGCTCGAGAGCCAAGACCTGGCGCTGGGCTATTTTCTGCTCGCCGATCTCCATGGCCGGCTGGGCGATTCCGTCAAGTCACGCGAGTACGCGCTCAAGGCTCAGAGCCTGATAGGGCGATAATCAGCCCCGGTGGGGCGGCCCGCCTGGCCGTACACAAAATACAACCTTCGGGTCGGGAAGTACGCCGACTGACGTAACATCCCAAGAACATGTGATTTTTTCGACCCTCTTGACGATTGCATACAATATATCCTATAACTGTGTGCCATGAAGGAAGCCTGGCCGCTCCTGTCTTCGACGACGCTGACGGATCAAGTCTATGGAGTCTTGCGAGACAGGGTGCTTTCCGGCGGGTGGGAAGTGGGGCGTTTCATACGTGAGCAAGACATCAGCGACAAGCTGGGAGTCAGCCGGACTCCGGTACGCGAAGCGCTTGGGCGGTTGGCGTCCGAAGGGTTTCTGGAGCGTATTCCGCACCGCGGCTTTCGACTTCCCTCCCAATCGGCTACCGACTTACTCGACCTTTATCCGATTCTCACCAGCCTCGAAGTGCTGGCCGCGCAACAGTCCTTCGCTCAGATCAGTGAAGAAGAGCTCGAAAAGCTCCGTGCCGTCAACCGCGGCTACCAATTGGCCTACGATCGCGCCGACATCCGCGAGGGTATCGAGCTCAACAATCGTTTCCACCACCTACTGTCCGAGGGCTCCCACAATGGGCGCCTCTGCGAGATGCTCGACGAGCTCCGCGCCGAGGTCGGACGCCTGGAGGTCTGGGCATTTTCGAACATTTCCCAATGGGATCTTTCTATCCGAGAGCATGACGAAATTCTCGATGCGGTCGCGGCGGGCGATTATGATCGCGCCCTCGCAACGCTCGAGGAAAATCGACTGATGACGTATACGGATTTTGGCGAACACATCGGCGACGGGCGGGGCGAGACCAAAAATCTTTCCGAGGCCAAGGCCGAACTATTGGCGGTCGTCGCGTCGGCCGCCTCAGGAAACGAGGAGAACTGAGATGCGTGCTACCTACATTCGGGCGATTCCGATCTTCGTATTCTGCATGATGATGGCGTTCCCATTGATGGCCTCCGCGCAGGTGGCCCGCACCGGCGTGATCGAAGGGCGCGTCGACGACTTCAACGGGCAGCCGCTGCCCGGCGCCACCGTCACGGTCAGCTCTCCGAACCTGATGGGTGGCGAGCAAAGCACCGTTTCGGGCATCGACGGCCGTTTCCGGTTTCCGGCGCTGCCTCCCGGCGTGTACTCGATTGGAGTCTCGTTGGACGGCTTCGACGGCCAAGTGCAGGACAGCGTTCGCCTGTCCATCGGCACGACAATGGACGTCGTGTTCTCGATGGTCCTGGGAGGCGCCACCGACACGGTCACGGTCCGCGGCACACCGCCTTTGGTGGACATCAAGAGCTCCGGGTCCGCCCAAACGGTGATCGGCGCTGATCTGGCTCAGGCGTTGCCCACCGGCCGCAGCGCCGCCGGCCTGATCAACTACATCCCCGGCGTCGTCACCAACAGCGACAACGGCCCGGGGGGCGGCCGTACGGCGAATTCCGGCCGGGATCAGTCGGCTTTCGGTGGCACCACACAGGGCACGCAGTTCATCTTCGACGGCATCCAGATGAACAGTCCCGAAGGTGGAGAAGTCGAGGTGCGCACTGACTTCGACGATCTCGAGGAGGCGAGCTTCACCGGTGTGGGCGGTGCCGCCGAGATCGGCGGCTACAGCGGAATCGTCGTCAACCTGGTTACCAAGTCGGGCTCGAACGAGGTACACGGCGCGGCGAACTTCTTCTACCGGGGCGACAGCTTCGTCAGCCAGAACTCCGACGACCCGGAGTTCCGGCGCGACATCAGCAACAACAAGAACTGGCACGTCGATGTGGGTGGCCCGCTGGTTCGCGACAAGTTGTGGGGCTTCACATCGTTCCGGCGAGAGACATCGAACGAAGCGTCGGAGCTCGCCGGCGGTTTCCCGGGGTTCGACACCAACAGTTTCTTCTTCGGCAAGCTCACCTGGCAAATCAATCAGGACGCCAAGTTGTCGGGTCATTTCCAGCGCGAACGGGATGAGGGCCAGAATCCGGCCGACGCGTTCCGGGCCCCGGAAACGAACTTGCCGGGCTTCACCAACATCAATACCTACAACCTGGACTTCCTGTACGTGGTCTCGGACAGCACCTTTCTGGATATCAAGTTCGGCGTCAACGACGGCGCCACAGGCGACTTTTCCCTTGAAGACAGATTGACGTTGCCCGCCGCGCGCCTCATCTTGGAGGGGTCGGGGCCGCTGGGCGAGGAATACCTCACCGGAAGCCCGGGCTTCTTCTTCGACGGCTTCCGCAACCGCTACCAGACCAACGTCGCGCTGACCCACTACGCCGATGACTTTCTCAACGGCACGCACGACTTCAAGGTCGGTTTCCAGGGCGACTGGTCGCAGCCCATCACCAATATCGGCTACACCGGTGAGTGCTGCGGCGGCGCCGCCTACTACGTCGATTTCGCCGAAGGCGAGCCGGCCTACCGGTACGAGTTTCAGAGCCTCGAGATCGAGCCCTTGGGCCGTACGTTGTCCTTGTACGCCCAGGACTCGTGGACCCTCAACAACGGCCGGGTGACGATCAATCCGGGCATCCGGATCACCGACTACAACGGCAGCGCCAAGGCGCGCATCGGAGCCATCACCGGTTTCCCGGCCAACAACCAGGACCTCGGCTCTCATTTCCAGCCGGACCTCGCCATCGCCCCGCGGTTCGGGATTGTCGTCGATGCTTTCGGGGATGGCCAGACCGCGATCAAGGGGCACTGGGGACGGTACTTCCCGCAGCTCATCGCGGGGACGTATGCTGGTTTCCAGAGCTTCTCGTCGGCCGAGTTCCAAGAATCCGAATGGAACCCCGACACCGGGATGTACGACGTCAATTTTACCGACTTCGCACCCGCGGGGCTACCGATCGATTCTGACTTGCAGATGACGAACTTTACCGAGTTCAGCGGCGGCATCGAGCATCAGATAACTCCCGTGGTGGCGGTCGAATTCTCCGGTGCGTACCGCAACACGCACAATTTCATCGACAAGGTGCGTCTGAACGGGATATGGGAGGAGGTGCCGGTGCAGGATGAGGCCGGCAACGATTTCATCGTCTACAACATACTGAACCCGGATGAGGCCGTCTTCATTCTCACCAACACGGACGATCTCGACCTCGCAGGCTTGGGCCCCAACCTCGACGGTTTCGAGCAGACCCGAGACTTCTGGTCGTTTAGCGCCAGCGTCGAGAAGAGATTCAGCAACAACTGGCAGATGATGGCCTCGTACGTCTACAGCCAAACCAGAGGGACGGACGATACCGATTTCGAGAACGGTCGCGGCTCGTCGCTCGGACCGTCGGCGCTGTGGACCGATCCGAACCGGCGGTTCTTTGCCGATGGGCCTCTGAGTCACGACGTGCCCCATCAGATCAAGTTCCTGGGCACGATAATTTTGCCCTACGAGGTGAATTTCGGCTGGTACTACAACGGTTCTTCTGGACGTCCGTACACCAAGGAGGTCCGCTTCAGAAGCGGGTCTGAAACCACCGACGTCGAGCTGGAGACCCGCACGACGCGATTCGTCGAGCCGCGTGGCTCGCGACGCCTGCCGTGGGTGAACAACGTCGACCTGAGGGCTGAAAAGGCCTTCACCTTCCAGAGGTATACGATCTCGGTCCTCTTTGACATATTCAATCTGTTCAATGCCGATACGGTGACCAGGATAAGGGACCGCGAGGACGTCAGAAGCGGGACGCCGTTCGGCCGCATCACGCGTATCAAGTATCCGAGGAACTTCCGGCTCGGTTTCCGGTTTGACTTCTGAGCCGTAGCCTGCTCCAGCCGCACGGCATTCGGCCACGCCGGTGCCGTGCGGTTTTCTCGTTCAGGGGTGAGCCGATGGATCCGTCAGTTTGTGCTGCCCGGGGTGAGCCGTTGCACAGAGAAGGCTCAGTCTACGCCGCGCGTCCACTTCAGATCCGGGCGGATCACCAGGCTCTGCCGTACGAATTCCATGACGCGCAGCACATACGGGGGCCAGGCTCCCGGCGCGACGCCGCCGGCGATGCGGTACGAGCGCGGCCGCTGCCGCGAGAAATACACGTCGAACTCCCCGGCGGCGTTGTCGAAGGCCAGCTGCCGCCCCAAGCCGGGGGCGAAGTAATTCCAGGTGGTGTTTTCGTCTTCGAAATCGGACCTGATGGTGGTCGGCCGGCCGAACATGACCCAGACGCGACCGCGATCGGTACGCCAACCGCGCGGCAGCCCGGTGAAGCGCTTGTTGGCCTCGGCGACGCGGGCGTACACCTCCATCTTGAGCGCATGGAGGTTGTCGCGCAGATCCTCGTCGCGCCGGGCCCAAAACCAGCCGATGAATCGGCCCCGTTGATCGTCGTTCTCGAGACCGTCCCAGATCTCTTGCTCTTCTTCGAGAATAAAGAGGCTCATCGGTCCGTCGGCCCACTTGCTGAGGTCGTCCTCGTCGAGAGCAATCGCCTCTTCGGTGGTGGTCGGGAATTGCCCTGCCGCTCGCTCCGCGGAGGCCGACATCGGCAACGCCGACGGCACACCGATCAAGCCGGCCGCAATCGCCATCGTTGGCAGCGCCGTCGATTTGTTCATGGCCACGTAGCCTCAGACCCGAAGGCCCCGCCATCACGAAGAGCTCCAAGCACGAAATCAGTCTATGCGGTGGCATCAGCGCCGTCCACGTAACCGCCCACGAGAGTGCACCATGTTCCGTCGCCTTCCGTCGCTCAAGAGAGTCGCGGTCGTGATCGCCTCGATCATGGCCGTTTCCTGCGCCGCTCCGGCGCCCTCGACCGGGGCCGCAACCGGCACCGCTGCGCCCCCGTACAACGAATTCAACCTGCGACGCGCCGTACGCGACTCGCAGGCGCAGATCGACCGGCTCGACATCGAGGAGAACGGCATGCCGTCGTACCAGCGGCTCGTCGACCGAGGTCGCGAGTTGCTCGAAGCCGAAAGCCCCGCAGCCCAGGAGATGTCGCAGGAGATGTCGCAGGAGATCTCGCAGACGGTGATCGACCTGATGGCCTGGCAGTATTTCTTTACGCCGTCTGATCAGCACATCCCGCCCATTCCGCTGATCGAGACCCACCACGCGCTGGTCCCGCCGCCGCCGGGCGTCCATCCGTTCTACACCAAGTATCTGAACGCCTACGAGGACGACTACACCCGGGGCATCGTCATCGTGACCTCGGACGCGGTGCCCGATAGGGCGCTGCGCAAGGTGGAGCAGACCGTCCTCAAGCTGCTCAGCGCCCGACCGGACCTGCGCGAGGCGATGAGCGCGAACAACATTCGAGTGGCGGTGCGCGGCGTCGCCGAGGCGCGCGACAACAGCGACCACCCCGGCAACATCGGTCCCGGCGGAGCGCGGCCGGATCGCCCGACCACCTACATCGAGGAGGAGGGCGTCGCCTGGCGCGACGAGAATGGCGAGATTCACGAGGGTTGGTACCAGCTCGGGCGCCACGTCGCGGTCGAGGAATTCGGCCACTCGATCCACCGCAGTGGCCTCCCCTTCATCGATCCGGATCACGATATTCTCGCTGAGATCAACGCCGCCTATGTCAACGCGCTCGAGCAAGGCCTCTACTCGCCGCCGCAATATCTCGATGGCCCCGGCCTGACCGATCCATCGATGGCCGACGCGCTCGCCATGGAGATCGAGCGGCTGCGCGACGGAGAATACTTCGCCGTCGGGCTCGACTGCTTCTACGGGGTCACGCACGACAACGAGGAGTACACGTTGAAGACGCGGCAGGAGATGCGGCAGCGTGACCCCATGCTTTTCGAGATCATCACCCGCTACTTCCCCACCGACGAATGGTCGCCGATGGACTACGCGCCGGAGATCTACGATGAAACGTCTCGCTGATTCCTCCAGGGGAGCCTCGCTATGAGAAGCACCGCAACAAGTGCCGTCGCCGCGCCGCGAGCACATCTCGAGCATTCGCAGGCTGGAGGAAGGATGACGAACATGACGAAAACATTCGTCTCGCTTCTGGCGATCGTGGTGCTCGTGATTGCGTTGCCCCAACCCGGTCTTGGCTATTCTCCGGCGAACCCCGCGGGCTCTGCGCAAAAGCCGATCCTCACGGATGAATTCGATCGCTTTCTGGTCACCCCGGCTACGGCGATGGGGGAGGAGGTCGGCGAGATCGAGCTCATCTTCCCGAACCCCAAGAAGACCACCTGGAGCTTGGTGCCGCCGGTGCCCGGAGGCGACCGCCGCAACTACCTGAGAGAAGGGCAGCTCGACGCCACCGAGATCGTCGCCATCGATGCCGACACCGGCATGCTGACCCTGAAAGCGCACCCGGCTGCCTATCCGGCGCATTACTACGCCGAAGTCCGCGCCACTAACGACGACGGCTTCATGGAGCAGGTGCTGATCATCATTGCCCTGCCCGAGGTGCCCAAGGCGGAGAACGCCCTGGATATCTTCACCCAACGCGTCGAGACGCCGGCGGTGACCTTCTGGGCGACGGAGCGCGTCGATCCCGCCAAGGTCGAGTATGCCGCCAACGTTGCCAAAGCGCTCCTGCTGAAGGATCGCAACGGCTCCGGCATCATCACCGAGCACGTCAAGCAGCGGCAGGCGGTGATGACCTTGTTCTATACGTTCGAGGAGCGCAACACATCGATCAGCTACTACATGCACCGCCGCGCCCTGGGCATCAGGAGCCAGGATCTCGAGGACGAGGAGATCATTCCCGACTATCTGCGGCTCGGCGGGCCGGAGGGCATCCGCCGCGACGCCTCGGTGGAGGAAATCACCCATCTGATCCATCGCGGAGGCATCATGCCGGCCTATCCGGAGGTGCAGGCGCGACTCGAAGAGGCCACCCGGGCCGCCGTCGAGCGCGGCTTCTACCGACCGCAGGACGGGCTACCGGAAGATTCCTACGCCGACGAGTATCTGGCCTATGGCCTCGACATTTTCTACGGCGCGCGCCAGCGACGCTCCTTCAACGGCATGCAGCTGACCCCCGAGAACCTGGAGATCATCGACCCTGAGCTGTTCGAGATTCTCTCGTTTCTGTTTCCGACCCGCGAGGAGTTCTTCCAGGAGATGGGGTGGGAAGCGGAGCTGAACGGAGGCGCACGATGAGGCGATGTCAGGTGAGGCAGGTGAGGCAGGTGAGGCTGGCGACCCCGGTGACGCTGATGACCCTGATGACCCTGGTCCTCCTGCTGGTCGCCGCCGGCGACTCGCTCGCCCAGCGCGGCCGCAATGCCGGCCAGGACATCCAGAAGGTGATTCCCATGCGGGAGCGCGTGCAGATCATGCAGGGCTTCTGGGATTGGAAGAAGCAGAACGTGTTGCCGGCGATCATGCGCGAGCAGGGCGTCGACATGTGGATCGTGCGCAACGACGAGCAGCCGGAGTACCGACAAACTTCCTATAGGGAAGGGCCGTTCTACACGTCGCTGCTGCCGGCGAACCACGAAGGCATGGTGTTGCCGAGCCGGTATGATGAGGGCCTGCGAATTCCGGAGCTCTTGCTCTTCTTCGACGCCGGCGAGCAGATCGAGTACGTGCAGCCGCGCGACTACGCTCACATCGGCGAGCTGGTGCGGGCGCGCGATCCGCGGGTGATCGCCATCAGCGAGACCGACAACGGGCCCATGCTGGCGGCACTGGGCGAGTACGCCGGGCGCACCGTTGGCTCGTGGGCCCTCGGCGTGCGCTGGCTCGAGACCATGGGCCCCGCGCAGATCAGCGTCTACCGCTACGTACAGGGTGTGGCCAACGACCTGATTGCGGAGGGGTTTTCCAACAAAGTCATCACTCCGGATGTCACGACGTCGAGGACCTCAACTGGTGGTTTCGCCACCGGATGCTGGAACTATTCATCGAGAAGGAAAACCATCCGTCGATCGGTATCCAGCGCAAGCCGGCCAACATCGAAAAATATGCAGATGAAGACCCGCCCGAGTTTTTCCGTCGCGGCCGCTCCCAGAACGGTATGAACCCGACGATCCGCCGCGGCGACATCGTCAGCCTTGACTCCGACATCATGTTGCTCGGCATGGTGACCGACTCGCACCAGCATGCCTACGTGCTGGAACAAGGAGAAACCGATGTTCCCGAGGATCTGAAAGAGGCCCTGCGCATCGTCAATCGAATGCAGGATCGTTTCAGGGCGGAGTTTCAATACGGGCGCACCGGCATCGAGATCGAGCACGCCGCCGAGGCGATCCCGTGGGAGGACGGGGTCATCGAGTCCGAGCTCGGCTTTCATCCACCCCCCATGTTCCTGCGCCGCTTCACGGTCAACGGTCTGATGTTCTCGCGCGGCACGTGGGTCTCCGGCCTGGGCTCGGGCTCCGGCTACAAGCTGCACAAGGTGGTCAGCAACGAGCACACGCTGAACTACAACACGTTGTACGCCTTCGAGCCGCATACCAGCGTGGCCGTCCCGGGCTGGGGCGAGCGCGGGGTAGAGCTGGGCATCGGCCAGATCGCGGTGTTCACCGAAGACGGGCTGAAGTATCTGGATCGCGCCCAGCCCGCCGACCAGTGGCACGTGATCCGCTGACGCGAGTCGGAGGGCAGCCGCGCCATCATGCTCGCGCAGCCGTGACCCGTTGAAACTCGGAGCCCTGCTTCGCGGCTTCGTGCCGGCACCGAAGCTGCGAGCCTATTGCCGGCGGGCTTCGGCGGCAAGCAGGCTGGCGAGTGCCGGATGGTCTACGGCGATGCGCAGGGCGCGGAACAAGCTTCCAGGCCCCGGTCCGCCCTGTCCCTGCCCCTCAGCTCCTGTGCCGGCCTCCTCGAGGTAGGGGTTCTGGTACTCCCAGACGATGTGGCCGTCGGCGCCGATCTCGCGTAGCTTGCCGCCCTCACCGGCGCAGATCAGTGTGTTGCCGTTGGGCAGGCGTTGGGCGCCGGAGATAATCGGAGCGTACATGTTGGTCGGTACCGGGTCGGTGTACGACCAGACGGGCGCGGCCGGTGCGGTCGGCACTCCGGGCTCCATGATGTAGTTGCCGTCGGCATCGAACGGCGGCGCGATCTCGTCGACCGACGACCATGGTTCCTCAGCCCGCCCCGTGCCGTTGTTGAACACCAGGATGTTGCCGCCTCCGGCACGGTCGCGGGGGATAACCTGGGCGTTGTGTTGTACGAAGAGCGTACGATCCTCGGGGGTGCCGGTACCGGAGGCCTCGGGGTTGCCCCAGCGGTACAACAAGTCGCCGCCCTTGCCGCGCCTGCCTCCGATGTGCCCGGCGGCTTCTTCGGTGGTGGTGCTGTGGTCGATGATCCAGAACTCGCTGAACGAACGCACGCTCAAGATGATCTCGTCGCGATCGGGGTCATACGCGATGCTGTTCGTGTGCAGCCAGTCGCGGGCGATCTCAGGGCGGTCGTCGGCGTCCGAACCGCCGCCCAGATAGCCGAGGGCCCGCAATCGCGCGACCTCTTCGGGCGCGGCCATCTGGCGTCGCTCGCGGTGAGGCGCCGCGGCGTTGATGTCGATGAGCTCAGGATGCTCGGCAATGACGCCGTAGTTGGCCTTGCTGCGATCGAAGTCCTGCACCAGGTGGTCCCAGACGCGCCACTCCCACACGACGTTGCCGCCGTCCGGGTACAGGGGCTCGATCTCGACGACGGTGTCGGGCCAGATGGCGTCTTCCTCGAAGCGGGCCCTGCTTATCCCGGCCTCCAGCGCCTCGTCGAAGGTCTTGCGCTCCCAGGCGATCAACAAGACGTTGCCGTTGGGCAGGGGCGCGATGTCGTGGTGATGGCGGTACTCCTCCGTGGAATAGCGGAACTCCCAGACCACCGTGCCGTCCCAGGCGATCTCCTGGATGATGCCGCCCTCGCCACCGGCGGTGAACTCGCCAACCGGCTCCGGCTCTCGTACCTCACGGATGATGTTGCCGTTGTCGAGCATGTACACGGATCCGCCGTTGTATTCGGTCTCCCAGGTGTGGACGGTCTCGCCTTCCATGTCGACCAGATAGACAGTGGTCGAACGCAACGGCTGGAAGAGCGTGTAGCCGTCGAAGGGTGAAGCCTCGCCCCGGGGGAAATCTGATGCGACCGGCGTGGTGCCGCCATCCGGGGCTCGGTTGCCGCCGGGGTCCGGGGCACAGGCGGCCAGGCTCACCAGGAGCGCTGCGGCGATGCCGACGCTCGCTCGCACGTATCTTCGCCGTCTCATGGTCCCCATTTCTAGACGATTGCGGCGTTGGCTTCAAGGTGACTGGCATGGGTGGGAGCCGTCGACATCCGCGAAGCGCTCGAGCGCGCTCTGCGCGTGGCCCTCGCGCCCGCTTGCTTCGCCACCCGTTGAGAAGTCCGGTCAGAAGTCCCAGGCCCCGCCGATGCGGATCACACGGGGCGGCAGAATGTCGGTGATCTCTCCGTATCGCCGACCCAGCGTCCACTCGAATTCGGTCACCACGTTGCTGTTGAACAGGTTGAAGACGTCCACATAGAAGTGCAGCACGCCGTACCGTCCGATGGTCACCTGCTTTTCGGCGCGGACGTCGATGATGGTTACGAAGGCCTCGCGCTGCGGACGTTCGCTGCCGACGACGTTGCCCTCGCCGCGGGCGTCGACGGTCCGGACCTGGTTGCCCTGACAGCAGTAGGGGCTGTTGGGCGGCTCGATGAGGGCGTCGTCGTAGTTGTAGTCGGCTTTTACGGGCTCGCCGCTGTTGGCGCGCACGAAAATCCCCAGGTTCACGCCCACAGGCTCGGCGAACAGGTAGTTCGCCGTGACCTTGAACATGTGGGGGCGCGAGCCGAACAATTCCTGCCGGCGGTTGTTGTCGTAGCCGCTCGGGGTCGTCCCAGCGGAACTGGAGTAGCCGCGGCCGTAGTCGTAGGAGGCCAGCATCTGCCAGTTGCCGGCCCAGCGCTTTCGAAACGTGAAGTTCACACCCTGGTAGTCGGTGTAGTCCTCGAAACCCCATTGCGGGGTGTTCGTGCCCAGGCGGTTCCCTTTGTTGGCCACTGCCGGGTCGCGCGCCCACAGGGTTACCGGCAAGCCGTCGTCAGCAGTGCCGATGATGCCGTCGTTGCCCGGATCGACGCTTTGCACGGGGTAGTAGGGATCGCCGCCGTAGCTCAGATCGCACTCGGCCAGGCAACGTGCCGAGTCAAGCATCGGCCCGAAGGGCCTGCCGATATCGACGGTGCCCGTATCGTTGTTCA
>SMVB01356094.1_pt1 | contig 12078 bp, 7 predicted proteins | sample 2456461 | NCBI WGS metagenome assembly SMVB01 (sample SAMN11095934, study PRJNA526329) | marine sediment metagenome | biome: Marine sediment; feature: Surficial sediment; material: Deep marine sediment; isolation source: Hadal surficial sediment | place: Pacific Ocean | collected 2014-05 | depth 0-1...
GAAGCCGTGCTCGCATAGCGAGGCTAGCAGCCCGTTGAAAAAGGCCCTACTCCAAAGAAGCCCGCTCCGCCGCTACTGCGTCGGACTCGTCGATCCGTGCTCGACGGCCCTACTGGGCCGCCTGCGCCGTCTCGACTTCGCCCTCCTTGCTTCGACGAAGATGGCTGTGTCTCGCTACGGGCCTTTTTCAACGGGCTGCTAGAATTCTGTGATGCGAGACGACGACGCCGTACGACTACTGCACTCGATGGTGCAGATTCCCAGCGTCTCCTTCGACGAGGCGAACATCGCGCGCTTCCTCGTCGGCGAGATGAGCGACCTCGGGTTCGACGCGTGGGTCGACGACGCCGGCAACGCCATCGGGATGGCCGGCGAGGGTCCGCGCACGATCGCGCTCGTCGGTCACATCGACACTGTCGCCGGCGACCTGCCCGTGCGTCTCGAGGAGGGGATCCTGCACGGGCGCGGCGCCGTCGACGCGAAGGGCCCGATGGCGACGTTCGTCTCGGCCGCTGCGCGCTGCCTGGCACAGGACTCGCCAGTGCGGCTGCTCGTTGTCGGCTGCGTCGAGGAGGAGGCCCCGACGTCCGCGGGCGCGCGCAACCTGCTCGCGAACTCGCCGCTCGAAGGCCCGCCGGACTTCCTCGTCATCGGTGAGCCCAGCGGCTGGGAGGGCATGACGCTCGGCTACAAGGGCTACATGCGGTCAAAGATCCGGCTCGAGATCGAGGCCGCGCACACGGCGCACGACGTCAAGACCGTGGCGGCGCAGGCCTGCGACGTGTGGCAGCAGGTGTCCCACGCGTGCGAGCGGTTCAACGAGGGCAAGGCGCGCGTGTTCGACCGGCTCCTCCCCGCGTTGATCCGCCTCGAGACCCGCGGCGACGGCGTCCACGACCACGCGACGCTGGACGTGAGCCTGCGCCTACCGCCGGACATGCCGATCGAGGAGGCAGAGGCGTGGCTCGTCGAGCAGACGCCCGGCTGTGACGTCACGACCCTCGGCGCGCTGCCGGCGTGGGCGGGTCCGCGAACGACGCCGCTCCACCGCTCCCTCGCGCGGGCGATCCGGGCGCAGGACGGTCACCCGATCTACAAACTGAAGACCGGCACGGCGGACCTCAACATCCTCGCACCGGCCTGGGGTTGCCCGGCGCTCGCGTACGGCCCCGGCGACGCCTCGCTCGACCACACCCCGAACGAGCACATCCGCATCGACGACTACCTGCGGAGCGTCGCGATCCTGACCGATACGCTCGTCGCTTGCGCGGAGTTGCCCTCGTCCGCGGCTCGCGCTTCGTAAGGCGCAGGCGGAAGCGCGCTACTCGATGAACCGCACCCAGTCGAAGTAGCCGATGAACATCTCCTCGAAGGTCTGATCGCCCCAGGTGACCCACGCTTCCGGGTCCGGGTTGTTGGGGTTGTCCGCCGAGTTGTCGAAATGGCCGATGACCTCGAGGCGCGTACCCCGCGGCAGGACCATCGGGTCGCCGAAGACGTACGCCTCCTGCCAGTTGAAGTCGTAGTGCGAGAAGAGCAAGTCCTCGCTCTCGCCGTCCGGATAGTGCGCGACGTAGCGGAAGTCCTTGCCACGGGTGTGCATGTGCGGGAAGAGGGCGATGACCGCTGTCTCTTCGGCGAAGGTGTGGACCTGGCGGACCTCGTAGTTCTCGGCGCCCGGCGGAATCTTGAATTTCTGGTTCAAGATAGCGTCGGTGACGACCTCGAGTAGCGGCGTCTCGTCGCAGAAGATCATGGCGACGCTGGAGCGGTCGAAGCGCTGCTTGCCGTTGGGCGTGTAGTGGATCTGAAAGACGAGGTTCGCCCCCGCGGGTAGACGCTTGCCGTAGCCCTCCGGGTAGGTTGTCGAAGTGTCGCCGGGGACGGCCACGGCGAGGTAGCTCCGAAAGTCGGTCCGCGCTCCGGTCTTCGGGTCCTCGAGCAGGATCAGGACGTGGTGCACGACGTCCGCCGCGCCCGGGCGGGTCTCGATCGCCTGAATCCAGCGATCCTCGGGGAAGTCGGTCTGCACCTCGAAGTACTGGTAGTCGACCACGCCCTCGCGCGGTACTTCGAAGCCCGCCTCGGGCAGCGCGTCCGCCGGTTCGCCGCCGGCCGCCCAGCGCCGTTCCATGCTGAACACGACGTCCGGCTCGCCGATCGTCCAGCCCTCGAACCACGTCTTGGGCTCGGGGTCCTCGTCCGGATTGCCGCGCGGCATGCCGTCCGCGATCCAGCGCAGGAGCTTCGCCTTCTCACCGTCCTCGAGCCGGCGCTCGTTGGTGAAGATACCGCGGAACTCCTCGTCGGCGTTCCACGGCGGCATGCGCCCTTCCGCGACGACCGAGCCGATCATCTCGGCCCACCCGCGCGCCTGCTCGTAGGTCTGGAGCGCGAATGGCCCCACCTGACCGGGCCGGTGGCAGACCTCACAGTTTTCCTGGATGATCGGTGCGATGTCCCGTGACCACGTCACCGCTTCGGGCAGCTCGGCTTCGGGCAGGCGCGTGAGCAGGCAACCGGGCGCCGCGGTGGTCGCCTCCGGGGGCGCCTCGCCCGCGGTCACGGCGGCGAGCGCGTCCGCAAGGAAGTTGTGCACGGGCCGCGGCCTGGATGCGCCGAGGGTGTACTGGTCGTCGACCGCCCCGCGGTAGCGCAGGATGCCCCCCGCGTCGAACAGGAAGACCTCGGTCGTCGTCTTGGCATCGAGGCGGCGCGTGAGCTCCTGCCGGAAATCCTTCACGACCTCGAAGCCGAGCCCCAGCTCCTCGCACTCCTTGGCGATGGCCTCGCGCGTGTCCTGCGGACTCGCGTTGATTCCCAGGAAACGCACGTGCTTGTCCGCGAACTGCTCGCTGAGGCGCGAGAGGCGCGGCGCGTACTTGCTCGAGATCGGACAACCGACCCCGGTGTAGGCCACCACGAGGGCGGAGCCGTCGAGGTAATCGGCGAGAGTGCGCTCGCGACCGTCGAGGGTGAGCACGGTCGCGTCGCGCAGATCACGGATGTCCGTGGCGGGGTCGCCAGGCAACGCCGCGGAGACGGCGATCGGGATGGCGAACGAAGCGGCGAACGCGATCGCACGCAGAGCAGGTCGAAGAGTCATAGCGGTCCAGGAGGAGCAGAGAGCCAGCGGTACGTTCGAACACCCTACCCCAGCCCGAGTGGCCTCGGAAGGGACGGGCGCTCCAGTTGCGCGAGAGCACTCCCTGGACAGGGTCGTGCCCGAGAATCTTGCCGGCGATCACGCGGAGGACGCGTCCCGCCATCATGCCCGTGAAGAATCCGCCCTTGTCCCGCTCGGGCTCGAGTTCGACGGGATCCGCGCCGATCCCAGTGGCGTCCAGGGCGTGGATCACGTCATGCGCACGGGAAAGCCGTAAACCTGGTGCGGCATAGGGCCGGTGTTGGAGTTCGGGTTGACCGCGAACACGGACCAGTCCTTACCGAGGCCCTGACCACAGCCGTCGTAGCGCCAGACGGCGTTCGTCGTGTTGATCGGGTACTGGTCATTGGGAGCCGCCAGGTTGATCGTCCCGTTGGCGTCGGAGGCCGGCCTCGAATCGGACCCGGAGTGGAGTGGGCTCACGACGGCCGGGGGTCGTGCCGTCCGGAGCCCGCGCGGGCGTGCCTCGTGTTTCACACGGGTTCGCTCGCCGTGACATCGCTCTCGCCCGCAAGAGGGTGGCCTGGGTGAACCTCGCCCGATGATACGATCGCGTTCGCGCATCTGAGCACTCGGTGTCGGTGCCCCACGCGCCCGGACCCGGGTGGCGGAACCCAAGACCATGACACACGACGTGCTCGAACGAGGCCGGTCCCGTCGCAGCCCAGTCGCACTCGGCGGATTGGCTGCGCTCCTCGCCGTCGGCGGCGCGCTGTGGATGCTGAACCCAGCGGTGCCGATCGTCGGTCCGGAGGGGGGCTTCCGCAACCTGCTCCTCGTCAGCTTCGACACGACCCGCGCCGACCACATCGGCTGCTACGGCTACACGGCCGGCTCGACCCCCATCGTGGACGAACTGGCGCGTCGGGGAGTCCTCTTCGAGACCTGCATCAGTCCGACGCCCATCACGCTCCCTTCGCACGCCTCGCTCCTCACCGGGCTCCACCCGTTCTCGCACGGGGCCCGGAACAACGGCACGCACTACCTCGCGGCGGACGTGCCGACGCTTGCGGAGCGACTGTCGGAGCAGGGTTTCGCCACCGGGGCGGTGGTCTCCGCGTTCGTGCTCGATTCGCGCTTCGGGCTCGACCAGGGCTTCGATCGCTACGACGACGACTTCTCGGGCGGCGTCGGCGTGACGGCGTTCGAGGGCGAGACGACGGCCGAGGACAGCGTCGCGCGCGCGATCCGTTGGCTCGACGAACGACGGAACGAACGCTGGTTCCTGTGGCTTCACCTCTTCGACCCGCACGCCGACTACCGCGCGCCGGAGCCGTTCGCCGCGCAGTTCCCGGAGGCCCCCTACGACGGGGAGATCGCCTACGCCGATGCCCAACTCGGCGCCCTCCTGGGCCGGCTCCACGATCGCGGCGAGCTCGGCGAGACGCTCATCGTGATCACGGCCGACCACGGCGAAGCGCTCGGGGAGCACGGCGAGACGACCCACGGCGTCTTCGTATACGACGCCACCACCCGGGTCCCGCTCATCCTGAGTCACCCGAGCCTCGAAGCGGGACTGCGCGTGCCCGCGGTCGTGAGCCTGATCGATGTCCTCCCCACCGTGCTCGAGCTCCTCGGCGTGCCGCCCATCGGCGACTGCGACGGTCGCTCGCTGGCGAGCGTCGCTCTCGGGGCGGAGACGGATCTCGCGCCGGTCCCCGCTTACTCGGAGACCCAGTTCCCCTACTACAACTACGGCTGGGCGGATCTCCGGTCGCTGCGGGACGAGGAGCACCGATACATCCGCGCCCCGCGGCCGGAGCTCTACCTGTTGGGCGAGGACCCGGGCGAGACGCGGAACCAGGCTGCGCGCTCGCCCGCGATCGCCGCGCGCTACGAGTCGCTCCTGGACGCCCTCCTGCCGGAGACGGAGCGGGACACGCGGGCCTCGGAGCCGGACGAGCTCGATCCCGACGTGCGGGCCGCGCTCGCCGCGCTCGGTTACTCCTTCTCCAATGACCCGGGCGCGGAGCGTGCCGAGCGCCCCGACCCGAAGGATCGGATTCGCGCCCTCCTCGCCCAGCAGACGGCCGAGGGCTACCTGCTCGCGGGCCGCCGCGCGGAATCGGAAGCGGCCTACCGCGCCGTTCTGGCGACGAATCCTGCGGCGATCACCGCCCGCAACGCGCTCGCCGACCTGCTCGCCGCCGGCGGAAAGAACGCGGAGGCGCTCGAGCTTCACCGCGGGTCCCTGGGTCTCCCGGGAGTGACGGTCAGGAACTTCCTGATCGTCGCCGAGCTCGAGCGGGGCCTCGGCCTCGAGCGTTGGCGGCGATCACTCGAGCTCGCCAGGCAGTTCGATCCGCGGGCCCCCATGCCGTGGGTGCGGGAAGGCGACTTCGTCCACATGCCAGCCGACCCCGAAGCGGCACTCGCTGCTTACCGCTCCGCCCTCGAGCTCGACGAGCACTGCGCGCTCGCCTGGCTCGGAATCGCCCAGGTCGAGATGGGACGGCGCAATGCTCCCGCGGCGCTCGAGGCCGCGCGCCATGCGACCGACGCCGACCCTGAACTCTCCCGCGCCTGGTTCATCCAGGGCACGATGAACGCCGCCGGGGGCGACGACGAGCAGGCCGTGCTGTGCTTCCTGCGCGCCCGGGAGCTCGCACCGGAAGACGTTCAGACGCGCATGGCGCTGACGATGCTGTACGCAGCCCTGGGAGACGAGCTCACGGCCCTGGCCGAGCTGCGGAGTGCGCTCGCGCTCGACGGGCCGGCGGTGGAACAGGCCGCTGCCCGCAACACCCTGCTCACGCGGCTCCTCGAGCGCGTACGCTGACAGCCCGCGGTGGGACTCAGGATTCATGAGCTCGAGCAAAGGAATCACGGCGGGCCCGCTCGCGTGCCTCGCTGCCGGCGCGGTCCTCATCGGATCGACCCAGGCGCAAGTGAGCCGTGATTTCGACGAGGGGGTGATCCGGCGCGCGCTGCGCCAGGGTGCCGAGGAGCTGCCCGGCATCGAGGACCGATGGCGCGCGAGTCTCACGCCGCGCGAAGGGGACGAGGAGAGCTGGTCCGAGCTCTTCGGCTACAACCCGCCTGGCCGTGCGCTCGAGCTCGCGTACCTCTTCGCGTTCCTCTACGAACGGCACGGGCACGCGGACGACGCGCGCACTGCGGCGGAGTACCTGGCACGCATGGCGCGCTACACGGACGAGGTCCCCGCGGAGCTGCGCGCCGCGCGCGTCGAGTACACAGGCGGCCTGCCCCCGGTCCCGAGCTTCTTCCATCTCGCCGACTACGCCGAGGCGTGGGGCCGCATCGAAGCTTGCAGCGCGCTCGAAGCATCCGACCGGCGCACGGTCGAGGCGGCGATCGCGGCGAGCGCGGAGTTCGTCTTCGTGTTCCCCGAATGGGGCGCGCACAACCGCGCGATGCTGCGCGCGGAGAGCCTGCTCTTCGCAGCGCGCGCGTTGCCGGAGCATGAGGACGCGGCGCGCTGGCGCAGGCTGGCCGAGGTGCTCGCCGCCGACAGCCTCGGGCGCTGGGAGATCGAGGACGCGCAGATCTACCATCCCATCTGGCTGCTCGCAGTCATGCGCTACGGCGGTTCCGAGGTGTTCGACACCGTGCAGGTCCGCTGGTACCTGCGCTACCTGCTCGAGCTTCTCACCCCACGCGGCACGCTCCCGGACTTCGGCGACGCCTGGTGGGACAGGGGCGGACTCGCGCGCGCCTACATCTGCCTCGAGTGGGGTGCGGCCGAGCTCGGAGACCCGGAGCTGAAGTGGGCCGCCGAACGCGCGTACACCGCGCTCGGTCCGTTCGATCCCGAGCGTCCAGGCCTCGGGCGCGCCAGGTCGTACGCGTTGCTCGCTGACCTGATCGACCCCGCCCTGGTGCCGAGGGCACCGACGCTCACGTCGGGGCCCGTGCTCGACGCCGTCATCGGCAAGAAGGTGGTGCTGCGCGGCGCGGGCGACTTCTACCTCCTCCTGAACTACCGCGACGAAGGCGACTGGGCCCGGCGCCAACGCGACAACCTGCGCCACACCCTCGCCGTGGAAGAGGAAAAGGCGCACCACGGCCACTCCGACGCGAACTCGATCGTGCTCTTCATGCACGAGGGCTCGGTGCTCCTGCACGAGGCCGGCTACCGCGAGCGCGCGCCCAGCGGTCCGTTCGGAGCGTATCGCGCGGACATCTTCCACAACCGCCTCGTCGCGCGGCGCGGCGCTCCGGAGCCGGGTCAGGGCACGCTCGCGTTCCTTCGCAATGCCGGCGCGTACCGGCCCGTGCGCACGGAGGAGATCGACTTCGTCGCCTTCGACTCGTTCGGCGGCACGGACTACAGCCGCACGCGAATGACGGACGCCGAGCTGGGCTACGAGTGGGACCGCACGCTCGTGTTCCCGCACGAGTCGGAGCTCGTCGTCGTGGTCGACACCGTGCGCGTCACCACGCCGGGGACGTACACGTTCTCCACGCTCTGGGCCGCGCAGCGAATCGCGGCGCGTGGGCCGGGGTACGCCTTGTGCGCGAACGACAGTATCGATGGCAAGGCCCTGCCCGCGAATCGCGCGCTGCTGGTCCTGTTCCCGGATCGCCCCGACACGATCCCTCCCACCTTCCCGCTGCGCCGCCACAATCAACCCGAGCACGTGCTGCACGCGACGCGCACCCGCGATTACTCGCTGGGCGAGCTCGAGACCTTCGTCACGGTCCTCGCCTCCGTCGCGCCGGACACGGACCCGGCGGAGCTCGCGGGCCGCATCCGGTTGCTTCCCACCTCGCCTGCCGGCCGCGCCGTCACGATCGTCCTGCGCAGCGACGAGCGCGAGGGCGGCCCGAACACGACGATCTGCGTCAAGACGGACCTGGGCCTCGGCCTCGCCCTGGAGAACGTCCGGCCGCGCTACGACCCCGCGCGCGGCCGGATCACCGCCGGCGGGCTCGCGACGGACGCCGACCTCGCCATCGTCCGGCGGCAAGGCGCCGAAGCCCGATGGTGCGCGACGAACATGACGCACGTCGTGCTCGAGGGCCGGACGGCCTTCGAGTCGAAGCGCCTGCAGATGTTCCAAGTCACCGGGCGCTCGGACGTCGTCGGACGCGCGAAATGGCGGCGCTGGGCGGGCACGCTTCGGCTCGAGTGAATCAGGCTGGCGCGCCGGCCCCCCAGCGCTCCAGCCGCCGAGGGTCTCGACGTGGACTTCCTGGCCCACGACGGGGGCTCGGCGCTGATGGACGCGGCGCGCAAGGGGCAGCCCGGCATCGTGCGGTTGCTGCTCGAGTCCGGTGCCGACCCGAACCTCGCCGACAAGAACGGCGCGACCGCTTCGGCGATGGCCACCGAGAAGGGACAGGCCGCAGTCGTCGCGCTCCTCGCGGAGCTCGGCGCGAACTGACCGCCTGCGAGCGGTTCCCTGGCTCGCGCGGGCGCAAGTAGAACGGCTCCGAAGCCTGACTCACCGCGCGAGCCCGCGAAACGCCGCCCCGTACCGGCGATGCCTTGCCGATCAGCGGCCGGCCGAAGTCCGGTCCGAGTGCATCGGCCCGTCAGGTTACCTCGCTCACTTCTTGGAACGGAGAGCACCGAGCCGCGCGTTACGAGTGTGCCTCTCAGGACGAGGCCTTCACCACCAACGACCGACACGTTTCACCATCCTCCGTCCCAACCCGCCACCCGAACAATTGGGGTACACTGGGCGGCTGAGGTCAGGACGAGAGCAAGATCCCATGGCTCCCCACGCCGCCCTCGCAATCTCGGTCCTCGGCGGCCTGCTCGCCGGCCCCGCCGTCGCGCAAGTCGCACCCGGCGGGACACACGCCCCCCATTCGAGCCGGCTGCGGGATACCGAGCTACGCCTCCTGGCGTTCCTCGGGGCACAGCAGCACCCCGCCACCGGGATGCTGGAGTCCTACCGCCCACACGCCGGGCTTCCCGCCGGCTTTCTCGGGTTCCTCAACTCGCACCCGGCATTCGTGTACGACAACGCGCTGGCCGCGCTCGCCTTCCTGGCGTCGGGCACACCGGACCACGAGGCGCGCGCAGCCGCGATCCTCGACGCACTCGTCACCGTGCAGACCGCGAGCGGCGCCGTGCCCGACCTCGTGGCCAGCGACACCCTCGGGGTGCTCTCGGGCGCGTCGAGCACGGGCAACCAGGCATGGGTGATGCTCGCCTGGATCGAGGGCTTCGAGCGACTCGGGAACGTCGCCTGGCGCGACGCCGCGGAGCGCGCCGCGAGTCGGTTGCTCGACCCGGCGAACCAGATCAGGAACACGAACACCGGCTATGGCGGGTTCTTCCTCGACGCGGGCAGCTCGATCGTCAGCACCGAGCACTGCCTCGACCTCGTCGCGGCGCTCCGGCGGCTCGCCCCGCACCTCCCCGGCTCCGGCGGTCTCCAGGCGTCCGTCGTGCTCGAGGGCGCGCGCCATGCCCGGATTTTCGCCGAGTCGAAGTTCGATCCGCTGACCGGGAGGATGTTCACGGGCACGCTCGGCGGAGGCGTGCTCACGAATCCCAGTCCGGTACCGCTCGACACACACACATGGGGGCTCCTCGCACTCGGTCGCCCGAAGTGGGTCGCCGCGCTGACGTACGCGTCGATGCCCGCGCCCACCGGGCTATGGACGGCATCGACGAGCTGCCCGACGCTCGGCGGTGTCCCGGTCACGGGCGCATCGTTCTCCGACTTCGACTCGAACGAGGTCTGGTTCGAAGGCCTCGCCCAGATGCGCGTCGCCGCCCGACGCGCCAGGCTCGCGGTGATCGCCGACGGAGCCAAGGCCGTGCTGCGCGCGGTGCAGGACAGCGCGCCGTCCACGGACGGCGAGGGGCTCGTCGCGACGTGCGCGACGCTCGCGAGCGGCTTCGGGTTCGACTACTTCAACGCGCTCGCAGTCGCGCCGACGGCGTGGGCCGTCTTCGGCGAGCGCGGCTACGACCCCTTCTGGGGCGGGAGCACCGACGGTGGGCTCGCCGCGCACCCGCTCGCCGCGACGCCGTCGATCACGATCGATCCGCCCGCGAACGCCGAGTACGCCTGCCCCGCGGGCGGCCTCTGCCAGTTCATCGTCGAGGGCACGAGCGAGCACGTGTTCGGCGCGCCCGGACGCTCGATCTGGCTACTCGTCGAGCCGACGGCGCCGTCCGCCGGAGGCCAGATCTTCACGCAGCTCGTGCCGGCCACGACGGTGCCGGACGGCACCTGGTCGGTCACCGGCCAGCTCGGCAACGCCCAGTTCCCGCCGACGACGGGCGATCAGATGCGGCTATCGGTCGTCATCGTCGACGGGCCGCAGCCACCCCCGATCGTCCTCGGCGTGACGCTGTTCACGATCCCGGGGCTCGCGGGAGTCGCCGGCTCGCTCGACGCGACGATCTGCCTCCAGTGATCCGGAATCGTGGCGAGATCCACCGGCCTTCACTCTCGCGAACACCCACACCTCCGACCACGGTGGAGCTGACGGGTGTCCCGACCGGAGTTCCGCGGAAGCCAGACCGGCGCGACGATCGACGCAGGCCCGCTCCTGGGGCGTATCACCGGCGCGTCGACGAAGGCAACGGCCACGGAACCGTACTCGGCCGGACGAGCCGCTCCACGGTCGATCGACCCGCTGAGTCAGGGATCCGGTTCATGGCGTTCACGGGACCTCGCCGGTTTTCCTTGCAGGCACGAAGCGGGGTGCGGGCCTGGCTGTCCTGTTGCGGATTCTGCCAGAAGCTAGAATCACGGCTCCCAACCAGGGCATGCCAACGGAGAGCGATGATGACCCCGATGATCGACCCACCGCGCGAGCTCGGACAGTGCCGCCTCGCGGTGGCGACCGTCGCGGGGTTGCTCCCCCTCGCGGCCGCCGCCACGGCCCAATCCACGATGGACTACCCCATCCGCCCGGTGCCCTTCTCCAGCGTCGCCATCGAGGGTGGGTTCTGGGGGCCGCGGGTGCGGACGAACCGCGACGTCACCGTCCGGTACGACTTCGAGAAGTGCGAGGCGACGGGGCGGATCGCGAACTTCGCGCGCGCGGGGGGGCTCGAGGAGGGCGGGTTCCAGGGCATCCCGTACAACGACTCCGACGTGTACAAGGTGATCGAGGGCGCGAGCTACAGCCTCGCGCTGGCTCCGGACGCGCAGCTCGATGCGTACCTCGACGAGCTCATCGTGAAGATCGCGGCCGCGCAGGAGGACGACGGCTACCTGTACACGGCGCGCACGCTCGGCGTGAACGACGGATTCACCGGACCCGAGCGCTGGTCGAACCTGCGCTCGAATCACGAGCTGTACAACGTCGGCCACCTGTACGAGGCCGCGGTCGCGCATCACCGCGCGACGGGCAAGCGCGCGCTGCTCGACGTCGCCCTGAAGAACGCCGACCTGATCGCGAGGGTCTTCGGGCCGGGCGAAGGCCAGCGCGTCGAGGTCCCGGGCCACCAGGAGATCGAGATCGGACTGGTGAAGCTCTATCGCCTGACCGGAGAGGTGCGCTACTTCGACCTCGCGCGGTTCTTCCTCGACACGCGCGGCCGGGCGAGCCAGCGCGAGCTCTACGGGGAGTACTGCCAGGACCACCAGCCCGTTACGGAGCAGGAAGCGGCCGTGGGGCACGCGGTGCGCGCCGGCTACATGTACGCGGCGATGGCCGACATGGCGGCGCTCACGGGCGACCAGCGCTACACCGCGGCCATCGACCGCATCTGGTCCGACATCACCTCATGCAAGATGCACGTGACCGGCGGTGTCGGCGCGCGGCGCGGCGGTGAGAGCTTCGGCGCACCCTACGAGCTGCCCAACGCCACGGCCTACGACGAGACCTGCGCGGCGATCGCTTTCGCGCTCTTCAACCAGCGCATGTTCCTTCTGCACGGCGACGCGCAGTACGTCGATGTCCTGGCACGCATCCTCTACAACGGTTTTCTGTCGGGTGTGTCGCTCTCGGGCGACCGGTTCTTCTACCCGAAC
>SMVB01070601.1_pt1 | contig 12074 bp, 15 predicted proteins | sample 2456461 | NCBI WGS metagenome assembly SMVB01 (sample SAMN11095934, study PRJNA526329) | marine sediment metagenome | biome: Marine sediment; feature: Surficial sediment; material: Deep marine sediment; isolation source: Hadal surficial sediment | place: Pacific Ocean | collected 2014-05 | depth...
ATAGACGGCAGGTATACAGGAGACGCGCTTAGCGCTTCGATACCGAGGCCGACCAGAACAGGTACGGCTCGTAAGTTAGTTGCCAGTTCTCCACAGAGGCTTACCGGAATCCCAGCGGATTTCGCTGCTGCAATCGTATTGTGAATCAGTATTAATACGTCTGGATGCAAATCCTTGTACATTCCGGCAACAAGATCATTCCCGCGATCAACTGCAAGAACAAATTGTGTAAGATCGTTGGTGCCAATCGAGAAAAAATCCACCTCTCTCGAAAATTGTTCTGCCATTAAAGCGACCGCTGGTACTTCGACCATGATTCCGACGGGAATATCTGCATCATATTCAATCTTTTCTGAGCTGAGTTTTTCCATGATTTCGGCAAGGACGATTTTGAAGCGATGAACCTCGTCGAGGTTAGTAATCATGGGTAATAAAATTCGAGTATTCCCCCCGGCACTGGCCCTCAAGATCGCCCGAAGTTGGGGCACCATAATTTCCGGTCGATCCAGTAGTACCCTGATTCCGCGCCACCCCAGGAAAGGGTTGTGTTCGCGATGGGCCATCGGCAAAAGTTTGTCGCCGCCCAAATCCAAAACACGAAACGTCGTGTGTCCCGGCGCCGCCGCCGCCACTACCCGCTCATAAACCGCGAATTGTTCGTCCTCAGAGATGGAGATTCGGCCCTCCATCAGGAGTAATATTTCCGTCCTGAACAGGCCGATCCCTTCCGCACCATACTCTTTTAGCTGTGAAATCTCCTCCCGAAGTTCGAGATTTGCCTCGAGGCTGATCCGGTGCCCGTCAAGTGTTTGGGTCGGCAAAGATACGAGTTTTTTTTCTTCCTGGATGAGCCTGCGATACCTGGCCTGACGCTTGATGTATCGCTCGAGCGTCTTTCGCTCTGGATTTACGATCAGAACGCCTCTGATGCCGTCCAGAATGACAGTGTCTCCATTCTGTATTCGGTTGGTTACAGTTGGAATACCGATAACCGATGGCACCGACAGAGCCCTTGCCATTATCGAAACATGCGAGGTGGGTCCGCCATAATCCGTGGCACATCCCAGAATTCCGCGTCGGCTGAATAGAACCATATCTGCGGCTGTCAGGCTTTCTGCGATGACAATGGTCTCCGGATCGATCGCAGAAATAATTCGCCCGCGACGAAGGTGCCGGATAATTCTGTCCTGAACGTCTTGAACATCGTTCGATCGCTCTCGCAGGTATTCACTCTCGCTGGCTTCAAGTAATCGCTGATGTTTCGACATCACGTGATGCACTGCATACCCGGCGTTGATCTGGTGTTCATTGATATACGTGACTATCGCTGGATACATTTCGACATCTCTGAGCATTAAAAGCTGAGCTTCAAAAATGACCGCACTGTTTTCGCCCAGTTTTTCTCGTGTTACATCGATGATTTTCCCGAGATCGCGTTCGGCCCGCGAGATAGCTTTCTCAAATCTATCCGGCTCGTCTGCCAGTTCGTCCAGGCTGAGCTGCCGTTTCTGGATATCGAACGAGATACGGGCGTAGAGATACGCTGGCCCTATGGCGATACCCGGGGCTACCCCTACACCTTCGACCGACCACTCCCCGCCAGACTCGAAGTCGTGGTCAGTGAGGTTTATTGGTTTTTTTTCGGGCATTGGAAGTCTCTATTTATTTTATTTTGTCGGGCTAAGCGACTTCACCAAATCCACCTGCGAACAATTCCGACAGGGTAGCGGCTGCTTCATCTTCGTCCGGCCCCTCAAGAATCAGCCAGACAGTCGATCCTTGTTCAGCCGCCAGTGTCATTACCCCGATAATGCTTTTTCCGTTTATTTCGTAGCCGTCCTTCCGGATGAAAAAGTCGGATTCATATTTTGCTGCTGCTCTCACAATCATTGATGCAGGTCGCGTGTGTAATCCGGCTCTATTAACTATTTGGACTTCTTTTTCAATCATCTGAACTTATTCACGCTAATATTTTCGTTTCCTGAGGTTTGATAAAAGCATTTCTAAGGTATCTGTGGCCTCACACTCTGGCAGGCAACGCATCAGAGAGCCAACTTTTTCGAAGTGGAATATAACAGCTTCTTCAGCCCGTTGTATTATGCCACAAGATCGAAGTCGTTCGAGAGCCATATCCACTTCTGCGAGAGGAAGCTTTCCGGCAGCAACGGTAGATCGCCACCACTCGAAATGCGGATTGTCGCGAGCCTCGAGAACACTCGTCAACAAATAAGTCATTTTACCCGATCGGATGTCGCCGCCCACCGGCTTTCCCCACGATTCACTCATCGCAGTCAGGTCTAACAGGTCATCTTGAATCTGAAACGCGCGCCCCAAATGGAATCCGAGACGAGACAAAATATCCAATTCGTCGTCCGTTGCATGACCGTACAGGCCTCCCCAAATAAGACTTGTTTTCAGCAGGAATCCTGTCTTCCGGTCAATCATGTCAAGGTATTCATCGACGCTGACATCGGTTCGCGTTTCAAACCCCATGTCCAGTACCTGACCTTCGCACAGAGCGCGTACAGCGTTGTCCTGCTGAACTAAAATTTCCGGTAGTCTTTCTGGACGAGAAAAAGCCAACAGGCTGGGTGTTATCCCCAACAACAGGTCGCCGACCAATATGGCGGTGGATTCGTCCCATTTAGTGTGAACGGTTTTACGACCGCGCCTCGTATCAGACTTGTCCATGATATCATCATGAACCAGCGTGAACGTATGAAATATTTCAACCGCGATTGCGGCGTCCAGTGCTCCACTAAGCTCAGCTCCAAATATTCGGCCAGCCAACAAGGTTAGCAATGGCCGAATTCGTTTACCTTTATTCTCAAGAGAATATCGAACGGGCCTGTATAATGCCTCAGGGCTATCGCCCAACCGTATCGACGCCAGTCCGGAATCAACGGAATCTCGCAAGTCACGAAGTATCTCAAGATGCCGATCGGTTTCGATCATGCGATGGGCGGCTTACTCGGAGGCAGCAAAATTGTAAATGGTCGAAAGAATTCTGGCGTGAACGTCTTCGAATGTACCAACGCCGTCAACTTCCACCATCAGATTCTTGTCCTTGTAATAATCAACCAGAGGGTGGGTTTGCTTCTGGTATACTTCAAGCCTTCTGAAAATTGATTCCGGTAGGTCGTCCTTACGCTGAATTATAAGTTCCGGATCTATACCAGAAGGCGGCGGCTTGTATTCGAGATGGAAATTTTCCCCGGTTTCAATATGAACGCGCCTCTGGGACAGCCTTCCGACTATGATTTCGTTTGATACAACCAGATTCACAACGCATTGCAGCATGGCCTCGTGCTCAGACAAGAATTCGGATAACCATTCTGCCTGTTCTATCGTCCTCGGATATCCATCCAGCACGAAATGGTCGTAATGATTCCGGGTAATCGCCTCTTCGGCAAGTACGCGTACGATGTGTCCGGGTACGAGTTGAGAGTCGTCCATGTACTTCTTGGCCTCGATTCCAACATCAGATCCGCTCCTTAGTGCGGACCTGAGAATAACTCCGGTGGAAATATGCTCCAGACCTTGGTTCTGACTTAAAAATGTGGCTTGGGACCCTTTTCCAACGCCGGGCGCCCCGAATAATGCAATTCGCATGGATACAGAAAAAACAAATGGCCGACTAGCGGCCGCTATCGAGCGTGAGTTTAATGCCGGGAGACCTCGGCTTCATGTTAACCCTAATGAATCAAAAATACGATCCAGAGAGGACTAATTCTTTGTTTGAGTCTGACGGCCGCTCTTCAATAGCTCTGCCAGTATATCGATGAGGCTCGGACCCAGAGATACCAGCAATTGCTTCAAGATTTTCGCAAGCGTCCCTGAAAGTTCATTTCGATCGCCTCCATCGCCAACCCGTACAACAGGCGGCCGCTTTCTCAGGGCTGCGAAGACAGCATCCTCGGTATCCATGCCTGACTTAATATTTTTCCGAACTTCGCGGGCAATAGCATCACTGATGCGTTCGAGACCGTCCTGATAGGTAAAGCCAGAAGATTTTCGCCTCTTAAATAAAAATGCTACCGTCAAAAGCCCTGCTCCTATCACCGCCGCCTTTTTGATCTGATTCTTCCGATCCAGTAATTTACGAACAGTTCTGGGGCTCACCGGGAGTTCCATTTCAAGGGCTTCAAATCGAGCACTGATTGATTTAGTTCTTTCCGCCAGCCGGGTGCGCACTTCGCTGCGAGTCATTTTGTTGCCTGAGTTCGACATGGCCTCTAAGCTACCTGTTTTGCTTCAGGAAGTTGAGGCTTCAGTGCTTGCTTGTCCGATTCGATTTGTAGCTTAACGTCTTCTTCGGCAACAGACTCCCCTTTTCTTGCAACGCTTAACAAGACATTGTTGATAAACTTCGGCCGGACTTTGTGCATGACGAACGTTATCAAGGCCAACAAACCCGAGATCGATAAAAATCCGAGCGCTGTATTCCCGATTAACTGACCGAGTCCGAATGCTGCCGCGAACAGAGCAAAAATGCCACTAGTACCACCAATAAAGGCCACTATCACCGTAAGAATCGCCTGATTTGCAATGACGTCGATTCGGTCTTCCAGGTCCAACTGGACAAGTTTAAGACGAAGATCAACCCACTCTTTCACATCATCGACAAGCCCCTTGGTTTGTCCAGAGATACGATCGAACTTGCCGTTTCCGAATTCAGTATTCGTGTTGTCAGCGTCTCTGGTGCTTGCTGTTTTAATATGTTTTGACTTTTCAGTCATGCACGCAATCTCTGAATTATTTAACGCCCGGAGGATACTCCATATAACGTTTTAATCGGCCTAAAAGAGTCAGTCAAAACCCGTTTTCGCCGGAAATACGTCAATGAACTACGACAATCGGGTCAAAAACTCTGGTATACTCACTTTATCCGGGCACCACGATAGTTCAGGGCGCTGCGCAAACCCGGGCAATACATGGCTTATATAGTCAGAAATGCCGAGCTTATCCGCTATTGGCGCCGAACATACGACTAACTGTAAATGAGATTGATGGGTATCCATCCAATGCTTCACATCCGCCAGGTTTGTGTATTCCACCCAACGAATATGGCCCGGCATCTGGATCTCGGCTTCTCCCTTTGAGACAAGGAACTCCATGTTATCACCGTAGCCGTGAGGTTGATCCACGGCTCGCATGTAGGCCTGCGTCATCTTCAGCGATCCTGCCGTGTCAGGATGAACCGGGAAGGCTGCCCTGAACTCGGCCATTGCATTAAGCAGCGCGTCTGGCGTGGCTGATTCGGGAGCCCAGATAATGCTCACGTTCCGACATCCTAATCCTTCGTGCAGAAGAGCGTCTTCGGCGATCGATTCGAGCTCCGCCGCTGATTCAGCTCCGGACAGAACAGCGATCGAAAACCTGTTTCTTCTCAGGAGCCTGCAGTTTTTTTTTATTCCGTTTTCAGAACATGCATCCTCGACGATTTTTATGGTTTCGTCTGACCCGGATGCGATTATCGCATCTGCGCAGATTAACAGGTCTTCAAAAGAAATGAATTCAGGCTTAAATCCATTCTCAAAGGATGCGTATTTTTCTAACCGCCTCGTGAGATCGTTTACGAAAGCCGGTAACAGCGCCGGTGATTTTGAGGAGACGGTGCCTGCATATTGGTGGCCGCTCAACGTAACCGCGATAAAATCCTGCAGTCCGACGAACGGAATATTCCCGGGATTCAACACTCCTATTGTTTTGGATTCACTTGCTACGTCAGGAATCCAGGACTTCAAACCATCCGCCGTCAATTGGCTCATCTGCTGGTTAATAGCGAACACGAGAGCCTCCTCCGTAAAACGATTCTGAGCATCAAGCGACAACAGTTCAGCTTCTCGCCTGATATTGTAGTCCAGCGCTGACCATGCCTCTGCTGTTTCGACGAGAGCAGTTATATATAGTGACTGATCCATCATCCCCCGCCCATCACCTTGCCAGCGAGATATCCTAACGCTGCACCGCCGATCGCACCGATATTATTTCCTAGTATGTATACCATTCCAGCCAGAATTCGGCCCTCTTGAAGCAACCGAATCGAATCAAGGCTATATACTGAAAAAGTTGTAAACGCACCAAGCAGTCCGATGAATAAGAACGAAGCAGTATGTACCGAGAACGATTCTTTTTCGTCCAGCGCCCACAACAGGCCTATTAACAGCGAACCAACCACGTTTATAGCGAGTGTTCCAAACGGAAAGTGATCATACCCTGCGCGGATTGTAGCCATCGTGATACCCGCACGGAGCACCGCACCAATGGCTCCTCCCAGTGCGATTAACAACAGATTTGCCATCGCTGCCGGGCCTCAGACTCGTTCAACTGAAACGGCGGTTGCTCCACCGGTGCCATGACAGATTGCGGCCAGGCCGGTATTAAGATCGCGTGTTCTAAGGGCATGAATAAGCGTCACGATTATCCTCGCACCCGAGCACCCGATTGGATGTCCGATGGCAACTGCTCCACCGTGTACGTTTAATTTGTCCATTGGGACGTCCAACATGCGATTGAACAGGAGATTATTAATCGCGAAGGCTTCGTTGTTCTCGAACAGGTCGATATCTGAAATATGCATACCCAGTCGCTCCATGATTTTCTTAACGGCGGGCACCGGCGCCTCCGGAAAGCGCCACGGCTCTCCGGCAGACCAGCTGCCACCGGTCAGTCTGGCAATCGGGTTCAGGCCCAGGCGTTCGACCGCCTCCGCGCTTGCCATTACGATCGCGGCTGCTCCGTCACTGATCTGGCTGCTATTTCCAGCCGTTAAAACTCCATTTTTATCAAACGCAGGACGCAATTCTCCCAAGGACTCGAGCGTGGTGTCGACGCGAATACCCTCATCCATCTCCAGCATCACCGGTTTCCGACGGACGGTATATTCGACTGGAAAAGTTTCAGCACCAAAATGTCCTGCGTCCCAGGCGGCCGCAGCGCGAGCATGGGATGCAGCGGCAACCTCGTCAAGCTCCTGCCGCGTAATTCCATATTCCGTTGCAAGTCGTTCTGTCTGAACACCCATGGCTTCGCCCGTCATAGGATCAGTTAAACCGTCCCGCATCATCAGGTCTTGTACCGGTTCGCCGGCACCCATCAGTAACTTGTATCCCCAGCGTGCTTTGGCGGAAAGAAAAAATCCAGTATTCGACATACATTCCACGCCGCCAGCCATAATCACATCTGCATCTCCTGCTCGGATCATGGCGGATGCCTGCATGACGCTCATCATTCCGGACGAACATACCATATCAAGCTGTACACCATCGATTTCCTTCGGAATTCCTGCTTTGAATGCGGCCTGTCGAGGAATCAACTGTCCGTGACCAGCTCGAAGTACGTTTCCGAATATATACAGATCAAGGTCACTCCCTTGGATCCCGGCCGAAGAAAGCGCCTCTTTCATGGCCGCCGCTGCAATATCGGACGGGGTATGCTTCTTGAAAGCGCCGCCGAATCGTCCGATTGGAGTCCGGACCGCGGAAGCAATAAATACGTCTGGCATTCAGGATATCAGGTTACATTCACAAAAGAATTCCGTGAACACCTGTCTACGACTGCGGTTCGCAAGCGCGGTGTTATTGACCGGAACTTAGACTTTCGTGCTCAACGCGAATGAACCCAGAAGAAGCCCGCGAACTAGGATTCCAGCTTCCCGGTTATTCAGATCAAAATACTCGTCCTGCACTCGAATTTTGATTCGACCGCTTACGTGCCGAATATCACTTATCAAGTCAAGATTGGTGCAAAGTTGTAGGAGCTCGTCGAGCGTCGGGCCGTCGTAGGTGACGACTCCTGGTTCTGAAGTCGGTTTAGTACTGATCACGATTGTATCCGTGTTTCGATGATACTATTACGTGGTTATCGTACAAACCGCACCGAAATTAAGTGTGAAGAGAGATGGTCAGATCTCAAACGTATCTCCTTCCGATGCAGCCCGACATGAGCATGAACTCCCGTTTGCTCGAAGCAGTCCTTCGGCGAGAACCTGAATTCCGTCTAACTCCCGATCAGTCCGTGATGGATTGTGATGAAAGAGTATAAGGTTGTCGACGTTGGCGAGAGTAGCAAGCCTGCAAACAGACGATACGTCGCTATGACCCCAACCCTTTTTTCGCTCCATTTCGGATTCAAGAAACTGCGCGTCATGAATCAAATATGTGGCTGAACTACAGAACTGTACAACAGAATCGTCCGAGGCCAGGGTATCGCTTGTCGGGAGCTCATTGTCTGTCATGTATACAATCGACACATCACCGAGTTCGAATCTGTATCCAAATGAGCCACCGGGATGATCGGACGCAAAAACAGAAACAGAGTCGAAAAACGGAGTTAATTCTCTGGTCAACGAATCGTCGCCCACCCGGTCAAATACGATTTTTGCCGGAACCTTGCTCAGCGAAACAGGAAAATGCACGCCATCAATCTGACTTGCCGTCGCCTCTCCCCACGCAACAGATTCGTGTGAAATAAACTGAATCCGCGTTCTGTCGCTCGCCAGAGGTTTGAACATGGGAAAACCCTGTATGTGATCCCAGTGCAGATGCGAAAGTAATATATAATAGGTATGGTCCCGGGCAGGAACGCTGTCTCCAAAACTGCGGATACCCGTGCCCGCGTCCAGAACCAGAGTCGCGCCCGGACTAAGTTCTATTGTAATACAAGCCGTATTCCCTCCATACCTCGACGTATCTGCGCCAGGCGTGGGAATGGACCCTCTAACACCCCAGAAGCAAACGCGCATCCCGAGGTCTCCGGTTTAAAGGATAGACTTGAATGTAGACGGCAGCGAACCCGTTTCAGGCGAACCATCACCGTCGGTATTGTTTGTGTTGCCATCAGCGCCCTCATCAGCCGCATCGCCACTACCGTTTAGGCTACCACAAAATTTGTCGTAGGATTGAACCAGGTCCATTGCGATAGCGCTCGCAGATCGTCCTTCGATGTGACGCCTTTCCAGTACAAACACCGGCTCAGATCCTTTGAACAGTGCAATGAAAGGTGAGGACGGCGGTATTCCTGCCAAAAACGTTCTGGCTTGGGAAGTTGCCTCCAGGTCCTGCCCTGCGAACACGGTAACGTATTCATCCGGTTGAACGGCAGCTTGCTGTGACAACATCACCGCCGGACGAGCGTTCGCTGCCGCACATCCGCAGACAGAGTTAATTATCAGCAACTTTGTCGATTCGGAGGCAGAGCCAAAAACTGCGTCTACATCGGATGCACTGCGTAACTCTTTGACACCGTTTCGGGTTAATTCTTCCCGCATTGGCTGGACAAGTTGCTCGGGATAAGGCATGCTGAATACTCGTAGATGTGATCTTAATAATTCCTGAACGTGGCTGGTCGAACGGCATTCAGAAATCTTTGATCCGACCTTCCATCATCTGTCGTCAACTCTCACGAACCTTTCATAATCAACTTAATCAGGCGGACCGGCAGTCGATAATTCGTTTCAGAGGATTACAGAGCACTGAGACAGAATATGAGTCGTTTCATCAACAGACACATCCTCCCCGTACTGATTTGTGGAGCTATCACGCTTGGCGGTTGTAGTTCCGTAAAACCCGGCGCGACTGGGTGGGGCGGAAAAGTTGAAGATAAAAAAGACGCAACCGCAGAAGTATCGCGTGAATCGATGGCTGCGACGCGCTACATTGATTCTGCTGACAAATCCGGACTGGACAAAGAATCAACGTCAGGCAACGCACGATTTGAACCGGGTATGCATACTCAACTGCTTGACGTCTTGTCTTTGGAATTACATACATGGATAGGCACCCCACATATCTGGGGTGGCACACGTAAAAGTGGTGTAGACTGTTCAGGATTGATTCAAACGGTATTTTCCGGCGCCCTCGGCCATCAGATCCCGCGTACCACCGATGAACAACGAAGAATCGGGAATCACGTCCGGAGATCTGACCTTCTCACGGGCGATCTAGTGTTTTTTAAACCGGACGAAAATGGGCGGCACGTTGGTATATACATGGCCAACAACGAATTTATTCACGCGTCGAGTAGCCGTGGTGTCATGAGATCGCGGCTCACAGAGTCATATTGGGATCGTTATTACGATACGGCGAGACGAGTCCTTACGAACAATGAACAGATTCTCTCGGCGGTCGCGCACGCCAGGATAGTTCAGAATCTACGATCAGAATTGATCAACGAATAAACGGGATCAATTGAGGAATCAGCGCGGTTAAAGTCCCATCTTTGTTCGTTTTCAGACGATCAGTCAATATCGCTACTGTCAAGCCGGCAGTAGCGTTCTGCATATTAAGCTCCGGTAACTCAGAACGGCCGGAATTTCTCTCTTACGATGATGAGTGATGACAGCCCCGTATATCTGACGGCAGAAGGCCTGCAGAAAATGAACGACGATCTTCGATACATGAAGACCAAGGAACGCGCGAAAGTCGCGGCTGCAATTGCGGAGGCCCGGGAAAAAGGCGACCTCTCCGAGAATGCAGAGTACGACGCGGCAAAAGACGAACAAGGTCATCTCGAAGCGAGAATATCCAAACTCGAACACTCCGTTTCGATAGCCCGGATTGTAGACGAAAGCCAGATTGATCCTTCAAAAGCACGCATATTATCAAATGTGACTGTCTTGAATTCGGCCTCGAAATCCAAACAAACGTTTAAACTTGTTGCCGCAGAAGAGGCCAGCTTTGCGGAAGGGAAAATATCCGTATCCAGTCCAATCGGGAAAGGCTTACTTGGAAAATCTGTAGGAGACAAGGTGGTTATCAACATTCCTGCAGGTAAGGTTACGTTCGAAATACTGTCTATCGATCGATGATCGACCTCCGGAGTGATACGGTCACAAAGCCGGATCAAATGATGCGCGCGGCAATGGCTGCCGCAGAAGTCGGTGACGATGTTTTTGGAGAGGATCCGACCGTTAGCCTGCTGCAGAATACTATCGCGGACAGGCTTCAAAAGGAAGCAGCGTTATTTGTACCCAGCGGAGTGATGTGCAATCAGATTGCACTGCGCGTTCACACGTCCCCTGGCGATGAGGTACTTCTGGACGCTGGCTCCCATATTGCAAACTACGAATCTGGTGCAGCCGCCGCACTTGCAGGCGTTCAGTTAAAGCAGATTCAATCGGAGCGAGGACACCCTTCCGTACAGGCCTTTAACGAAGGGATTCGGGCAGGATTCTACTGGGAACCACGACCTCGCCTTATCTGTCTTGAAAACACACACAACAAAGCCGGTGGGGTTGTTTACCCACTGGACGAGATAGAAAAGATAGCCGATTTAGCCCGAGATGCCGACCTGGGAATGCATCTGGATGGTGCTCGATTGTGGAATGCATCAATCGCCACCGGTATTCCTGAAGCTGAATATGCGCGGCATTTTGACTCCGTGTCTGTTTGTATGTCTAAAGGACTCGGTGCACCGGTCGGATCAGTACTGGCTGGCACCGATGAGTTTATTCAAAAGGCCCACCGGTTTCGTAAAATGTATGGAGGCGGTATGCGGCAGGCAGGAATTCTGGCTGCTGCAGCCCTTTATGCTCTGGAAAACAACTATACCGGACTGGCGACAGATCATGAACACGCACAGTCTCTGGCTGCCGTAATCGGGGCACTCGAAACGTTTTCACTGCGACCAGGCGGCGTGGACACGAACATCGTGATTTTTGACGTGATAGACGGACGATCGGCTACCGAGATTCTGGAAGACCTGAAAGAGGTGGGTGTACTGATGGTCCCCTTCGGTCCGACAACCATCAGGGCGACAACTCATCGGGATGTGAGCTCAGAGGATATCCGCTCCGCATCTGACCTCTTAAGGAAATTATACGACTCCTGATTTACAGGGAATCTGTTGTCACAAATGCCTCAATGGCGTAAAACTCGGGCAAACCCAGAAGATTAAGTGCGTTGGCAGTATCGCGATTTCGATCCCGTGCACGTTCCCAAAACTCGCGACTATCGTACGCTCCGGGAAACATGGCCCTGTCCTTCTGGCTTTCGTGTTTAAAAATAGCTTCGATTTTCCTGTCCAGATTGGCCTTTGACATCGGTAAGAAGATGTCGGCTTGATGTATTTCC
>SMVB01043526.1_pt1 | contig 12071 bp, 12 predicted proteins | sample 2456461 | NCBI WGS metagenome assembly SMVB01 (sample SAMN11095934, study PRJNA526329) | marine sediment metagenome | biome: Marine sediment; feature: Surficial sediment; material: Deep marine sediment; isolation source: Hadal surficial sediment | place: Pacific Ocean | collected 2014-05 | depth...
TGGCAAATGTCATGGCTGGCGATATTGTCGCCCGGATGGGGGTGCAAGGGGTGAAGGTTGCGATGTCTCTTCCGACCGTGTTACGCGGTCAAAATGTGGAACCTTTTATGGCCAAGGGAATTCCTGATAAAAAAATGCATTACACTGTAATGGGTAAAGACGTCATGATCAAAATTGTGGTGGGAAATTCTAATGAAATGATGGGTGCAACTCCTGGCGCTTAACGGTTTTTCTCTGGACAAGCCGGTTAGCGGTAGGTTTTTGAAAAGCTAAAAACGAGGTTTTTATGGATAAAAACTCGAACCCGGATTCTGATTTATTAAAGGGAAAGGAACCCGTTGCTCCGGATATGACACCGGACCCAATCAATAAAGATCAAACGGAAGCTGACATGGAAGTCTCTTCAGTTGATAACAGCGAGGATATGAGCGGAATGGACGATATCATTAATGAATTTATCGTGGAAAGTTACGAGAATCTCGACCAATTGGATCAAGACCTTGTTGGGTTGGAGCAGAATCCAGGTGAAGTAAGTATTTTAAGCAGTATTTTTCGCACTATTCATACCATCAAGGGAACTTGCGGGTTTATCGGGTTTTCCAAACTGGAATCCGTCGCCCACGTTGGAGAAAATCTTTTGAGCAAGCTGAGGGACGGAGCACTAACCCTGGATCCTCCCATCACCAGCGCTCTCCTTGCCATGGTGGATGCCATCCGGCAGATGCTTTCATGTATAGAAAAAAGCCAGAATGAAGGTGACGTAGATTATTCAGAATTGATAGAAACGCTAACCACCCTGCAAAAAGGCGAATCCGCCAAAATAGCTCCAGCGCCCACAGAAACTTCCTCGGTTGGAAAAAGTGAAGAGGTTGCTCCCATCGCTCAGAACGAACCGCCCGTTCAAATTTTGGTTCCGGAAAGCAAAAAAGAAGATTCGCCGGCCAAGCCAGCCGAACCCAGCGAGGGTGTGGAGCGTAAGCAGGAAGGCCGCAGCATGGCCGATACTAATATCCGTGTCGACGTTAAACTTCTGGATCAATTAATGAATCTGGTGGGGGAATTGGTTCTGGCCAGAAATCAGATATTGCAGTTTAGCTCTAAGGATCAGGATGCGGGATTTTTGGCTACGACGCAACACCTCAACCTGGTGACAACGGAACTTCAGGAAGGGGTTATGAAAACCCGAATGCAACCGATTGGTAATGTCTGGAGTAAATTTCCCCGTGTGGTTCGCGATCTGGCCACATCCTGCGGTAAAAAGATTCGCCTGGAAATGGAGGGTAAGGAAACCGAGCTGGATAAAACGCTGATTGAAGCAATAAAAGATCCCCTGACCCATATCATCCGCAACTCGGCGGATCATGGAATTGAAAGCCCCGAAGACAGGAAAGCGGCGGGGAAACCTGAAGAAGGTTTGTTGAGACTACGCGCTTTCCATGAAGGTGGCCAGGTCAATATCGAAATCATTGATGATGGCAACGGGATCAATCCGGAAAAAATCAAGCAAAAAGCTCTGGAAAAACATTTAATCACCCCCGATCAGGCGTCGCGAATGAGCGACCATGATTTGGTCAACTTGGTTTTCGCCGCCGGTTTTTCCACTGCAGAAAAGGTGACCCATGTTTCCGGTCGCGGTGTCGGCATGGATGTGGTGAAAACCAACATTGAAAAAATCGGCGGAACCGTTGATATCCAAAGCACATACGGGGAAGGAACCACCCTGAAGATTAAAATCCCTCTCACTTTGGCGATCATCCCGGCTCTGACCGTTATGACGGGAGGCGATCGATATGCCATTCCTCAGGTCAACTTGTTGGAATTGGTTTTGCTTGAGGGTGATCAGATCAAGAAAAACGTAGAATTTATCCAGGGGGCTCCCGTCTACAGATTGAGGGGGCAGCTGCTTCCTTTGATCTATTTGAGCGAAGAACTCAAGGTGAAAAAGAAAGATGATAACGACAAAGTAAATATAGTGGTGCTTCAAGCCGATGAACGTCAGTTCGGGTTGGTGGTGGAGGGGGTTCGTGATACAGAAGAAATTGTGGTCAAGCCACTCAGCCAGCAATTGAAGGGAATCCCTGCTTTTTCCGGCGCGACCATCATGGGGGATGGCAAAGTGGCTTTGATTCTGGACGTAATGGGATTGGCGCAATCAGCCCGTGTTGTCACTCAGACCCGGCAACGGGCACGCCTGGAATCTTCCGAAAAAGGTGATGGAAAAGAAACTGACAAACAAACCCTGCTTCTTTTTGGCATTGGTGAGAAAGGACGCATGGCCATTCCGCTTTCCATGGTGGCCCGCCTGGAAGAATTCAAACAGGCCGATATCGAAAAGTCCGGCGCCCAGGATGTGGTCCAATATCGCGGAGAGATCATGCCGCTCATTTATCTTTCCAAAATATTCAATGGGGATACGAATTATGCTGAAAAGGAAACTCTGCAGGCAGTCGTTTATACTAAAAATGGAAGAAGCGTGGCCCTGGTGGCGGACAAAATCCTCGATATTGTAGAGGAGTCCATCACTATCAAGCGAGCTTCAAACCGTAAAGGGACCCTGGGTACGATGGTAGTTCAGAACCTGGTTACCGATCTTCTGGATGCGGAAAGTATTGTCCGCGAACATGATCCTACGTTTTTTGACAATCAATCCCTTGCCACTGTTTGAATAGGAAATTAAATTATGGCTGAGAATAAACAATTTTGTACTTTTTACCTTGGTGACCTTTTTTTCGGCGTTGAAGTCGATAACGTGCAGGAAGTTTTCAAGTATCAGGAGATGACCCGGGTGCCGCTGGCCCATTCGGTGGTTCGTGGATTGATTAACCTCAGGGGGCAGATCATCACGGCCATTGACCTGAGGGCCAGGCTCGGTATGGATGAATTGCCCGATGGCCAAAAGCCCATGAACGTGGTTGTCCGTACGGAGGAAGGAGTCGTCAGCCTTCTGGTCGATAAAATTGCCGAGGTTCTGGAGGTTTCGGAAGATGATTTTGAGCGCCCACCAGATACCATCGACGAAATCACCAGAGAACTGGTGCTCGGTGTTTATAAATTGGAAAACAAACTTCTGCTGACCCTGGACACGGAAAAGACGGTCCGTCTAGGACCCCCCGTGAGTATGGCAGGGGAGGTGTGAGGCGAGGGTTCCCATCTGTGTTCCTGCCTGAAAAGATGGGAGGGGGTTGAGTCAGGATCTTCCGATAGTTACAATTCTGATGATTTCCTGGCCAATTTGATTTAAAGGCAAAACCTTTTCCGCCAAGCCAGCTTTTGCTACAAACCCCGGCATGCCCCAGACAACGCTGGTATTTTCATCCTGAACGATCACCCTTCCTCCAGCGTCCTTGATATGCTCGCTACCAATGAGCCCATCCTGCCCCATTCCTGTTAATATGACCGAAAGTACCCTGGGGCCAAAGAGGTCGGCTACCGACCTGAAAAGAACGTCTACCGACGGGCGGCAGGAATTTTCAGGCGGAGCCTGGTTGGTTTGAATTTTATAATTGTTTCCATTTTTTTCCAAAACCATGTGGAAATTGCCAGGGGCGATCCAGGCTTGTCCCGGTTGCAACATTTGCCCTTTGGCGCCTTCTACAACAACAAGATTGGATTTGGACGAAAGCCGATCCGCCAGGAGCTTGGTGAAAAAAGGTGGCATGTGCTGAACGATAACGATTGGGACGGGAAAATTTTTTGGAAACACCGGGAATAAATCCGCCAGAGCGTTGGGACCCCCCGTGGAAACTCCAATGACCACAATGTCGATTTTGGTGTTGGTTGATGGCGCAACCCTCGGTGTGAAGGTTTTTTTGGGGTACGGTTTTGCCTTGTCAACGGGTTCCGGTTTGGCTTTGAAAGGAAGTTTCAGTCCCGCATTTTCGGAGCAGAAGGTTTTGATTTTTGGGACAAGTTCATCACGGATCCTTTTCATGGCGATGGAAACACTTCCCACATTGGCCGGTTTGGTCACATAATCCGTGGCGCCCAAGGAAAGGGCTTCAAGCGTTTTGACTCCGCCGCGCTCCGTCAGGGTGCTGAACATTATTACCGGAAGCGCAGGATATAATTTACGAATTTCCACCAGCGCTTGCAGGCCATCCATGACAGGCATTTCTATATCCAGAGTGATGATGTCCGGATTGAGTTGCGGAATTTTTGCCAGGGCAATTTTTCCATTCGCCGCGATCCCCACGACATCGATTTCCGGGTCGACCGTCAAACTTTCCGTCACGATTTTGCGGACCACTACCGAGTCATCGACAACCAGAACCCTGATTTTTCTCATAAAAATTTCCTTAGGGAGAAACGAGGGGAATTCAGGAGTTATTCGCCCCACATTCCAATGTGATTTTATCAAATGGAATTTGGGATAATAAATCCAAAAGAGCCTAAAGCTCAAAAATTCAATTAGTTAAAAATTAACTATTATATTCTAAGATAACGTAAACCAAATGTAATTACTACCCTTATTTGAATGGATTCTTGAGGTTTTGGCCAAAGAGGTATATATGTTTAAAGTTAAAAATGGAAGGACTTTACGCTGGTAACACCCGATTGAAGGGAAATGAATTGGTAAAATTAATCAACAAAAACGGAATTGAGATTCATAATTCCGCAAAACATGTATTGGAGGAAATCATGCGTGGCACGGGCTGTGTCATGGCTGATAAAATGTCAATTTTCATTGAAATTGTTAGCATTACTGAAAAGCATATTGTCGTTTCCAAAGTTCCAGATTCAAATGGACCCGGAATGACCCGAAAGTTTTCTACCTCCAATTTCAAGGATGCCTGGGAACTTTTTCTCCAATGGCCCCCAGCCTGAGCCACCAGCCTTAGGGCTGGACCAAATATTAACGCGCTATGGATTTGTGGCTGACCGAATCTTTCAAAGTGCTGAATTTTCCCTCTAAACGTTTTCAGGGCCTCGCGTAGCGTCGGGCCCAAGCTTCCTCCCCGTATAAACGGGGCCTGCATAACGGTTCGAATTTGTAGAGATCCCCTTCGATATGAAAAATTGGTTCATGCTCACTCTTGTTGGGAAAGACCGCACCGGCATCGTTGCAAAAATCAGCGCCGCTTTGTACCAGGAAAATTGCAATCTGGGAGAGGCCTCGATGACGCGGCTGGGTGGAAATTTCACTATAATGCTGATGATTCAATTCGATGGTTTGGCTCAGGACTTGGATTGGCTCCTCCAACCTATGTGCGATTCCCTGAACTTTCATTATCATGTCGATCAGATTGATGGAGAACTTCATCATCATTTGGAGCCCGATGTCCGGATAAGCGTTCACGGGGCCGACAGAGCGGGGATAGTCGCTGAGGTGACCCGCGCTCTGGCGGATGCGGGCCTTGACATACTCAATCTTGAATCCGATGTGGCCGGTACCAGCGAAGATCCTTTGTATATCATGAATATCGAGGGGGTGGCTGTAAAAGGCATTGATGCTTTGGACCATGCCCTGCAGACGCTGGATTGCGGAGAGGATGTCGAAGTTCATCTCTCGGAAATAGATATTCTCCGGGGTTGATGGCAATGGCCGTTCTGGAAATTCTGGTTTATCCCGACCAGCGCTTGAAACAGAAATCAAAACCGGTCGAAGTATTTAACGACTCCCTGTTGCAGTTTATTGCCGAATTGGAGGAAACCATGCGGGCCGGACCCGGTGGAGTGGGAATTGCCACCCCGCAGGTGGGGCGCTTTGAACGCATCATTGTCGTAGATGTTTCCTGCAAACCCAAGATTAAAAATCACGGGCGTTTGGTTATGGTTAACCCGAAAATTTTGAAAAGGAAGGTAATGTAGTTGGACGTGAGGGTTGCATGTCCGTGCCCGATTTTACAGGAAATGTAGCGCGTTGGGACCGTATCGTCGTGAACGCTTTGGACGAATTTGGCAATCGACAGGCTTATGTTATGGAAGGGTATGAAGCCAGGGCTGTTCAGCATGAAATGGATCATTTGGACGGACTGTTGTTCCTGGACCGCCTGGTGAGCCGCAGAGGAAATTTGTTTCCGCGCAAGGTTTATAAAAATCTTCAAGTATTGATTCCAGGCGGTCATGAAAAGATTCCTACCCTGTCACGGAGTCGTAAATCAAAAACAAATTAAATCCCGCGATTTCTTATTTCCTGTCAGTAATTTTATTTCATGCCACCGACACAATTTTGGAATTTTCCTGTCTACTATTTGATAGCCATTCTAAACGTCTTGGAAAACAAGAGGTAAATTAAGGGCTAGCACCAATGAAATGTCCAAAATGTAGCAAGGAACAATCTCCCAATGACACTTGCATCCAATGCGGGATCGTTTTTGCCAAATATTACGAAATTCAAAAAAGAAAAGCAGAGAACCTATCAAAGGATTTTGAAACCAGCAAATCTCTAAATGACCCTATAGTTAATAACACAGGGAAGGTTTTCGAATCTATTCGCCAACGATTATCTCTTTCCTGGAAGCCAGTTTCCACTCCGGCGATGGTAGCCCTATCAGTTGGGTTTGGCATTATGGTTTTTTTGCTGGCCACTAAAAATTTGCTGGGTTCCGATTCCACGATATTGTACTTTGCTCATAATGTGAATCTGGTATTTCATGAAGCAGGCCATAGGATATTCGGAATCTTTGGAAACGAAACTCTAGCGATTTTTGGAGGAAGCCTGAACCAAGCATTGATTCCTGTGATTGTCGCAGCCTCCTTTTGGGCAAAAAGGGATGCGGTGGGTTTTGCCTTCGGTCTTTTTTGGTTCTTTGAAAACTTACTCGATATTGCCGTCTATATGGCTGATGCCCGCGCGCTTGTATTACCATTGATCGGCGGGTTAGGAGAAGATGCTCATGACTGGTGTAATCTTTTTTTTCGATTTGGGTTGATCGATCAGGATACCGCCATTGCTTCCAAAACCCGATTTGTAGGGTGGGTTGGTATAATTTCCACTTGGTCTTGGTTCCTGTGGAGATGGTTGATTGACAGAAAGCCATTCCAAAAATAAGAACGAAAGGCCAACTTCTTATTATTTAGAGTTAGCAATTTTTGAATCCGCTTGAAATCCGCGTGCCGGGAGTCTTGTCCTCATTGGCCCGGTATTTCAAGGATTTTGCAATAAATTTTTCCGCTTTGTTTCTACTCCCTGTTTAACCTATTGATTTATTATTGTATAGCCCCTAGGACTGTGCGATCCTGATTCATATTCCTAAAGTAAAATTTAGAGCAAATATAGTTAACGGGATGTGAATAATGAACCAGTTTTTTATTATCCTGCGGTATCGCCTGGCCGCTTGGAAAAATAATTTCTCCCGTCCTACCCGCGAAAAAAAACTTCGCTGGGGGATGATCGGCGTCATGGCGGCTCTGTTTGTTTACGGAGATTTCCTGTTTTTTTTGCGCATCGTCCGTTACCTGGATGGACTCCCCGTGCAGATCGGGGAGGAAATAATCGCGCAGTTGATCAATGTCATCTTCCTGACCCTTTTCATCATGGTCTGGTTTTCCAGTCTCATCATATCGTTGTCTGTTTTTTATATTTCAAAAGACTTGGATCTCATACATTCCATGCCCGTCAGGATGGGAACTTTTATATTTTCCCGTTTCCATCAAAGCGTGACCCACAGTTCCTGGATGGTTCTTCTGTTCACTTTGCCTATTTTTTCCGCTTATGGATATTTTTTCCAGGTTCCCTGGACATATTACTTTTATCTGCTGTTTAATATATTGCCCTTTATCATGATTGCCTGTCTGATTGGGACATTAGCTATTATGAGCTTAATGCGGTATTTTCCCGCCAAAAAAGCGCATCAGGTACTTTCATTTTTTGGACTGATATTTTTAGTCGGCATGGTGGTTTACCTTCGTTTTCTTTCCCCTGAAAAGTTTTTCGGACAGGAAATCTCGGACGAGCGGATCATCATGTTCGTGGAGAGCCTGAAGGTTCCCGACTATAAATTTCTTCCCACCAGTTGGATATCCTATGGGCTGACAAGTTGGGTAGGGGGCGATTTCAAGGTCGCTCTGATGCAGTCTCTTTATCTCTACTCGACTGCTTTTGGAGGTCTGGTGGTTCTTTGGGCAACGGGCCGAAAAATTTATTTTGCGGGTTGGACCTTGGTGCAGGAAGCATCTCATTCCCCTTTGGCCAAAAGGGAATCGTTAAAACCCGGTTTCTCGTTCTGGAAAAAACTTCCCATTGGCCCCACTCAGCGGGCTTTGCTTGAAAAAGATATGAAAATATTCAGGCGTGATCCTGAGCAGTGGTCGCAGATTTTTATTCTTTGCGCCCTGGTGTTCGTTTACATCTTCAACATCATGAACCTGCCTTTGCATAATATCGTATTGAAGAATGTGGTATCGGTTTTGAACATTGGTTTGATCGGATTTGTGTTATCGGCCTTGGTCTCCCGGTTTGTTTTTTCTGCCACCAGTCTGGAAGGCAAAAGCATGTGGGCGATTTATACCGCCCCCGTGGAAATGAAAAAATATCTTTGGAGCAAATTCTGGATGTTTTTTCCGCCCCTGCTTTGCATCGGAGAATTTTTGTTGATCGTTTCAAATTATTTACTTCAGGTGGATGCCTATGTCATGAATGTTTCCTTTATAGGAGTCTTTTTGGTAACCGCAGGGCTGGTGGGAATGGGTATCGGTCTGGGAGCGATCTATCCTTCCTTCGACCATGATAATATCTCCGAAATCCCAGCGGGAACCGGAGGCATCCTTTTCATGACGATGAGCCTCGGCTTCATCGGATTGATCCTGATGTTAGTGGGGAGGCCCATGTACGTCCACTTTAACGAAAAGTTTTTGCTCAAATCCCTTGGCGGAATCGATGTGCCCATTTGTTACGCGCTTATTGTTATTCTCTCCCTGACGGCCGCTTACCTGCCAATTCAACGCGGAATCAGCGCCCTGAAAAAAATGGATATTTGAAATTTGTTGGCCAGAGTTCTCATGTCCGTTCAGGCGGGTTGTTGTTGGGTGATGCAATGGAGCCCTCCCAGTCCAACGAGCAGTTCCCGACAGGGGAGGGGGACGACTTCCCGGTCCGGGAAGATTTTTTGGATAATTGACTCCGCCTTGCTGTCATTAGGAACGTTGAATACCGGAAGGAGAACGGTCCGGTTGCCGATATAAAAGTTTGCATAGCTTGCCGGCAGTCTGGTGGAACCTGTATTAACCGCCCCCGGCATGGGAAGGCGGATGACGTTCAACAAATTTCCATCCTGATCTGCCGCGGATTGCAGGCTTTCATAATTGTCATTCAGTGCTTTGTAGCTTGATGCGGCGGAATCCTCTTCGCAAGCGCAGACAACTGTTGTGGGGTTGACAAAACGGGCCAGATTGTCAATATGTCCATCCGTGTCATCGCCCTCGATTTCACCTTTCAACCAAATGATGTTTTTGACTTCAAGATAATTTCTCAGGATATTCTCAACGGTATGCCGGTCTAATCCGCCCTTTCGATTGACGTTTAACAGGCAGGATTCCGTGGTCAGGCAGGTTCCCAATCCATTGACCTCAATGGCGCCTCCTTCCAGCACAATATCCGGTTCAAACGCCGGTAATTTCAAGAAACGCGCTATTTCGCCGCCAGCCCGGTCATCCAATTCCCAGTCGTACTTGCCGCCCCATGAATCGAACCGCCAGTTGTTGAGTGCAATTTGCCTATGCTCCGGATCTCCGGATACCAGGAAATTGGGGCCATAATCCCTGATCCAGGCATCATCGGTGGGAATAATATAAAATCGCAATGGGTCGCAAGGAATGCCCGTGTTGGCTATTTTATTTTTTACCGATTCCAGAGAGGTCTCATTGTCCACCAGAATGTGGACGATCTCCCCCGGAGCAAGAGCCTGTATCATCAAAAGGTAAGTCTGCTCGACGTGCGGCAAAACCTCTTTGTCCCAGGTTTCCAGATTATGGGGCCAGGCAAGCCAGGTTCCTGAGTGCGGTTCCCATTCCGCCGGCATTCGGAATCCCATGTCGGCGGGATATTGAGGGTCAGTCATTGGGATCGTTAAAGATTTTGACGATGTCCTGATATGCGTCGATTCTTCGGTCACGCAAAAATGGCCAATTTTGACGGGTGGTTTCTATTTGCGACAGGTCGCAGGCGGCGATGAGGATCTCATCGTTATCCTGCCCGGCTTGCGCCAGAACTACGCCGAAGGGATTGCAGATAAAAGACCGGCCCCAGAACTTCAGGGCATCCTCCGTGCCCACCCGATTGGCCGAAGCCAGAAAAACTCCATTGGCGATCGCATGCCCTCTTTGCACCGTTTCCCAGGCGGAGATTTGTTTTTCCGCTTCCCCGGCATCGGCAGGTTGAAATCCGATAGCCGTGGGATAAAACAGGAATTGTGCTCCCGAAAGGGCTGTCAATCGCGCCGCTTCCGGAAACCACTGGTCCCAGCAGATGAGCACCCCGACGCGGCCATAGCGGGTGGAGAAACTCTTGAATCCCGAATCGCCGGGGGTAAAGTAGAACTTCTCGTGGAAGCAGGGGTCGTCCGGGATGTACATTTTCCGGTATTTGCCGACGATTGATCCATCGGCGTCGATGACCACGGCGGTGTTGTGATAAATTCCCTCCGTTCGCTTTTCAAATAGTGGAACGATGATAACATTTTCGAGTTTTGCCGCCAGGTCACAAAGCACATTTGTAGTGGGACCGGGAATGGTTTCCGCCAGAGAAAACAATTCAGCGTCTTCCATCTGGCAAAAATAGCGCGACCGGAACAGCTCCTGCAGGCAGATGATTTGCGCTCCCTTTGCCGATGCAGAGGATATTTTTTGAATCGTGTCCTGTAAATTTTTGGACGGATCCACCGAGCAGGAAGCCTGGATGAGGCCGATTATGATGGTTTTGTGATTCGGCATTTTTTTAATTATGGTGAACCCGGAATTTTGTTTGATAAACTGAATTCAGTTTATCAAAAAGGGGCAAAAAAAAACCGACAGAATGAAAACATTCTATCGGTTTTAATTTACTGCGGCGGGTTTAGCCGCCTTCACCTTCTAAGAAATACTAATACTTATTTATTTTACAGTTGCGTGAATCTTGTCACAGTCTGCCTGAGAAACCAGAGGCTCTTTCATGAAACCGTCACGGTTTTGGCCCATTTGCTTACGGTATACGTCATCGGAGTTGTCACCACGACAGTCGCCAGCTACCAGGCCAACAACCACGCCTACATCTTCCACTGTTCGCCAGGATTTCCAAGACTGGTCCGACTGAGATTCACCGAATTGATAGTCGCTATTAACATTGGAGCCCGGAGCGTTCATAATGGTCCGGCTCATGTTATTTACTGCGGATGTCATGGCACGGTCTCTGGCTCCCATTTGAACCATCGTCTGGCCAACTCCCATGACGCTCTGATCTACCGGAACATTAGCGCCAGTAAGCAATTCATCAGCCGATGCTACCGAACCCAAACCCACTACCATAAAAAAAGCAAATACTGCAACTAAACTAACTGATTTCTTCATTTCCTTGCCTCCCCAGTATAAAGTTTGGAAAAGTTATCCCATCAAAAATCCATACTTGTAACAAGTAAGAGATTCATCTATTCAGTTGCCGAGTGACTACTTTCCACCCCCCCCGCGCATCCGGTTAACCTGTCAATCGTTTTAAAAAAGCCGATTAAATATACGATATTAATAATTGGCGGATTATTCAGGTCGCCAGAATTTATAACCTTATTGACCATTTGTCAATAAAAAAGCAACAATTATGTGAGTGAGGAAGGAAACCTCAGACAGAATTCAGGTGTCTGGTTTTCCAGAATTTTGACTTGAAAATCACGGTTTTTAACACCCTGCAATTTTCCTGTAAAGCGTGGGTTCCCGTTAAAGTTATAATTAATTGAAACTATTATCTTTATCGTTACCAGCCGGGGGGCTGGACCCAATTTTCACGTGCGACCAGCCTGTGGGCTGGACCCAATATTTACGTGCAACAGGTTTATGGTTTTTCGGGACTCGTGAGCGAAGCGTACCTCTTGTATTATTCAGGGCCTCGTGTAGCGTCAGGCCCAAGTTTCCTCCCCACGTAGTGGGGCAATGGTGAAATATCACAA
>SMVB01182273.1_pt1 | contig 12069 bp, 15 predicted proteins | sample 2456461 | NCBI WGS metagenome assembly SMVB01 (sample SAMN11095934, study PRJNA526329) | marine sediment metagenome | biome: Marine sediment; feature: Surficial sediment; material: Deep marine sediment; isolation source: Hadal surficial sediment | place: Pacific Ocean | collected 2014-05 | depth...
AAACCTCGCGGTAGCACTGTGCATGCCATCGCGTCACGCACCGCCATGCACGCTTATGCAAAGGTGATCAAGGCCGCTAATCCCGAGTTTGCCAAAGAGCTGATCGAGTGGGCCAGCCAGGAGGGCGCCGTAGCCTACGAGATGACGAAAGAGCGGGCCAGCCAGGATGGCGCCGAGATGGAAGGGGCCGACCGGGAGAGCTTGGGATGACCCATCTCACACAGATACTCGGCGCGGCCGGGATCGTGTTCGGGCTCTGCATCATGCTGTGGATGCTCGTCAATCACCGCCGCTACTTGCGCCGGATCCAGCGAGAGCAGGATGAGTGGGATCGATTCCGCCCCTACAGATCAGAATTGAAGAGGAGAGACCACAAATGATTCGAGTTGACGCACTGGCCCGAGAGGCCCTGGAGATCCTTTGCCGGGTCAAGACGTTTTGGGCTGCAACGTCTTTCACCTTGGAGGAAACGCTCCGGTTTTCCGATGATGAGGTTGCAGAGGTTGCTCGGAAAAACAACAGCAGCATACTCGCCGACTACCTGGTGAGCGAGGTTGCGCTGCTGGAGGGCGTGGTCGAGAAGCAGGATTCAGGCTCTCGGAAGTCTATGGAGCTGCGATCCACGATCTGTCTGATCAACTCCATGGATTATCACAATCTGGCCACGCTGCTGCGGCAGCTCAATCGTGCCGCTCTGCCGAAGGAGCCGGTTATAGCACCCGGGATTCCGGTCGAGCATGACCCCAAGACGGTTGTTATCGGCACCGACGCGGCGAAGCGGGAGCTTGATGAGCTCAAGCAGGCGCGCTCTCCTCGCGGCCCGGAGGGGTGCTCTCCTCGCGGTGCCGAGGATTACATGGTGACCTTGGTGTTGCGGCTCTACGAGGAGCGCGAGGGGTCGCTGCAGCTCGGTAAGCCCGGTCGCGATCAGCCCAAGTTTTGGACGACGCGCAGTGGCTTCGCCAGTGTGACCGAACGTGCCGATCTAGGGCCTGGCATGGTTGAGGTCCGGATGCACCGACTCGCCGCCCAGAGTTTTGGTTGGGCTTGACCTGGGCCGGCGGGTGTGCTTCTCTGGAATTTCACCAGTAGGGACCACCTACGCACACACTTTTGTTTTTACTTCCTGCCCCACGAGCATCGTCGGCCCCGGAGACAATCCGGGGCCGTTCGCGTTCAAAGTGCAGAAATGTCTTTACTCCCGCTGCGGGCCCGCGATAGGTTCAAGCCCGGAAGAGGAGAGCCGCATATGCCGAGAACCATATACGTGACCCCCGAACAGTTCTTTGAAACTGCGCCGCTGAGTCCTATCAACGCTTTAACGTGCTCGCAATGCGGCTCTCCCACGGAGGTAAAGGATAGTCGGCCGACCCTCTACGCTCATATGTTCACCACCATGAGGCGACGGCGGCGATGCACCTCTTGCGAGCACAGCTTCAACACCTATGAGGTGACGCAAGACGAGCTGGAAAAGCTGTATGGCTTGCCTGTGCGGATCTCGGCGGTGCAGCGAGCACTCGTCCAGCTCCTGGAGCAAGTAAACCGGTTAGGGGAGTAGGGGGCGTGCTGACAAACATCGTCGATGACGTGGAGAAGGCTCGCGGCGTGGAGATTCTCGATATGACTCTTCGCGACGCGCGCCGGGAATTCGAGGCGCACTACTTCTCGCGTCTGCTCCTGATCCACCAGGGCAACGTCGCCAAGGTGGCCGAGATTTCTGGTATTAGCGTGTCGGGTGCCATATACCGGAAGCTCACCGACCTGGGCTTGACGCCCGAAGTGCGGAGAAAGAGCATATGAGCTTCCTCCCAGGCAAGCCTTTTGGCGTGCTGAATCCCAAAAAGAACATCAGCAGCTTCGCGAAGAATCCGAAGAGCGCGCTGACGGGCGGCCTGTTGGGCAAACAGGTTCGGAGAGTTACGAGCGCCAGCAGGAAGCCTCTGGAATCTGTCGTCGGCAAATCGCTGGGCCCCGGCTAGACGCTTGACACCTGAGTGCCGCCCCCGTAGGCAAAGACGTGGCCGGCATCGGCTTGGACTCCTCTTCGCTGGTGCCGCGCCGCCCCTTCCCTTCTCGATTGAGTTACGCTACGCTCTCCCGGCAACGGCTTGAGGAGACACCCCATGGCGCTCGTTTCGGTTCCCGCAGACGCATGGCTCGACGGAGGCACCACGGCCGTGAAAACGGCGGTGCAGAACCGAGGCGCATTCGATCTGCTCGTAGCTGTCAAGGCCGCCGGCGCCCCCACCACCGAACAGGATGGAATCTTGCTGGCGCCGCGCGAGGCCGTCCCGATCGGAGTCGGCTCCCGCATCTGGCTGCGACCGGCCACGCCGGGACAGGCTACCACCGCCAACATCATACCCATCGATATCGTCTGACCGAGGAGATCTGACCCATGGCCGGCAAGAAACCAGCCAACCCCGCCACCGCCAGAGTCGTCGACGCCACCGCCAAGGCCGTGGACGCGCGACTTGCCGCCCTGGAGGATTCCGTTGCGGAGCTGCAGCGCACCGCCGGGATCAGGTGGCCGTCATCCAAGCCCGAGCAGAACTAGCGCTTCCTGGTCTGAGGGTGCGGCGGAGATCTCGATCGCATCTTCGATATTGGGCGGAGGCAAAGCGCGGTTCTTCGCTGCGATCAGCCTTGCGATGATCGCCTTGTCCCGGGAGGTTTCATGCTGGACGGTGATCTTGTCGCCATACTTTGCGGGCCGCTTGCGGGCCAGATACCAATGAATATTTTTCGAGATGACGGCGGCCATTTTAGGGTCGGAAATCATCCTGTCGATGTGGATCAGCCTGTCCGCGAGGATATCTTCCGCGATTCCGATCGCCTCATCGTGCATCTCCTGAAACGCCGGGAGGCTTTTCACCGTTTTGAGGTAGGTCACATAGGAGATTCCAACCGCGTCGCAGCACCGGGTGAGCGTGTCGCCCGTGGTCTGCATGAGGGTCATCACCATAAGCACAAGAGAGTTTCGGATCTCAGGCGTCATGGGGCTAGGGTATAGGCCGTGGCACTGAAAGACAATATCGCCTTGGAGACCGAAGAGACGTTGGCCGAGTTCATCGGCTCTTTCCGCTACGACGCCTTCGGATTTGTCATGTCGGTGTTTCCGTGGGGCGAAGCCGGCACCACCCTGGAGACCGAGCCCGGCCCTGATATCTGGCAAAAGAAGCTCCTCGACGCCGTATCCGAGCATCGGCGCTTGAACAAGATCCGAGGCGATCTCGGTCTGGAAAAGATGCCCTGGCGCTCTGCCATCGCTTCCGGGCACGGGGTGGGCAAGAGCGCCGAGGTGGCGTGGATCAACTACTGGCTCATGTCAACCAGTCCGGATTGCCGAGGCTCCGTCACGGCGAATACCGGTGCGCAGCTAGATACGCGGACCTGGCCGGAGCTGGCCAAGTGGCATGCGATGGCGATCAACAAGCACTGGTTCACGTGGACCGCGAGCAGCTTCTATTTTGCTGCCTACCCGGAAGAGCAGCGCAAGAATTACATGCTTAACGCTCTCACGGTGTCTGCCGAGAACACCGAGGCGTTCGCTGGTCTGCACAATAAGCACTCTGTCTCCATCGCGGTCTTTGATGAGGCTTCGGGCATTGAAAGCAACATCTGGGAGGTGATCGAAGGCGTGATGATGGCCAGCGATGAAGCCTTCTTCTTCGCCTACGGTAACCCTACCCGGCCGGATGGTGAGTTCCGAAATTGCTTCACTCAATATAAAGATCTGTTCTACACCTTGCACGTGGATAGTCGCGAGGTCCGGCACACGAACAAGGTGGCGATCGCGCAGACCATCGCCAAATACGGCATCGACAGTGACAGGGTGAAAGTGCGGGTGCTCGGGCAGTTCCCGGATCAGGCGTTCGACGGCTTCATTTCCATGTCATCGATTTATGAGGCGCAGGGGCGCGACTGCCCCTACGATTCCGGCGCCCCGATCATCATGGGCGTGGACGTGGCGAGATTCGGCGACGACAACACCGTGATAAGGGTCCGGCAGGGTCGGGATGCCAGGTCGATCCGGCGTGTCGAGATGCTGCATGGAAGTAACGTCACCGTCGCGCGGGAGGTGGCGCTAGAGGCGGATAAGTGGGATCCTGACGCAATCGTGATCGAGAACGTGGGCCCGGGCGCCGGGGTGATCGATATCCTGCGTGCGAGGGGCTACCGGGTCCACGAGATTCACCCGAACCAAGCCGCAGAGGATCCAAAGCGTCACGCCAATATCAGGGCGGAGATGTGGACGAAGTTGCGAGATTGGCTCTACGAGCATGGCTGCATCGACAGATCCCCGGAGCTGGAGCGCGATCTTTCCGAGATTCGCTACACCGTGGCCAAGCAGACGAACCGCATGCAGATGGAAGCCAAGCAGACCATGAAGGACCGCGGCTTGCCGTCTCCGGACGACGGTGATAGCCTCGCACTAACCTTCGCGGTGTCCCCGGCCCGCAGAGATCGTCGGGTGAGCCGTCAATCAAGGGCGCGCGCCCTGTCATCGGAGCCGGTCATGTAATGTCCTTCGGAAAGAAGCCGCCTAAGGTCAAGCCGGCTCCGCCGCCGCCTGACCGCACAGGCGCAGAACGAGCGAATCTGGCCGCGCTCCAGCGCGCCAGGTTGCGAGGCGCCCCCGGAGTGAGAGCCACGTCATTCACTGGCGGATTGGGTGCGGCCACGAGCACCAACTCCGTGGTCTCGGCTCTGCTTGGAGGCTAGGATGCCCAAACACTTGCTCGAAGATGCCGACTATGCCCGCCTGGTCGTCGGGGAGGTCAAGAGCATCCGCAGCCCCTTTGAGCAGGACTGGCGCGACGCCGCTTTGCGGGTGATGCCGCGGCAGCATCAATCGTGGCAGAATCAGAGCAGTCCGGCCGGCCATGAGGGCTTCGGACAGTCTACCACGCGCCGACTGAATTATGACGCCACCGGGCGGCGCATGCTACCTCGGTTCGTTGCCGTTCTCGATCGGATGCTGACACCGCGGGGCCAGCGGTGGCACGGCCTGCAAACCTCCGATGAGGTTCTGAACAAGAGCCGCAGGGTGCGGGAGTTCTACCAGGATTTGACGAATTTGCTGTTTCGGGAGCGCTACAAGCCCGCCGCGCGTTTCGTTTCTGCCATCAGCGAAGCGTGGAGCGCTATCGGAGTGTTCGGCAACACTGCGACGCGGATCGAGGGTCGCAAGCTCTCGCCGATCAGCCGCCCCGGTCTGCTCTACCGCACGCTGCCCATGCGGGATATCTTCTGGCGCCTGAACAGTGACGGCGATCGCGATGCTGTGATAATCCGGATGCACAAGAATGCACGGCAGCTCGAAGAGGACGGCTACTCGCCTCTGCCCGATGTGGTCCGAACCGAGCTGGCCAAGAAAACCGGGCCGAACGAGCGCCGGTTTTTCGAGATCTTCGAGATCTGCACGGTCAACTATGATCAGTTCGAGCCGGATGCGCTGGATCATCGGCGTTTCGCGTGGAACGCGCGCACCTTGATGCCCGAAGCAAAGATGTTCATTGATCGGCGCACGGGGTTCGTTTCTTGCCCCTATGTCACCGCGTCCTACTTCACCGAACCCGGCGATATCTACGCCACGTCGCCGGCGATTTCCGCGGCTTCCGCACTCGGCACCGCGTCGGCGATCAAGCGTAACATTCTCAAGACGGCCGAGAAGGTGGCCGATCCGCCTCTGCTCACCGCCGATGACGGGTTGATCGTGGATACGCGGCCGAACGGCGTCACGGGTGGCGGCCTGGACAGGCAGGGCAATCTCTTGGTGCGGACGTTGCCAATGGCCGGAGATCTGCGCCCCGCCGAGACTCTCCTCGCCGATGAGCGGAGCGATATCGAAGATACGTTCCTCGGTCGGGTTTTCAGCATCCTGGAGGAGACCCGAGAGATGACGGCCCGCGAGGTGGCCGAACGGGTGAGCAAGGAGTTCACGCTTGTGGCGCCTACCATGGGCCGGATCCAGGAGCAGTATCTCGGGCCGCAGATTCAGCGTGAAATCGACGTGTTGCAGGAAGATCCGAATCTGGTTCTCCGGATGCCCAAGGTGCCTCCGGAGCTGCTGGAGGCGGATGGAGAGTTCGATATCATCTACACCTCCCCGATGGCTCGGGCGGAGCGCATGGAGGACGTGCAGGGCTTCATGCAGATTGTGGAGATTGCTTTGAACCTGTCGGCGCAGACGGGCGATCCTTCGCATGTCGATCAGTTCAATTTCGATACCGCCATCCCGGAGATGGCTGAGATCGCCAACGTGCCGGTGAGCTGGATGCGCACCCCCGAAGAGATCGCCGCCAAGCGCGAGGAGCAACAGCAGAAGGCGGCGATTGATCAGGCGGTGGCCGCGGCGCCGGCGGCGGCCGGTCTCGCACAGGCGGCCGTGCAGGCGGGCGGTAGCGGATGAGCGTCGAAGAAGAGGCAGTCCGGCGAGCCGAGGTTGAATCGCAGAACGCCGAGGTGCTCCAAGCCGAGCAGGCGTTGATCGAGCTTACTGCTCGGGTTTTCAAAGGCGCGGATCCTGGCGATCTGGAGGATTGGTTGATCAAGTTCGCCGAGCACTGCACCGCGTTCTCGCGACACGAGCACGAGAATCAATTCCTGGCGAACGTCTGCGCGGGTCGCAGGCAGGCGTTTTTCTGGCTGGCGGATCACCTCAAACTTGATCTCCCGAGCTGCTATCCGAGATATCTGCGACAGACCCGAGGAGACTGACCCATGTTTATAGACGCAAGGCCGGGGTTCCGGCAGATCTTCCGAGACGGTGAAGGCGGAGGCGGCGGTGCCGCCCCTGGAGCCGGCGAAGGCGGGGGCACCCTAGGCGCAGCGGCTGGTGCTCTCGGGTCAGGCGCCGCCGGCGCTGGCGCTCCCGCCGGGACCGACGCTGCGGCTGCTGCTGCGGCGGCTGCTACGCTGACTCCGGCTCAGACCTTTCACGCCACTTTGGCTCCGGGTGCCGCTCGCGACCTGGTGGTGACCAAAGGCTATGGCAATCCGGATGAGATCGCGAACGCCTACTATAACGCGAACAAGATCCTCGGCGGTGCCACGGACGTTCTGACGATCCCGGGCGAAAAGGCTACGCCCGAGCAGATCACCGCGTTCCGGACCAAGCTCGGAGTCCCGACCGACGCGGCGGGTTATGAATTCGATCTGACCAAGATAAAGAACGTCAACGAGCCGATGGTGGAATTCGGCCGCAAGATGTTTCACGAGATCGGTGTTCCCGCCAAGCAGGCGCAGCGCGCCTTGGATATGTGGGAAGATTTTGTCGGCGAGCAGAATCGCAGCATGGACGCGACGGCCGAGACGAAGAACATCGCCGAGGTGGACGCCGTAAAAGCCAAGCTCGGAGCTGGCGCCGAAGAGTTCCTCGCGAACGGCAAGCGCGCCGTTGCGGCGATGGGGCTCTCTGACGAGGCTTTGGGGCGCATGGAGAGTGCGGCCGGCGCCGGTGCGATCGTGGAGCTGCTCGGCATCATGGGCAAGGGTCTGCGCGAAGGCGCGTTCCTGCCGGGCGCCGGAGCGCAGCAAGACGAGACCCTTAATTCGCCAGAGGCGGCGCAGGCGGAGATCGCGAAGCTCCAGGGCAGCAAGGAGTTCCAGGAGAAGTATAATAACGCGAACCATCCCGAACACGCCGCGGCGCTCAAACGCATGGAGCAGCTATTCGCAGCCAAGGTTCCGAAGAAGGCCGGTTGACGTTTGGCAGTGATGCGCCTACTAATTTGGGAATCCGAGTAAGAACAACCCGGGTTCCCAAGAGGGCCGGCCTGCCGAAGAACCCCTCGCCCCCATCAATCACAGGGTGAGAAAAAGGCCATGGCCGAGACACTCGCAACTTTTACCGTCCCCGAGCATCATGTGCTGATGTTCACCGCGAACGTGCAAGCGGCGCTTGCACGGTTTCCCGGCTCCCTTGAAGGCTCGGTGAGCCAGGGCAGCTATTCCGGCGAAAAAGTCCAGGTGGTCAACTTCCTGGGTCCGATCGCCTTCACCAAGCGCACCACGCGCTATCAGGATACCGAGTTCACCGAGGCCGCGCACACTCAGCGTTGGCTCCAGGCCGACGAATTCGATGCCGCGATCCCCGTCGATCGTCTCGACACGCTCAAGATGATCTACGATCCGACCAGTCCCTACGTCGAGCGCATGCGCGAGGCGGCCGGTCGGGAGAAGGACCAGATCACGATGGACGCCTTCTTTGCCGCGGCGCTGACCGGCAAGAAGGGTGAGTCCACGATCTCGTTCCCCAGCGCGGATGAGGTGCTGCACGGCACCACGGGCATGACCACGGACAAGCTCCGTGCGGCCCGGAAGCTGCTCAAGCAGCGGCACGTCGATCTGCGCATCGAGCGGCCCAAGATCGCCATCTCGGCGGAGCAGGCCGACGACATGCTCGGCGACGCCAAGATCACGAACGTGGACTTCAACACGTTGAAGCCACTGACCGATGGCGAGCCGGTGCCGTTCATGGGGTTCGATTTCCTCCCGGTTGAGGATATCATTCCCACGCGCACGGACAGCGGCGTGATCCGCATGTGCCCCTGCTGGGTTTCCAGCGGCATGCACTACGGGAGTTGGGATGATCTCTCCATCGTCATCTCGGATCGTCCGGACAAGCGCCACATGAAGCAGATCTTCGCTACCTTTACGGGCGGTGCCACCCGTCTCGAAGAGGGCAAGGTCATCAAAGTTGAAGCGAAGGAGTAACGGCCATGGCAGCAGCTTTTGACAGCGAGCAATTCGCCAAGATGCGGTCGGGGACCGACTACCTCTTCCCGATCGACGTTTCCGGCAAGCTCCGGCTCCTCAAGTTCGATTGGGTGGCGGTAGGCGCCGGCGTCACGCCGACCACCATCAGCCTCACCAAGTTGCCGCCTGGGCGCATTCGCGTGCTCCCCTGGATGAGTCGGCTCTGGCATACGGCGTTCGGCTCTTCGCTGGTCTGTGATATCGGCCACGCGGCCTACAACACGGAGAGCAACGCCGCCGTCGCCGCCGATGTGGATGCGTTCACCACGACGATCATCGATATCGAGAACGCCGGCAATAACATCGTTCTGGATGCCACGCTGCACCAGTTCGATCTCTTCTCCATGAAGGGTATCGATGTGATCGCGACGGTCACTGGTGGCGACACTGCGGCGGCCGACGCGCTGCACGGCTACATCGCTTACCTGCACGAGTGATCGAGCAGGACTGATCGAGCAGACGGAGGGCTCTTGCCGTGGTGGTTTCGACGCCAGAAGAGATTGTCAATCTCGGCTTCGACATTATCGGTGAGAGCCCGATCGTCTCGATTACCGGACCAACCAACAAGGCCGAGAAGTTCGCCGCCCGGCACTATGCGCCGGCGCGCGATCTGCTCTTGCGACGCCATATTTGGGTGTTCGCCAAAAAGTGGTTGAAGCTCACGCAAGAGTCGGAGCTTACCTTGGACGTGGATCGTCCGTTCGCCTACAAGCTCTCTGCCGAAGTTGTGCGGGTAATTCGGCCATCCGATACCGAATGGCGCATTGTTGGCCGCGAGATTTACTCCGGCATCGACGGGGGGCTCACTGTCCTGTGCATCGTCAACGATAAGAGCCCGGCGGAGTTTGACGCGCTCTTTGTTGATGCGCTGGCGGCTCTCTTCGCGCTGCGCTATGCCGAAATTCGGACGCAAAGTGATAACAAAAAGGCTCGGGCGATTCTCATCTACAAAGAGGCAATCCACGAAGCCAAGAGCGTTAATGCCTTGGAGGAGCCGCACAGGATGGTGTTTCCCGATCACGCCAGCCTCTATCTTGCTGGGCATGATGGGCAGGTAGAGGCGGCGCTTTCGCGTCAGGCGGTTGTCGCGGGCGGCAGCTAATGCCGCAACAGCACCTCGCACTGGAGGCGTTTAACTCCGGTATCTTCGGTGGGCTCATGCTTGGCCGATCGAATTTTAAGCGCTACCCCTTCGCGTTGAAAAAGGCGCTGAATTCGATATCGATCCCCCAAGGCCCCTCGCTCTCCGCACCCGGCACGCAGATGATGACGCCGGCGTTCAGCCAGGCCAGTCGATCATGGCTGGTCCCGTTTCGGTTCAGCGGCGAACAGCATCTGATGCTGGAGTTCGCGGATAATCAGCTCCGCTTTTTCGACAACTCGGGCTTGGTGCTGTTCCCGGCCGTGGCCGCTATCAGCGCCACGCCGGGCGGCAGCACGATTGAGTTCGACGTGCCGGGCCACAGCATCTCTGTAAATGATTATGTGGCGCTCCAGGGCGCTGGATTCGCCGCTGCCGACAACCTGGTGGATGAGGTGGCGATCGTCTCGGCCGTAGCCGGCGACGACGTAACGGTGAGCATCACACCACCGGGCGGCTTCAGCTACTCGGCGCCTATGTCGCTGGCGAAGGTGCTCATGGTCGCGACACCCTATGAGGCCGCCGACCTGGACGCGCTGCGGGCGGTGCAGTCGCTCGACACGGTGTATCTGTTCTGCCGGAAGAAGAGCGGCGGCGTTGCCGGGCATCCGGTGCAAAAGCTGGTGCGATCTGGCACCACCTCCTGGACGCTAACAGAGGTGGCCTTCTCCGATGGCCCCTACCTCACCAGTGACCTTCTGGCGCCGACGATCAGCTATGATGTGACCGGTGGCGCCGTGCCGGCGATGACTTCTAATATCCTGCCAACGGGGTATATCGCTTCGGAGAATGGTGGGGGCACGGATGCGTTTGAAGCGTTCGACCAGGATTCTAATACTTCGTGGGATGGGGCTGACGATCAGACGGGGTGGCTCAAGATCCAGTTGCCTGTCGCGGTGGCGGTTACGGGCTACTCAATTCACGCGAAGCATACTAGCACGGATTCGAATTTCTCGGCAGTCGAGCAGGCTCCATCGACCTTCAAGCTGGAGGGCTCGAATGATGATTCAACGTGGACCCTGCTTGATCGCCAGGTGGGCTTTGTCGCCTATCAGAACAAGCGCACGCCCTACATTCGATTGAAGAACCGCATCGTGTATCTCTATTACCGGCTCACCGTCGAGTCGTGTGTGAGGAACGGCAGCTTGAAGCCGTCGATTTCCCGCCTGGCGTTGGGGGTGGATAGCACGGCTATCACACTGACCGCCGACGCTGTGACGCTGATCAACAAAGGCGCGGGGTTTCTGTCCACGGACGTAGGCCGTCTGATCCGGCTTCGAGGCTCAGATCTCGCGTGGCGCGCGCTCCGGATAACCTCGATAACTTCCACGACGATAGCTGTGGCGACGTTGGAGGGCGAGCCTTTCGCATCCCTGGATCCCGCCCTGGAGTGGCGACTCGGACTGTTCTCGGCCACCACCGGGCATCCGGTTGACGCCATCTTCTGGAAGGATCGGCTGATAATGGGCGGCGTGCGGGACTTCCCGAGCATTATCGCCGGCAGTGAGACTCAGAAGTATGAGAGCATGGCGCCGAGCGATACCGATGGCGTGGTGCTCGAATCCAGTGGATTTACATTGGAAATTACCTCGCGAGATCTTGCAGCGATCAGGTGGTTTCAGGATCTTGGCCGAGAGCGCGGACTTGTCGTCGGCACGGCGTCGGGGATCCACAACGTGCGTCGGCTCGACAAGACCAAGGCATTTTCCGCCTCGAACGCCGATCAGGATCCGATCAACGATGAAGAGGCATCCACGCTCGCGCCGCTACGAGTCGCCTCTGCAATTCTGTTCGTCTCGATCTCCGTTCGCAAACTCCACGAGCTGGCCTACGTGTTCAACGATGATGGGTTCAACGCGCCGGATCTGACACAACTTGCTCCAAACATCTTCGCGGACAGCCCCTTCGCGCAGATCATGCGGCTCCGATCCCCCTATCCGATCGTGGTCTGCCGGCGCGAGGACGGGACGCTAGGGCTGCTCACCTATAGCCGTGCCGAGGACGTGGTTGGTTGGTGCGAGTATGACGGCGGCGGTGTCTACGAGAGCGCGGCTGTGCTCCCCGATGCAAACCAGGATCAACAGCTCTTGTGGGGTTGCGTCAGGCGCACGGTGAACGGGCAGACGCGGCGCTATATCGAGCGCATGTATCCAATGTGGGAAGAG
>SMVB01097777.1_pt1 | contig 12062 bp, 11 predicted proteins | sample 2456461 | NCBI WGS metagenome assembly SMVB01 (sample SAMN11095934, study PRJNA526329) | marine sediment metagenome | biome: Marine sediment; feature: Surficial sediment; material: Deep marine sediment; isolation source: Hadal surficial sediment | place: Pacific Ocean | collected 2014-05 | depth...
AAAACATCTCTGAGGACAATATGAATCTACTCAATCATCCTGACACCATCGATCTATGGATTGTGCAAGAAGGATCTGGTGTTGTTATATCAGGCGGAGTAACGGTTGGTGGCGTTCACCAAGGAGGCACAGAGCGCTTTATCAGCGTGGGAGACATGGTGTTTATCCCTGCAGGAGTGCCCCATGGCATTAAGGAAACCAGTGCTATCACTTGGTTCAATATTCGGTTTCCCGAACATCGTAATTAAGCAACCCGATAGTGGTCGATGAGATCTATTGTTTAGTATTTATAGATTGGAAAAACCTGTGCCTGGAACTAAGACTACCTATTTTTTACAGTTCCTACACTTACTTTTAACTCTCTCAATGTAGAGTTAATCCCATCCTTATATCAGCTTACTGGTGAACTCTCAGCCAAAGTGTTTTCCTGCAGTTGATCAACCAGTTTCTTGATAGCGAGCTGACCCTCACTATTAACAGAGGTGAACTCCATGTTACAACGGTATTTCTCACTCGTTAGATAAGTGTTTACTATCCGTGCGAAAATAATCGGGCTCTCTCCATCGAAATGTTCAGGGGGAATTAACAATTTGATTTCTGAAAACTTACCCAGTTCAACATCGCATTCCAGTTGCAGACCATTGTAACCAATATCAATAGCTTCGCCTGCCTGCTTCTGAGGTAGCACTGTATTATCGCTCAGACATTGAAACTCCAGGGGAAACTTGATCCGGGCCCGTGGACTTTTTCGATTTTCATAGCGAGGCACAACTAGAGGTCGGGGTTGAGAAGTTTCATGAAGTTCATAAAGCTTCACCGACTTCCCGGTGCCTTTCATTTCTACATAATCTGGGTCACCGGTTTTGATAAAATTCTTGGCTAATTCATAAGTGTTCTCGCTGATTAGTATCTGACCTCGCAAGCTATGGGCTTCGATACGCGATGTAAGATTTACGCCACTGCCGATCACAGTAAATTCGCTGTAATGTTTCGAGCCAAGTTCAGCGACTATCACAGGTCCGGTATTGATGCCTATTCCAACATAAAGCGAAGGTAAGCCGTTTGCCTTATTCTCATTGTTGAAACTGCACATGGCCATTTGCATCTCTATCGCGCAGGCAATAGCTCTTTGGGTATCATCTGCTTGGGATTTGGGTAACCCGAAAATCATTAACATTGAATCACCCATTATTTTGTCGATGGTACCGCCGTACCTGCTGATAATGTCTCCCATGCAGTTGAAATATCGATTCAGCATCGTAACAACATCGACTGCCGGGTAGGACTCAACCACCCCAGAAAAACCCCTGATATCTGAGATGAGAATTGTGACAGTTTTCGGAGTCGCTTCTTTTTCAGAGAAGCCAGTATTACCCAGCATGTCAAACAACCGGGCCTTGACAACCTCATCCGTAACTTCGGCGCCAGTCAGTAATCCGTCGTTTTTCAATTCCTGTAGGAGTTGCCTGATAATCTGAACCGATGCCTGCGTATGTTTCAGCATTTAGATTTTTCAGATTCCTTGCTCTGATAACAAACTCTCAACCAAGAAAGCGGACTTAATGGGGATGTGATTCCAGATGTTGCCGTAGCAGGTCCTTGCCGTAATCATTGCCATTCGGTGTCCTGACTACGATGTGTATATGGTCACGAGTGGGAATGCCGCGAGGATTAATCTGAGTAGTGCCCACAGGATTCTGATGATCAAATTCGATCAAAACGACCGGACTGTGAACGCGATAGTAAAACACCGCGTCACTGTCGATGCCTCCTACCCAGGAAAAATAAGTTTCATCAAGATGTGCGCCGACATCGTTCATTTGAACTTGGGCCAGCTGATCCTGCATATTGCCCACGTATAAACGGATTAATTCAAGTAGCTGTTGCTTCTGGGCACCAGTCAGCTCAGAGCCCGGTAACCCCTGATAATCCAGTACCATGTTATCCGAGTTGGCAGCGGCCATAGAAGCATTGCGAGTCTTCTGCGGGTTGACGATTGCCCTGGCCCGCTGGCCTGCGTCAAGTGAGTTTATAAATGCCAGTCCCTGGTTCTGTTCATCCTGCAGAATAGTATTACCGGCGTACTTGCCGGAGCGAGTTACAACCGGTTCCCCACCCAGAAACGTAGGAGTCATAACCACCTGGTCTCCCAGCACGAAATAATTTATAACCAGATGATGACCGTCCAGTTGCCACCCCCAGGGTTCATTTGTCGATGGTGTTCCCATGATAGTGAAATAATATTTTTCTTCGCCATACCTGATCAAGTCACCATTTAATTCGAGCAGGGTCTGTTCAGTTTTCATAATATTCTGCGTCATCTGCAGGCCCTTAGCGCTCAAGGATACCCGCAACAAGTTCCAGGCCGCCTGCTTTTGGCTATCCGTCATTTCTTCCAGGCTCACACCGTGTCGGGCGAAAATTCCCACATCTACATTGGACCAGTTGCGCCACTCCGGATCGTCCACTGAAAAGTGAGTCCGACTCAGCTGCGCGGGTGTAAGCGTAGCAAGAAAATTACCGCCAGCCTGGGAGATTGCGGCTGTGGACACACCGGTAGCCCTTATGGGAAACAACCCACGAATGAGCCCGCTTGAAGTAGTCAGTCCTCGGTAAGGCTTACCCATTGCGTCCGCCGCACCTTGGGAAAATGTTCCTTTTTGATTGAGCAGAGACTCAGGGTATTGCACCTGACCTAAGGCTTGTGGAACAACAAAAAGCACTGGGATAAACAGCAGTAGCAGGTTTTGCAGGGATTGTTTCATGACTATGCCTCTTTTTTTAGTAGAATAAAGGGGACACTCATAACTTAACAACTTTATTTGCATTTTTTTGCCTATTCTTTCAAAACCAACCTAGACTCGATGCATGCCAGGGACAGGCCGTCTACAGGCGAATTGGAGGATTAAGTTGTTAAGTTATGAGTGTCCCCCATAGTTCACGCCGGAGATGCGTTAACAATCATGAAAGTAGCTGTGGCCCTGGCCACTAGTTTTTCATCACTGAAGACAGAAATCTCAGTGCGAAATAATTGCCGTCCGCTATGAATTACCTCAGCTAAAGCTTCCAAGGACTGCCCCTTAGGTGGGCGGATGAACGATATACTCAAATCCGTTGTGGCAGACAATTTACCCTCAGGCCGCACTGATCTGACGGCCACCCCAGCGGCGGTATCAGCCAGGGAAGTGAGTACACCACCGTGAACCCGACCTCCATTATTCAGGTGATGATCCTGCAATTGCAGACTACACCTTGCCTTGCCTTCGGCAAGCTCCAGTATCTCAATGCCGATAAAGCCGCCGAACGGGCTCATGGTAACGTTTTCCAAATCAGTCATAATTCATTGTGTGTCAGGTGGCGCTTTTGCCATGGCCAGGATGAGATCTACTAAATCTGCAATATCTCGAAGATCGGCAATCTCAGCAGGAGAGTGACTGTATCTTCCTGGCCAAGATAAGCCGGCATTTGGCGCCCCAAAGAATGTAAAAGCCGTGCCATCTGTAGTCCCCTGGGTCAGCCCGATTTGTACATCAATATTAGCGCGGATGGCAATGTTTTTGTTTCTTTCTAATTCAAAAGGTATAACAAGTCCACCGTTTTCAACCGAGCGTAATACTGGCCCCTCACCCAATGGCGTATTAGCAAAATGAGGTGACTCTAAGGGAGTATCAGATGATACAAAGGTGTCAATGCTGTATACCCGCCTGGACTGCATTCCGAAGCGGCGAGCCAGCTCAGCGGCACCCCGTAAGCCGCCCTCTTCTCGAACTGTCCAGGCAAAAATAACCCGATGTTGTAATTCTGCGGGATCGATTTTCTGAATCGCTCTTAACAACGAAGTGGTACCCACTCGGTCATCGAGTGAACGTGAGGCGTAACGGTAGAACCCCATACGGTGACCTTCCTTATAGCCCGTAATACCCATGCCGGATCTCACACCGGCTTCCATTAACTGTTCTGAGTTCATTCCAAACCAGGCCTTTATTGGTCCTGGTTGCCTGGTATCAGGTTGATCTCTGGTTAGAAATACGCCTCGAAGCTGCGGTGCTTCGGCCAATGATTCAATATCGGTATTGGGGTCCAATTGTAATAGCGCCGCTTGACCCTCCCAGGCGGTAGTGACCACTCCTCCTAGTCGGGTAAGATTGACAATCCCGTCGGAGTCAATACTTTCAATTTCCCAGCCCACCTCATCCATGTGTGCGACAAAAACCGTTGCCTCTCCAGGCGGACCCATCTCAACCCAAAGATTACCCATGTCATCAACCTGAGACAGCTCTCTTGCCCAGGCCGGCATCGCATTGTAAACCAGGTGACGAATAGGACCTTCGTGACCAGGGACAGCAGATTTCTCCGCTAATTGATCCAGTTGTCTTTCAATTTCAATTAGACGATTGACATCGCGATACCGTCCCCATCTTGAAACGTCTGAATTTAGCACTGCCTGTGGTTGCGGCGCAGCCAACCAGCGGGGAATTGTGGCCGCTGGATTAATTAATTGCACCAGAGCAGTAAGTAATTCCTGGGCATCTGACAATTCAATTCGCTCCATCAAAGCTCCAGGATCCTGTACCTCAGGTGCTAATAACGTAATATTAGTCACACCCGCACTTTCTAATACGGCGTCAAACCGGGAACTGATCCCACTGATCTGCTCATTACGTAACTCTGATTCTCCCGGCCCAACCAGCACCAGATCGTCTACCGGTGCCTGAAACCGCAGAGCCGCACCTGCTCCGGACCAGCCATATACCTGCTGCGTACTCAACACATAGGAGGTGCTGCCGTCTACACCATTAATCCTGGCTTCGGCTGCCGCAACCACGGCGGCACAGCCAATACGGGCGCCTGCTCTGGGCCCTGCTACTTCATCGGCATAGGACCAGGCCGGGATTTGCCTGACTACAGGATCGAGCAACTCTATACCCATTTCCGCTACTTCCGCTTCCGTCGATGCGCCCACGTCAAGCCAGAGGTCATCGGGTTTTATAATCTCAACCTCGTTTCGATGCTGGGCGGCAAAATGCCCGTTTGCAATTGCTGTCACTCCAACCAGCGGGCCATTACGAGTTAGTATCCTAAGCTGTTGTCCCTGGTGAGCTTGATCCCAAAGTGGGTGACGTGACCCCGATCCGATACGATGTAAACGTAAATAGCCGTCTTCTGTCACCTGGCTTACCGCATAAGCGAATGAATCCAATGCGCAGGCAACAACTCTATGGGGGCTACCTGCACCTATGGTAATAGTGAGGTTTCCGGCGCGGTCAAGCTCCCATCCATCAAGCTCCGCTCGTATCGGACCTGTCGCCAAGTGTTCGTGACCGGTTGGTGCATCCAAGGCGACCCAAGAGGCCAGTTTTTCCGGCGCACTATCCTGGGCCAGAGCGTTACCAGTCAAGCCGATTACTGACACCATGGTGAAAATAAGCGGGGTTATCTGACCGAGAATTCTATTCATTGATTACGCCTCCAGAAGCTAAATCGAGTGAAGGCGCGAGGCGGCGTTACCGAATCAGCACAAGTCACTCAATATGATTTCTTGTTGTTCTTTTGCTCTATCGTGACTATATCGCAGATAAACAAAGGAGACTAGCCGATTTCCCGCCGTCGCTGTCGCTCCTTGAATTGCAACTTTTCCCGCTTGCGGGATTCAATAATATCTACCATCGGCTGCCCTAGGTGCGCTTCGCCACGTTGTATTGCCAACTCCATTTGTCTTTCACGCTCCGCAAATCGTTTTACTTGGTCAGCCGAATTTTTGTCATAGCAATAGGGACAGCTGACCCCTTTTTGATAGTGTTCGCTTTTCTTGTCCTGCTCATTAATAGGCATGCGACAAGCATGGCACTGATCATATTTTCCCTTCTCAAGCGTGTGATCGACTGTCACTCTGTTATCAAACACAAAACATTCCCCCTGCCATAGAGTTTCTTCTTTAGGCACATCTTCTAAGTATTTCAAGATTCCTCCTCTTAAGTGATACACCTCTTCGAATCCCTGTTGCTTGAGATAAGCGGTGGATTTTTCGCAGCGAATACCACCAGTACAAAACATCGCGACTTTTCTGTGTTTTGCTGGATCCAGATTCTGGCGTACGAATTGGGGAAATTCTCTGAATGAATCAGTACCAGGATCAACAGCATCTTTAAAAGTTCCAATTTGAGTCTCATACTTATTGCGAGTGTCCACCAGTGTCACTTCCGGATTTGAAATCAACGCATTCCAATCCTTCGGTTCAACATAAGTGCCAACAATATCCTTAGGGTCTATGTCATTGACCCCCATAGTGACTATTTCTTTTTTCAGTTTTACCTTAGTTCTATAAAACGGATTCTTTTCAACACAGGACTCCTTGGTCCCCAGGTTGGCGAACCGCTTATCTTTTCTTATAGTAGTAATAACCACATCAACCCCAGCCCTGGATCCGGCAATAGTTCCATTAACTCCTTCATGGGCCAGCAACAAAGTCCCTCTAACACCGTGATCTTGCATTAGCTTTAACAGGGGTGCTCGATAGGATTCGAAATCGGAAAAATTGGTGAAATGGTAAAACGCGGCGACGACTACGTCGTTCATCGTATTATCTCCTTATTGCCTGCCGGAGCGTAAATCCGGTGCAATCTACTACTTTATTCTAAAACGGTATTTTAAAAAAGTGATAGCTCCAAGTCCAATGGTTATGCCGTCTGTTAGCCGTTTTTACGGAGGAGAGTTGTAATGGGTAATTTGCAATAGCCACTCGATAGAGTATGGGGATGTCAGTCGTCTCGGAATACTGGCACCTTGTTGGGTTAAAACCAATAAATCTAAGCGATTGACGCTAATCGTTTAAGACTACCGGCAACTAGTTAGTGTTAAAACCAATATATCTAAGCGTTTGGCGCTAATCGTTTAAGACTACCGGCAACTTACCAGTTTGGCCCCATTCACACCATGAGCCATCGTAGACTGAAAGCTTTTCAAACCCGGCTAAAACCGCTGCCAGGGTCAAAATGCAGGCTGATAAGCCAGAACCACAGGTTGACACCAAATACTGTTCAGGCTCAACCACTCCGGCAAATAGGGTTGTAAGTTCTTCTAAAGATTTCATGCGGGTATCGTTTAAAACCTGTTGAAACGGCAAGTTTTTGGAGCCTGGCATATGACCGCCGCGCAAATTTTCGCGCGGTTCGGGTTCACGACCATAAAACCTGCCTTCAGATCTGGCATCAACAATAGTGCAAAATGGATCGTTCAATAATCGATAAACCATCATCGCATTACAGAAGTAATTTTCTCGATTACAGGCGATAAAATTTCCTATTACTTCTGAGGTGGTGAGCAAGTTGTTCGACATTGCCAACCCAGCCCGAAACCATTCGACCGACCCACCATCAAGCACAGCGACATTATCATGCCCCATGGACTTGAACATCCACCAGGCACGGGGACTGGCATAGACACCAACATTGTCATAAATCAAGACAGCACTGTCATTATTGATTCCTAACTTACGCACTTCTTCGACGAATATTTCAGCATCAGGCATCATATGGGGCAAGCTGGATTGTTTGTCACAGATCTGATTATCGTAATCAAACCGTAATGCGTGGGGTATGTGTCGATCCTTAAGATCTGCCGGGATAACAAAGGAAGTGAAAGGAATTATGGGTGGCACCGAGGCGTCTAGAATAACAAGGTTTTGGTGATGAAGATTCTCCTTCAACCAATCTATTGAGACTAAGGATGAGGAAAATAGTAGGTTGGACATGGGCGACCTGGTAGATGTGCCGATGATAAATTTCAGAGTTGAAGCATGAACTGGCGCATTTTGGTTTTTAATTTTTCTGCATTCTCCGGGCCGAGGCGAATTATCTGCTTTTGTACATCTCGCATACTTTCGATGCGGGTGTCTGCATAAAGGTACATGACAGAAGGCTTTACCAATTGGAACGGTCCCTCAATCTCGTCGGTGTTTAAAATGTTTCGAACAGCTCTGCGAAGTGTGTCGTCAAAATTCACATCCCGATATCCTATTTCCGCATACGCGCTCTGAAATAAGGGAGAAAACAATCGGTAAAGTGTCATTGCCTGCCCGGCATCGATGGCGATAATTGCATCGACTATCTGGTTAAATCGGGCGAAACCCGACTCGTCTATTACGAACAGATTTTCGTCAATGCTACTTACAGGCATTTCCCCAGGAATTACACGGTAGGGTAAATTTGACTGTGGCAAATCACCCCTACTGATGTTGTCTACCAACACTACAAAGCGGCGAATAATCTGCTCATCGACTAAAAAGGCCAAAAGTTCGGTTCCGCTCTGCAATTGCCTCAGGCGTTCAAATGCAAACGGGTCGCTGTCGTTTAAGCTGGGCAATTCGATAAGCTCAGCTTGTGGAATTTCTTCCGGTTCAACCACAACCTCAACGGCAGGTGTCTCGATTATCGTTTCTTCCACTACGACCGGCTGCTCTGGCTCAGGCGCCAATTCCACCAAGGGAGGCGGCTCGAGCTCCGTCTGGACCGGTTGCAAAGCTGGAGGAGGAATTACAATGGTAGTTATGCCTTCCGGAGCTTCAAAAGTAACAGCCAGATAGATCAGATATATCAGGGTTAACACGGCAACACCCGCGATAATCAATAAGCTTTTAGCACCCATTAAACCGTCTCCTGAAAACTAGTCGAGTATTCTTGCACAGTCCTGACGAACGCAGCAAGAAAGGGTTTGTCCTAATGCCGGATCATCATACTACTGTCATGGGGATGCCAGAATCCAGCCATAATTCCAGCTAAGAAGTCCCTGATCAATTCTAGGTTTACTTAATATAAAAAAAGGCCATTGCCCTGGTGGCAATGGCCTTTTTATTGGTGAAACTACCGACTTGTTACTTTTTCGGAAATCCCAGCTCTTCCATTGTACGAGTAAGGTCCACTCCAGCCGTTGCAGGATTGGTCTCCTTATCGATTTTCAATATCGTACCATCGATGTCGATGTAATAGGTCCAGCGGTTGTCAAAACCACTAGAGCCCAGCACACCGAAGGCAGTAGACATTACCTTTGTAGGATCAGCCAGAATAGGAAATCCTGCCTGGTGCTCTTCAGCAAAGGCCGTATTGTCTTCCAATGTATCTACACTGGCCATGAAATAACCTACGTCAAAACTTTGAATTTCTCTAGCACTGTCACGCAGCGCTTTACATTGCATGGTTCAGCCGCCAGTGAAGGCTTTCGGGAAAAACGCAATTACTACAGGTTTCTCACCAACAAACTGAGACATTGAATAAGTCTTGCCGTCAGATGCCTGTAATGAAAAATCTGGTGCTTTTTCACCGACCTCCAATGCAGCGGCAATAGGGCTTGCTAATACCAGCAATACGGCAAGGCTGGATAACAGCACCCTTATTCCTCGGGTAAATGGATAAGACATAGCTTCTCCTCAAATAGGATTCAAACTGAATCCGATTAAATTGGTACTCAGCCAACTTCGGCTAGGGCTTATTTTTATTGTTTTCTAATAAAATATCCAGTAAAAACTTACACAAAATCAAAAATGGCCTAATCAGCAGGGCCTAAAGCAAGGAACTACGCCTTGAAGACCTGGCAATTTGTTCGAATTGAACTTGAAGTTCCCGGATTTGGGTTAGTACCTGCTCTCGTTGCTGGGGAGGGATATCGGCGTTACTTTGCAATATGCCATTCAAACTATTGATAGAGGCTTCCGCTGCACGAACACTGCGATTTACTTGCATTCGTTTGGCGTCCTGTTGAGATTGGCGGTAGCGTGGATTTTCCCTTTGCACGTTATAGCAACTCCTGACCAGATTGCCCTGTCTATCACTAACATTGCGGCAAACTGTCTGATATATATATTGGCGTGCAGTACCTTCAAAGTACTGATACGGAGTCTGGGCCAGGTAACGAGCAATCTCCATATCGGCAATGGATTTTCCCTGGTAAAGGGGTAGCAGGGATTGCTCATTGTAATCGGGTCGCGACTGAATTTTGCCGATAGCGCCTTGGTACAAGCGAGATAAATCATTCGCCTCGCCGCCCAATCCACGGTAATTTTGGTCCATCAGGTTTTCCCGCATCACCCTCAACTTCCATTGTCCCAATTCATCAATAGCGTCCGCAAACCGAGGGTCGGCAGGGTCATACAAGCGGTTTTTCAGATAATATCGTAGATGATGCATATCATCTGTTGACTGCCAGTCACTCACCGCCAGGTTCGTGGTGATTAACTGATCAATTATCGGCAGTTGTCTCTCACTGTTGAGACCGGCGGAAATTCGCGCCACTTGCAAGGCCTGGCGGTAAAGGCTAACTGCATCCAGATATTGGCCGATTTCAAAATAGAACGCTCCCAGGTCTGAGTATGCTTCAACCAGGGAAGGGTCATAAATACCTTGTTCCGTTTCCATATTCTCGATATTCAACTGACGCTGTTCCAACTCGTCGCTGATTTCCAGTGCGGTACGCTCCCCGCCCGTCGGCGGTAATGATTCTGCGTTTTGGGCACTGGCAGTCGCCACCATGGTGAAACACCATAGGGTCGCCAGAATCACTGAACCCCGACGGCAAATTTGCCGGTTAGTAGATACACCTGTGTAAAACGTCATAAGCATGCTTATTTTAAACCTGGGTATGTTCACAATTCAAATGCTCTGACTTTTGAACTCAACTGAAACCAGTTTTAACTTCAAGTTACTGAATCCAGACTTAACCAGACCTTAAGTTCATTAACTCTCTTGCCCCTTTATCCTCAAACGGACACTCAAAGTTGCCGGTTTTCATTATTATTCGGCTAATACTGGAATCATATTGGCTTAACAGCTTATTGGATAGTCAATTCTCACCAGTCAAGCTAAATATCGAAGACAGTTCAATCAAGGAGGTGAAGTGGATTCACCGTCCCGTAACCTGGCACGTTATATTGATGAACTGGCAGACCGCTATATTTCAAACTTGGCCGTGATGATAGCCCACCGCCTTGATATATGCGGGTGTAGTGGGTATCACCGGACATTCAACCAGGTCGGATTTCCCACTGTTAGAATCATGGAAACTAATGAAAATTACACTCAACGGCCACAGGATATCCGGTTGGAAATCGGCATCAGCTATAGGGATGTCATTGAGCATGTAAATTTCGACGAAGATGTAGATAAGTTTACCCTGGAGAATGTGGTTAGAGATAACCCCTATTTTGGTGTCTCGAGCAGCTCCGATCGCCGAGTTGAGAGTCCTGTAGTTTTTCCCGGTCCCGCAGGAGCTTATTGATCACACTCCTAATACTTAAAAGAGTCTCAAGGCAGTGAGCTAAACAAACTATGGTTGCTTTAAAAGCTAACCGACGCGGTTAGTTTTTACCCACTTTCGGGGCTTCATGTGGCCGTCATAGTGCAGGCGCGGTGTCACATACCATTGTTTGCTATAAAGCTCTAATTTCTTGCGTTGCAAAGCATGACAAACACTAATCTGTGGGTTAATCTGCTCAGGTTAAGTCACATTAAAAACGGTAGTTAAACGGACTAGGCGCCTGAACGGCTCCAATACATAATAAGAGGTACCGAGAATGATTAGATTACTATCAATGAAACGGACCCGGTCTCCAGGACAGTTTGCCATTCGGCACGGTGTTTTGGGGATCTTACTCTGTCTTTCACTTCCCTTACTTGCTCAAGATACTATTGAATGGACTACCCTCGGTAGTGATTGGGCGCATACCCGATACTCTCCTGCTGACCAGATCAATGCAGATAATTTCACTGATCTAGAAGTTGCCTGGGAATGGGATGGCGCCAGCTTTCAAGCCCAAAGTGGTAGGTCAACACCAAGTTATATTAATGGTCGGCTTTATACCGTAGCTGGAGCACGTCGGCATGTAGTCGCCATTGATCCCAAGTCAGGCGCTACTATTTGGTCTTATCGTGAACCTGATACTGCTCGCTGGGAATACTCAATGCGGGCGGATTACGGCAAAGGTGTTGGCTATGCCAATATTGACGGCAAAGATGTCATATACATCATATCCCCAGGCTTTTTCCTGACCGCATTGGATGCCGAAACCGGTGCCC
>SMVB01099414.1_pt1 | contig 12061 bp, 10 predicted proteins | sample 2456461 | NCBI WGS metagenome assembly SMVB01 (sample SAMN11095934, study PRJNA526329) | marine sediment metagenome | biome: Marine sediment; feature: Surficial sediment; material: Deep marine sediment; isolation source: Hadal surficial sediment | place: Pacific Ocean | collected 2014-05 | depth...
CTGAAGCACAGAAATTGAAAATTGAACAGGACCTTGATACTGCAAGGAAAATACAGCAGAGCTTATTACCTGCGTGTATTCCCGAAATTAGAAATCTTGATATATGCGGCGAGATGATCCCGGCAATGCAGGTTGGCGGCGATTATTACGATCTGCTTCCCGTAAACGGATCTGATAGTAAATTATATGTTATCATCGGTGATGTTTCAGGTAAAGGACTTGCTGCTTCACTTTATATGACGAAACTCCAAACTATGGTACAGTTCGCCTGTACATCTGATTCAAGTCCGAAAGAAATATTGGTAGAAATTAACAAAAGGATTTCCCGTGAAATGGAGCGTAATTGGTTTATAACAATGTCAATTGCTTATTTTGATCTTGAAAAAAACATAGTAAAATTTTGCCGTGCAGGGCATATGCCTTTATTAACAGCTATTAACGGCACTGTTCAATCTCACCGCACACAGGGAATAGGTGTTGGATTGGAAAAAGGCGACATATTTGAAAAATCATTGATGGAAGAAAAACTGGAATTAAAACCCGGGCAGACCTATGCATTCTTTACGGATGGAATTACTGAAGCAATGAATGAACAGCAGGATATGTTTGGTGAAGATAAACTTTCCTCAATTCTAAAAAGTAAATCTTTTCAACGTTCAACTGAAATTATGGATGAGATCTGGTCATCTATAAATACCTTCCGCGGCACCGCCGAAGTAAACGATGATATGACAATGGTTATTGTTAAAGTCGATTGATTTTCAAATAATTGAATTTATATTAATTAATTCCGGAAGGGAATAGTAGTCTGCTGGTTTTTATAGAAACGAATTAACTCAATTATTTTCATAGTTCCTGCCCCAAATCTATATCCTTTTCCCATTTTGATAAATATTATTTATCCTTTCTCTGTGAAAACCCTTAAAACAGTTCAAAAATCAATGGTATAGTTGTTGAATTCTGTAAGTGTCATTTAATTGAGGGAAAAAAAAGTGAACAACTTAAACTTAGAATATTTCATCCTCCCGATAGAGGATAAAGAGCTCAATCAGTATAGAATACTTGCCTTACTTAAAAAGTATTCAAAGCAGTTTAACACAAATAGACTCTATCCATCTCTCTTACATTTAAACCGGATTGACAGATTACTTAATTCTCTTTATATAAAGTATCAGCCATATAATGCTGCTTTATTTAATGGATTTAAAACTGCGGATACTAATACACAAAGGGAAATTGTTGTTGGAGACGACAACCAGAATATTGATGAAACAGAAGCTTTTGAATTAGTTACCTGGGCAAGACCATTAGTTAAAGCTGCAATGCATGAAGGGATTGCAGTTTATGAATATGTATATGAGAACATGATAATTAAACCTGTGGCACCAGTGCCCAATTTTAAAGAAGAAGGTTGTTTTGTGATTCCCGATTTTGAAAGCTACCAACTAAGGGTTTATGAATATTCTTGTTCTGTGTTTGCTTCTGGCAGTAAACCGCTTAGATCTCTAAAGATAAAACCTCTTGCTAATACCGCATTTGATGATATTAATGCACCCACATTAAGTATGGGTATTAAACTTGCTTATAAACACACAGATTTAATTAATCCGGCAATTTTCTTTTGTAATACTGAACTTGATTTTCCATTCAAGGAAACTGTATTCCCAATTGCAAAAAGTAAATTATTTTCTGCTTTAACAACTAAAGACTAAAAACAGCATATATTATTTTGATAGGATAATAAAAAAGCCGGTGATCATTCTCATCGGCTTTCTTTTTTAGAAGGGCAAATCTAAAATTCTAATTTCTTTTTATACTTTTGTGCGTATTCATAAACCAGGGCACTCGCAACAAATATTGATGAAAATGTTCCTATAATGACTCCAAAGAAAAGTGTAAAAGCAAAAACTTTTAACACCTCGCCTCCAAAAATCAAAAGTACAAGGACAGTAATTAAAGTAGTACCACTAGTAAGTAATGTACGGCTCATCGTCTGGCTAATGCTTGTGTTAATAACATCATAAAGCGAGCGGGTTTTGTGTATCTTCAGATTTTCTCTTATCCTGTCAAAATTCACAACAGTATCGTTAATTGAATAACCGATTAATGTTAAAAACGCTGCCACAACTGTAAGATCAATATCCAGATTTAATCCTGGTATCACACCATAAAGTATTCCAAAAAGTCCCAGAGTAATTAAAACATCATGAAAAAGTGCAGCAACAGCACCCATTGCAAATATAAATTTGAAACGGAATCCTAAATAAATAAGAATAGCAATTAACGCAAAGAAGATAGCTAACACAGCATCCTTTTTAAGTTCTTCACCTATTTTTGGCCCCACTATATCTTCTTTAAGTACGATGAATGGATTATTTCCCAATTTATCACTTAGGTTCTCCTTTATCCAATCAGCAATACTTACCCTAACAATCATTTGTTTGTTATCCAATTCCTCAGAAATATGACCGGATTGAAATCCCGCCTCAAATAATTTATCTATTACTGTATTAGTAATTTCAGGGTTCGCAAACTCATAAGTAATAGAACTTGCAGTTGAATCGATAATGTTTCTTTCGATACCCGGGAAATAATTTTCAATTGCACCTTCAATATTCTCAACAACCTTGGGATAAATACCAGGCGGTATTACCTGTTCTTCGGTACGAACCAATATTCCGGTTTCTCCGCCGAAAGTTTTAACTTCAGCAGATCCTAAACCAAGATTTTCAACGTATGTTCTCATCTCAGCAATATCTATGGGTTTCTCGAATTGAAGAACGATTTCCGTTCCACCTTTAAAATCGATTCCAAATTGCAAACCTCTTACAATAACGCTTATAAAACCAATCAGAAAAAGGGTTATAGAAATTGCGTATGCAATTTTTCTTTTACCTAAAAAGTCATAATTAAAATTTTCTAATATTCGCATATTTTAGTTCTGCTCCTTAAAGCGTGAATAAATTAACCGATAGTTACTTCAATTCCTTTTGCCGTCATAATATCAAGTACCAAGCGGTTTATTACCAGTGCGCTAAATAAACTTGCCGCAATACCAATCATCAAAGTAAGAGCAAAGCCTTGAATAGGTCCTGTACCAAATTGGTAAAGAATTATACCTGTAAAAAATGTTGTAATGTTTGAATCTATAATAGCAGAATATGCTCTTGCAAACCCACTATCAATAGATGCTTTAACTGTTTTTCCGGTTGCCATTTCTTCTCTTATCCTCTCGAAGATAAGCACGTTGGCATCTACTGCCATACCGATTGTTAAAATAATTCCGGCAATGCCGGGCAAAGTTAGTGTAGCTTTAAATCCTGCAAGTACACCAAGAATAAAAAGGATTGAAAAAACAAGAGCTGCCGCTGCAACTGTTCCGGATCTTTTGTAATAAAATATCATAAAGAGTACAACAAGTATGTAACCGAGAACAACAGAACGAAATCCTTTTACTATGGAATCTTCGCCAAGCGAAGGACCAACAGTTCTTTCTTCCAAAATATCAACCGGGGCTGGCAGAGCTCCGGCTTTCAAAATAATCTCAAGCAGTTTTGCTTCTTCCATATTAGCCATTCCTTCAATCTGTGAACGACCGCCAGTGATCTTGTTCCTTACGGAAGGAGCTGAGAAGACAACTCCATCCAGCATAATTGCAATCCGTTTACCAACATTAGCTCCGGTAATTCTTGCCCAATCGGTTGCACCTTCACTGTTCATAGTCATCGAAACAATCGGTGCTGATGAACTGGGGTCAATATTTGCCCGGGCATCTGTAATAACGCCGCCTGTAAGTTCCGGCTGTTTGTTTACCAAATACATAATGTAAATGTTTCTCCCATCTTGCTGCCCGAATGGTTTTGCAGAGAATACAAACTCAACATTGTTTGGAATTACTTTCTGTACTTCGGGTCTGCCTAACATCAAAAGCAATTTATTTTTATCATCTCCTTTTACATAAGCATCAGCGCTGCCGCCTTGCGGGTCTAACAAAGCGATTGCAAAAAAAGGATGTTGTTGCTTAAATTCTTCTTCCGATAGTTCCTGCGTACCGATATCTGAAAGATTTGTATCTAAAGAAGCCGATGAAGTATCGTTGACGGATATTGTTTCAGTACCTGTTGTATCGGTCTTATCGGTTCCGATAGTTTTAGCCAAAACAGCATCTATTTTTTGCATAACTGAGATTGTAAAATCAGGTTCTTTTAATAATCTGAATTCAAGTAAAGCGGTTCCCTGCAGCAACTGTTTTGCTTCTTCCTCTCTTGCAACGCCCGGAAGTTCAACAATTATTCTTCTGTTGCCCAGTCGTTGTATGGATGGCTCTGCTACACCGTATTGATCAACTCTGTTTCGAATAATTTCAAGTGCACGGGTTACAGCATCATCAGTATCTTCTTTTAGTCCGGAAAGAATTTCATCATCTTCCTGCCTGATAGTCCCAAAATATCTGCTAAATCTAATTCCTCTTTCAGTAAGTTTTCTGCCTAAAATATCTACTACAGATGCATCGGAAGTTGAAGCTTCTTCCTTGGCCTTTGTTAATATTTGTTTAAATATATCATCCGGATTGTTTGCCAGCTTACCCAATAACTCCCCGGTATTTACTTCAAGTACTACTCGCATACCACCCTGAAGGTCTAAACCGAGCTTTATCCGATTTTCACGATCTTTCAAAATATCCGGGTTAGCACTTAAAATACTATCCTCTACAACCCGAATCATTTTATTCAGTTGATTGGCTGTCAATTCAGGATTAGAAGAGAGGAATTCTGATTTTTTTTCATCCAGAATTTTAGCAATATCCTGAGAGTTTTGATAGTCTCTGTAGGTTGGGTATAATAAATATAAGGCTAAAACAATAGCAGCTAATACCATTATAATTCGTACTCTGAATTCTTTCATTCTTTAACTTTTAGCTAAGTGAGGTTTAAAAAAAATTAACTGACAAAATTAGTGCTCTGTGTTATGAATGTCAATAAATTTTAAATATTAGAGGCCAATCAGAATTTCCAAAAATATTTAAATGAAAGATATAGTTCTTTTTAGTAATCTTTCAAATTTACTCTTAACCCTGTTTGCTGTTTCGGTTACTTCTGCGTGTGATAGTTTTGTGTCAGAAATGCCTGCTGCTAAATTTGTTATACAGGAAATTGATGAGGCTTCCATTTTTAGTGATGCAGCAAATATTGCCTCGTGGACCGTTGACATTCCCACTGCATCTCCGTTAAACTTATACATCATATTTATTTCTGCAGGTGTTTCATAACTGGGTCCTTTGGAAAACCAATATGTTCCTTCCTGTAATAAAATATTTTCTTTAATGGATGCTTTCTTAATAACATTGTTTAATTGGGATGAGGGAAGATTAATGAATGCACTTTTTACATCATTTGTTGGCAACCCGATTAACTGTGTTAATTCCTTTTTAATGTCTATTCCGTTAAACGAACATGCAAGCATTAGATCACCGGGAGAGTAATTCCTATTAATTCCTCCGGCAGCATTTGTAAGAAGTATTTTGCTGCAGCCTAATTTATATGCGATGAATACAGGAAGAACACATTCATAAATTTTATAGCCCTCATAAAAATGAATTCTACCCTTAAAGAGAAGCAGTTTTTTACCATCAGCCTCAGCAAAAATTATTTTACCAGAATGCCCTGTAACAGTTGAAAGTGGATATCCCGGCAGGTCTTCGGTTGAGATAGTTTTTTTAACATCTACAGTCGATGCAAAATCCCCAAGCCCGCTGCCCAAAATGATAGTAAATTCAGGATTGAAGGGTTTTTCTTTATTTATATTTTCTAATAAATCTTTGTATTTGAATGAGAGATCAATTTTCATTTTTGCGTGATGATGTTTTGATGTATGTTATTTAATGTTTGCTCATTTTTGATTGGTTCAAAAACATAGCCAACCATTAATTTCCGATATACAATAAACCAGCTAAAGTAGCAGTCATTAAAGTTGCCATCGCTCCGCCAATAACTGCTTTAATACCAAGTGCAGCAATTTCAGATTTTCTGCTTGGTGCTAATGGACCTAATCCGCCAATTTGTATTCCAATCGAACTAAAATTTGCAAACCCGCATAAAGCGTAGGTTAACATTATAATTGTTTTTTCGTTTAATATTTTCCCGGCTTCAATTAATATTCCCATATCCGAGTAAGCAACAAATTCATTAATTACTATTTTTGTTCCGAACAAACTTCCGAAGTTCAAGGCATCTTCCCAAGGTACACCGATTCCAAAAGCAACAAACTGAAATATCCAGCCAAGCATTAGCTGAAAGCTTAGTGATTCTCCGTAATTTACTTTTAGAGATTCATTCCAATTAAAAAGATCACCTATAAAATTCAAACCATAGTTGAACATTGCGATTAATGCAATGAACACCAGGAGCATTGCACCAACATTTAATGCGAGCTTCAAACCTTCGCTTGCACCATTAGCTGCCGCTTCAATAACATTTTCCGCATTTTTTTCCACATCAATTTTTACTGTGCCTTTAGTTACCGGCTCACCTGTTTCAGGGAAAAGAATTTTTGAAATAACAATTGCAGCCGGTGCTGCCATTATACTTGCACCAAGTAATTGTGTTGCAAAAATATGCTGCGCATCTATAAGCGGAATTCCGTGCTGTATTGAATAAGCCGCACCTAAAATCTGAATATAGGCTGCCATTACTCCGCCTGCAATGGTTGCCATACCTCCAACCATTATAGTAAGTATTTCGCTTCTCGTCATATCTTTAAGATAAGGTCTTATCATCAATGGTGCTTCAGTTTGCCCCACAAAAATATTTGCCGAGGTGGAGAGTGATTCAGCACCGCTTGTACCTAAAAATTTTGCCATTATCCATGCCATACCTTTAACTACTGTTTGCATAAAACCCAGATAATAAAGAATAGACATTAAGCTTGCGAAAAATATTATTGTGGGTAAAACCTGGAAGGCGAAGAAAAAACCTAAACTTCCATCCGCGCCCGGAGGTTTGGCAAGATCTCCAAATACAAACGTAGCACCCTCAGTCGTGAAGTTTAGGATAATAACAAAGAAGCCGCTAATCCATGTAAAAAAATCTTTTGGCCATCCAAGTGGAACAAAAAAACTTCTAAGCTCTTCACTTCGTAGAATGAAAACTGCAAATATAAATTGCAGTCCTAATCCTGTAATCACAAGTTTCCAGTTGATTTTCTTTTTGTTGTTTGATAGAAGAAATGCGATACCAATTAAAACAAGTATTCCGATAAATCCTCTGAAGATTGAATTAATATCCATTTGTAACTTTAAACTTCCTCAGGAATGTAATGGCATTTTCTGCACCTTGCCTCATAAATATCCGAGGCGCCAACAATTACTCTTTCGGATAAGGTGGTTTTGCGTTGTGTTTTATCTGCAGGATTTCCGCATTCGACACAAATTGCAAGTGATTTAGTTATGTATTCCGCGATAGCAAGTAAATGTGGAATTGGTTCAAAAGGAATACCTCGATAATCCTGGTCCAATCCTGCAACAATAACTCTTTTACCTTTATCAGCCAGTTCGGTGCAAACGTTTATTATATCTTCTGAAAAAAATTGTGCTTCATCTATACCAATTACCTGCGCATCATCTGATAACTCCATTGCATCATTAATATCTTTTATTTGTATCGATGGTAAAGATTGCTCGTTGTGCGAAACTATGGAATCGTCTGCATAACGAGTATCAATTTTCGGTTTGAATATTTTGACCTGTTGTTTAGCTATCTGTGCTCTTCTTAAACGCCGGATAAGTTCCTCTGTCTTCCCGCTGAACATACAACCTGTTATTACTTCAATCCAACCTGTATCTTTAGGCATTAAGTGTGGCGCGGAATCAATCATAGTTTATAATGTAGAATGTAGAATGATCAATTAAATTTCATCTAAGATCTTTATCACTGAAAGCAAAGGGCAGCAGCTCCGATGTTTTCATCACTTTGGTTTCATTTTTATTATTAACCAGAACAATATCAATCTCGCCACAAAGGTCGCTTATTACTTGCCTGCAGGCACCGCAGGGTGAAATGAATCCTTCTGTATCACCGGCAACCGCAAGTGCCTTAAATTTTCTTTCGCCTTCGGATATAGCTTTAAATATCGCTATTCTTTCGGCACACATAGTTAAGCTGTATGAACTTGATTCGATGTTGCATCCGGTGTAAATTTTGCTATCCATTGTTAAAAGAGCTGCGCCGACAAAAAAGTTAGAATAAGTTGGTAGGGCATTTGATTTAGCTTCTACTGCTTTTGATATAAGTAATTTATAACCCATTGAATTCCATTTTTATTGAACAGAAAATAATCATTTAATATCGATTTAAGAAATTATACATTGTCCAATAATAAAATGATTGTCATTTTTTAACTAATACAAAATATAAAGTTGGAGTGATAAATTTATTAACAAATCCGACTTTATCATTTGCGATTTTAATAATAATTTTATTTAGCTTTAGCCCGTTGGCTATCTTTAACAAATTTAGATGGAAATTGCTCCACAAAATTCCTTTGTTTCCCTGGAACAATTCATTAACAGAATGTGATGTTAATAGGTGTAGATTAAAAAAATCATAAAATAGGTTTAATATTTTTGTTAGAGAACGTAATTCAGCAATATCTTTTCTATTTACTTCGGATTTTTTAAAATATTTCAAGTAATATTTTTTTGTTTGGTGTCTCTTAAAAAGGGAGATGAACGGGACTCCCCAATGCGGATCAGCAATCAAATTAATAAATGAATACTTATTGGGTGTACTGAGATAGATTATTCCCCCATCACTTAATATCTTATTAAGATTATTTATTACTCTTTCTAAATTGTACAGATGTTCAATCACATCCTGAAGAATTATTATATCAAATGATTTATCCTTAAACGGCATGAGCAACGCATCCCCGCATATCACCGCACTTTTACAATCGGATTTCGCAAACCTTTGCAGACGTATTTTACTTATATCAAAACTAACTACGTCATTATTTTCTGAAAGAACAGCGGATGTTCCTCCTTCACCGGAGCCGAGATCAAGAATTCTTAATTTTTTGCATTCGGAAAAATTAGTAATTATAGATTTAACGAATTTTCCCCGATCAATAGAAATATCTCTTGCATATTTCCACTTTTTATAATTGGGATGATCCTTATTTAACCATGGAATTTGTTCCTGTTTTATATCCATTCAATCTTCCCGATTTTTGCATTGAAAAAATGTATTATAATAAACATCTCGTAAAGAAATTGTAAATAAATAATTTCAGTAATCTTAAACCTATAACCGAGTTTTTTCTGATAAGTAAGAGCAGTTGTTAAATCGAGAATAAGTTTAAACGCAAATGGAATAATGAAAAACAAATTTAAAAACATCAATAGGGGCGAAAGTATAAATGCTATATTAAAAAGATGCCATAAAGCAAGAAACATTTTCTGTTTGAATAAATAATGAAAAGATGATTGAGTATGTCTCGCTCTCTGAGACAGGTAATCCTTGAATGTATCTTTTGATTCTGAATAAACAAACGAGTCTTGAGCTGTAAATGTACATACTTTTAACTTATTCTTAACTGCTTCACGAAGCAGTAAATCATCGTCTCCGCTCATGGTATCTGTTGTGTTTTTGTAACCACTTATCTTTTCAAATGCGCTTTTCTTAAATCCAAAATTTCTGGCTGATGCGGTATAGGTAAATCCCAGGTTTGTGGCAGAAATTGCCAGCAGTGAATTTCTGAAATTTTCATAACAGCTAACTTTGTTTACAATATTTCTTTTTTGAATAAAAGGTGCATTACCAAAAATAAAATCACACTCGCTGTTAAATTTCTCCGAAGCAGTTAGTAACCATTCTTTTTCCGGAGTACAGTCTGCATCCGTTATTAAAATAAAAGGGTGCTTTGCTAATGAAATACCGTAATCAAGCGCACCTCGTTTACCCTCGTACTTTTTATTAATTGCACAAACAACCGAAAAGTTGTTCAGGTTGGAAATTAATTCTTTAGCTACTTGGAAGGTATCATCGTCGGAATTATCATCAACAATTATTGCCTCATAATCATTTTTTGAATAATTAAGATTTTTAAGAGCTGAAATTAATTTAGTCAGATTAATGGCTTCATTTTTAGATGCTATTATGATTGAAATCTTAACAGGGTCCTTCGAATCTGTACAAACAGGCAGAACCATATTAGAGGAATCAAGATTAAGTTTTGAAATAATTGTATAATAAATGATTGCGTACGCAATTACGCCTATGAATATAGTCACTTCTATTATCATTAACACTTAAACAGATATAGTTTTAAGATATCATAAAGAAAGAAATTTGACAAGATAAAATAAATATTTTGTTTGATTTTACTTTTATATTTAAATAATTTATTGTGGGTATGCACCACAGTTACGTTAATTTATTTTTGCTTTAAGTTCATTCTTTGTAATTGGCTCTATTGCAACAGCTTGCTGTATCAATCTATAAAACAACATTCCTCGATATTTAGATGTACTTCTATTGAATCGGAATGTATATTCGTCCAAATAATATGATAAGTGAGAATGTTGGACCCCTCCTTGATGAGTTCCCAATATCCATCTTTTTAGCAATGATATTACTCTGTGTGTCATTGGTAATAAATTTTCACCAACACAAGCCTCTCCTCTTATAACAACATGTTGGTAACCATGTCTCTCTAAATTACTATAACCTGTCCATCCATCAGTATGTATGGTACTTCCAGACTCCACCATTTCTATCAATGCTTTTTCAATAGAATCTCCTGACGCATCAGGTATAGACATTAACCTGATCCTACCTATTCTGTTACTATCTTTCTGAGCAGCAACCAATACAAGTGCTTTGTTTTCAGAACCACGTCCTTGTTTGCCTTTATGTTTTCCTCCAATGTAAGATTCATCAACTTCTATTGTCCCTGATATTCTATCTCTTCCTGGTCGCACCATCGCTCTGCGTAAACGGTGTAACCATTCCCAGGCAGTATGGTAACTTCCCAGTCCAAGTACTTTCTGTAGGCCCAATGCACTAACTCCATTCTTCTGATTCGTTACATACCACATAGCATGAAACCATTCTTGTAAGGATTTGCGCGTATTATGAAATATTGTACCTGCTGTCAAGGATGAATGATAATCACATTTTGTGCACCTATAAAGACCTTTATCAGTAAGCCAATATGAATTATTTTTGCAACGACTGCATACAAAACCATCTGACCAACGTATATTAAACAAATAATCCTTGCAAGCATCCTCAGTCTTAAAGCATTCTTGAAATTCTGTCATTGTTTTTGGATATAGAGTTTCCATAGGAAGCAATACTAAAAAATCCTATTACGTAATTCAAGTGCATACCCACAATAATTTTTTCGGATTCTCTTCACGGTTTTGCAGTTGGTAAAGAAGGAGTAATCTTAAAATATAATCCACCAATTGTTGATGATGTTAGTGATTACGATGATGTAGTTCCCAATTCTTTCGAACTATTTCAGAATTATCCAAACCCATTCAACCCAACAACGAATATAAAATTTACAATTCCAACCTCCCCTCAATCCCCTCCTTTCCAAGGAGGGGAAGCAAGGCAGGGCTGGTTTGTACAATTATTAGTTTACGATGTTTTAGGAAATGAAGTTGCAACCCTTGTTGATGAAGAAAAACCCACTGGAAGTTATGAAGTTGAGTTTGATGCTGCAGGATTAACAAGTGGGATTTACTTTTATAGAATTCGGCCAGGAAATTTTTAGATGCAAAAAATATGGTCATCCTGCGCTAAAGAGTCCAATAGTCGATTGCCAGAAACTTCGAAAGTGACTGGCACATTAAAACTCATCCTCCACAAGCCAGCCCTCTGCTTTATCAGGGGAAATGTCTGAGATGAATCTCGAGGGTTTTGATAAAGTAGTTCCTGCTTCACGGTCGTACATATTCATTGGATAGGTTACAAACAAATTCTGCTTTGCTCTTGTTGCTGCAACATACATCAAGCGCCTTTCTTCTTCCAATGTCTCAAGTTTTTCCGCAGAC
>SMVB01283745.1_pt1 | contig 12060 bp, 6 predicted proteins | sample 2456461 | NCBI WGS metagenome assembly SMVB01 (sample SAMN11095934, study PRJNA526329) | marine sediment metagenome | biome: Marine sediment; feature: Surficial sediment; material: Deep marine sediment; isolation source: Hadal surficial sediment | place: Pacific Ocean | collected 2014-05 | depth 0-1...
CGCCAGGACATGGACGAGAACCTGAGCGTCCTTGCCCGGGTCACGGGGACGAATTCCGAGGCCTCGCTGCTCTTCGATGACGCGCAGGCTGCGGTGGAGACGCTTCGTGCGCTCAAGGCCGCTGATTCGATCGAGGCGGCGGTCGTCTACGATGCGGAGGGTCGCCTTTTCGCGGAGTACGTACGCGCCGACATCGATGATTTTCGACCGCCCCGCGACCTTTCCTTCGAGCCTCGCTGGCGAAAGGACCACATCGATCTCGCCTCCCGGATCATGATGGGCGACGAAAGAATCGGAACGGTCTTCCTGCGCTCGGATACGAAGCAGGTCACGGAATATCTCCTCATGTCGATGGGAATCGTCGCGGGTGTGCTGCTGATCTCGTTCTTCCTGTGCTGGTACGGGGCCGCTCGTCTCAGGCGATCGATCGCGGATCCGCTCGAGTTGCTCGTGCAGGGTTCGGCGTCGATGGCCGAAGGGGATCTGTCGACGCAGGTCACGGTGCACAGCAACGACGAGATGGGTGTTCTGGCGCACGCCTTCAACGCGATGGTCGACAGCCTGCGAGGGCTGGTCTCGCGGGTCGGTGAGAATACGCGTTATGTCGCGCAGGCGATGAGGCAGTTGACCGAGGCGAGTGCTGCGATGCGCGATGAAGCGCTTCGCCAGGAAGAAGCGGTCGAATCGACCGCGGAGTCCGTCGGACGGATCATCGCCTCGATGCACACGGTCGGCTCGAATGTCGAGGCACTCTCGGAGATCGCAATCGAAACATCGAGCGCCGCGATCGAGATGGATTCGTCGATCGCCGAGACCGGGACGCATATCGATGCGCTGTCGGAGATCATCGATACGACGGCCTCGAGCGTCGTCGAAATGACGAGCGCGATTCGCGAGATCGCCCGTAGCGCCGAGACTCTCGATCAATCGACGGAGTCGACGGCCCACGCCCTGGAGCTGCTCTCCGGGTCCGTTCGGACGGTCGAGTCGAACGCGAGGGAAAGCCACGCGCTTTCGGACGAAACGGCCCAGAAGGCGGAACAAGGGATGTCTGCGGTGCATGAGACCGTGCGAGGCATGGTCGAGATTCAGCAGTCCTTCGAGGGGATCGACACGATCATCTCGAAGCTCTCGGAGAAGAGCGAATCGATCGGCGCCGTCGTCAAGGTCATCGAGTCGGTCGTCGAGCAGACCAACCTGCTCGCGCTGAACGCTGCGATCATCTCCTCCCAGGCCGGAGAGCACGGTCGTGCTTTCTCAGTCGTGGCCGAAGAGGTTCGAAGCCTCGCAGAACGAACCGCGTCGAGCACGCGTGAGATCGCCGAACTCATCGAATCGGTTCAGGGGGGTGTTCACAGCGCGGTTGCTGCGATGGAGCAGGGCTCTACACGCGTCGAACGGGGTGTCGAACTTTCGAATGAGGCCGGTCGGATCTTGCGAGAAATTGGCGAGGGCACTCAGCAATCCACGCGCTGGGCGAAGGAAATCGTCGAGGCCACACGCAGTCAAGCGGCGGATATCGACCAGGTCGGGATCGCCATGACGCTGGTCAAGGAAACGGCGACGCAGCTCAGCCGCGGGACCCACGAACAGGACAGCGCGAGCTCCGAGATCACTCGTGGCGTCGAGCAGATGCGTCACCTCGGGCTCGAAGTGAAGAACTCTGCGCAGGAGCAGCGACGCGAATCGAGCCTGATCACCCGGTCCGTCGAGGTCGTCGCGGCCAAGATCACGGAGATTTCCGTCGAAACCAAGGATCAGAGCAAGCGGGCCGATCAGATCCAGGAGGCGCTGTACGTCTTCCGAGAGGTCACGATCCAGAGTACCCGTCGTGCGGAAGAGACCGGTGAGACGGTCAATGATCTCTCGGCGCATGCCGCTGAACTCGAAGAAGAGATCGGACGCTTTCGGCTCTGATTCGTCGGCGCGTCAGAATTCGGGATCGTGTTAGTCGGCGAAGATCGGGCTCGACCAGGCCAGCCCCCCGTCCTCCTGCAAGATGCGAACGTAGTGGAACTCGCCGGGTGCGAGGCGGGGGATCTTGCGCTCGAGGCTAAGGGAGAGCGCGTTGGCGGAGAAGCTGTCCGACGCGCTGAGCGCGGCGACTCTTCCGGAGCGGATCAGGTCGATTCGTTCGATCGGTGAAGTCGCTTCGTAGCGAACCCGGAGAACGTGACCGGGCGCTTCGTCGCCATCATAGGGCGGGCTGTCGGTCGCGAGCGTTCCGCCCATGACGGTGTCGTCGATGTGGACTTCGAGCCAGGGTCGGATGCCATTGGTTGCGAAGGTGTGCCGGCGGCGCATCGCGCCGAGCAGGCCTGGCCGATCGAGCACAGGCGTGAAGATGCCCGCAAGGCCCGCCTGACCGGCGGCGATCTGGGCGAGACCGGGGTGGCCGTCGTGGGAATCGCCGCTGCCGATGAACCCGAGGCGCACTCCCCGCATGAGCGTGTCCCTGACGAAATTACCCGGAATTCCGCCGAGGACGGGGTTGGGCGCGTCGAGGGCTTCGCTCACACCGTGAACCGAAGCGATTTCCGTGAGGGGTTCGAGCTCGGGATCCGGCGCGAAGAGCCAGTTCGTCGCCACCGGCTCGCCGGCGGAGTGGTGCGCGAGGGTGAGCGCAGGAAGACCACGAAGTGCGTTCCACAATTCGTCGGGCCGGTCGGTCCGCGGATCGAGCGCGGAGAAGATCGGTGCTTCCCGATCGAAGTAGAGCACGTGTCGGTGACCGTGGAGCCAGTTCGTCCATTCATAGCCCGGGATCGTGATGAAGTGACCGGGTCGGTTGAAGGAATGGGCCGTCGCGAGGAGATCCGCTGCAACATCGGGTCGCTCGTCGAGGGGTCGGAGGCCCCAGTGATCGTGGTCGGTGAGCGCGACGACGTCGAGGCGTGCCACATCACGCGCGTAGGCGAAATAGTCGTGCGGGGTACCCGTACCATCCGACACGGAAGTGTGTCCGTGAAGGTCCCCCCATACGAGTCGATTCGCAGCCTTTCGAACGACGATCGGGGGGAGATCGAATGCCATTTCCGCGAGGTCCTCGCGGCCTTCGATCCGCAAACGAATCGTCCCCTCGCCCGGTTTCGGCGTGAACGAGAGGCGCATGGGTGCATCCGGCGCACTCCGGGCTGTCCTCGGCGAAGCTGCGCCTTCGAGTCCGAGGCTCGAGTCCTCGAGTACGTGGATCGCGAAATGACCGACCGAGACGCCGGCTTGCGCGTTCGGGTCTTCCGGCCAGCGGGCGCGATTGCCGACCGGATCGGTCAGGGATACGACGATTTCGAAAGCTGCGCCGGGTGTGATCTCGGCGGGCCCGAAGGCGAGGAGCTGGACACCCGGTTGCGCGGAGATGTCGACACGAACGCTCTCGTCGATCCACGCGCGGACGCCGTCCCCATCCGCATCGACGCCGATCATGATCTCCGCACCCCGCTCGGCATAACGATCGACCTGCGCACCCGGTTCTCCCGCACCGTAGGTGAAATCGATGCGCTCCCCCGGCTCGAGCGCGCGCCCCGCGACCGTGAAGGCCGCATCACCGAAGTCCGCACGGAGCTCGACGCCGTCGACTCGTGCCCGTGCGGTCGTGTAGCCGGGGGCTCGCGGATCGCCGGATTGGGCTTCGCTCCAGTACCAGAACGGTTCGGGAGTCAGAAAGATCACCCCTCCCTCGTCGATCCCGAATTCGCCGACCTCGAAGCCGATCTCGAAGCGATGATAGGAGGAGGCTTCGAGCAGGGGCCGGTCTTCGCTCGCCTCGCTTCGGAGCCAGGTCGAGGCGTCGTCACGGGAGTCCACGGGCCGAACCGATTCGAGCCAGGCCCGGCCGCTGCCATCCGCTGGATTCCTCTCGATCTCAGCTTCGGCGAGCCCGATCCAATGGGCCTCCGATTTTGCGTTCGGCGAGAGGACCGGGTGTTGTTGCTGCCAGCCTTCGGGCAACTCGAACCAGGGCGCGTTGGGGAGGAGCATCTCGGTGTCCGAAACGACCCTCGACGAGGTCGGGGCTTGCTCCGGGTCGGAGAGGGAGGCGCTGTCGCGTGCGTCGCAGCCGAGCAGCAGAGCGCACCAGAGCGCCAGGCCGCAGAGCGAGTGTGCTGCTTCCCAGCAGCCGGGCAGGAGCGATTTCCCCATGACGCGAAACTTTTTCAGCACCCGGTGACCCACCTCACGGATTCCCGCTAAGGCCACCCCCCCATCCGGCCGTTGAGCAGAGAAGCCAGGAGCGTAGGGGCGAGAGTACGTCCGCCGTTCCGGCTGGAGAGGGAGAGCGACGAAGTGGGTTGGCTCCGAAATTTCCCGATTGTGAGTCTGCTCTTCGCTGCGGCAATCGCCGCGGTGTCCTTCCAGCTTGCCCACGATCCGGGGGAGGCCGACCTCGCAGGCGAAGCGGCCCGCGAGTATTTCGCGCGGCATGCGCAGCTCGAAGTCGATGCACTCGGTGAACTCATCCTGGAACCGGCCTGGCTCATCGAGACGCGAGAATCGGCGGCGAATTTCGATGCCACGATCGATGTCCAGCTTCCTCCGCGCATGATCGCGCGATCCCAGGCTCGGCTCGACCATTTGATCGAGCAGGCCTACCAGGCGCGCATGTCGGCGGACCCGGCTTGGCGACTCGGGGTTCTCGACGGGGGTTCGCCCCAGCAGAACTACATCAAGCATGCGTTCGTCCACGAGACGACGGCGGGGGTCCTTCTCAGCATCGTCGTCCTGATCTTGATTGGCGTTCCGCTCGAGCGCACATGGGGTTCCTGGATCTTTGCCGCCTTCGTCGCTTCAGCCATTCCCGTGGTGGCTCACAGCTATCGCTTGCTCGACGCGTCGAGCAGTGGTGTGCCCTGGAGTGGCGGCGCGGGCCTGGCGGGTGCCTTGTTGGGAGCCTACTTCATTCGCAGTCTGGGAGGGCAATTCGGTTTGCCCGGCTGGATCGTTCTGCCCGTCTGGTTGGGGCTCGAAACCTTCCTCGTTCGTGGCTTCTGGCTCGACGATCTGGGCAACGTGCCCTGGGCGACGCTGTGTGCGGCGGTCGGATTCGGCGCCCTCGCAGCGAGTAGCCTGCGGCTCATGAAGGTCGAAGCTCACGTAGACGACCGGGCTTCGAAGCGGAAGGTTCGGGGTCCGAACCCGATCGTTGCGCGGGCCGCACGAATGCTCTCGGACGGCGATCCCTATCAGGCATTCGATCTGATTCAGGCAGCTTGGCGCGATACACCCACCGACGCTGACGTCTGCGAGGCATTCTATTCGATTGCCGTCGAAGTCGGACAGCCCGAAGTGGCCGCGGAAGCGATCCTTCCCGCCTTGCAGACGGCCCTCAAAGAGGGCGATATCAAGCGTGCCATCGACTACTGGCTGCCCTTGGCTTCGAAGGAATCTGAGATCGCGCTCGAGCCGACGGTTGCGGTCCGCCTCGGGGAGGCGCTGCTCGATGCGGGGCATCCCCAGGAGGCGCTCTTCTCGTTGCGTCGTGCGCTCGAAGCAGGCGTTTCTTCCGCTCATGCAACGCGCATTGCCAATATCGCGCGCGACCTCGACGTCGGTCTGACACAGCAGGCGGCCGCCATTGCGCTCGAGGACTCGGGCCTCGATCCAAGGACCCGCGCAGATCTCGAGTCCCTCGTGGTCGTGCCGAGTGCAGATCCGCCCGAGTCGGCGAAGGCCCCAATCGCTGGGTCTTCGCGATCCCAACTCGATCGCCGTGTCCAGGCGGAGCACCAGGTCGTCGAAATGACCTCGTTCCCGCTCGATGTCGACTCGCATCTCGAACCCGATTTCACAGGAGATTTGGCCGATCTGGATGCCGACGAGACGGCGCTCTCGGATCAGCCGCTCGACGCCCATGCGCTCTCGGCCGAGAGCCTGGCAGAGGATGTCGCACCGGCGGCGACGTCGGGCGGTTCCGGCCCCGTCCCCGAAGATTCCGGTGACGTGCTCTCCCACTGGAACGATCAGAACGCGATCGCCGCGGATACGCTGACCGACGTGAGCGCGGCCCTCGACGAGGAACTGATCGCTGAAGCGCTTCTTGATTCCGACGACCTCGAGGCGCCGGGTACGGGGCTCGAGTTCCGCCTGGCTGCGGCGGCGCCAGATCCCGTCGATCCACGCGACGAGGAAACGGACACCGATTTCACGCCCCTGATGGAGGCGACGGATGAGTCGACGAGTCCGATGGCGCGGGCAGCTTCGACGGATTCGGCGACCGATGTGTCGCAGTCGAAAAGCGACTTCGCATTCGGGGACACCGCCAACCAGGCGATTGCGGACCCGCCGTTGCGTACGCTCAAAGCACTCGAAGCGGTTCCGATCAACGCCAGTGGGGAATGGATCGAGATCGATGCCGATGGTCGGGGAAAATCGAAACTTCCCTATTCCCGCATTCAAGCGATTTCGATGGCTGCGGTTTCGGGGCTCGGCTCGCGGCCGGTGCTCGTTCTCGATTTCGTACTGAACTGGGTGGGGGCGTCTTCGGAGCCGATGAAGTTGATCCGGTTCCGGAGTGACCGCTTCGATCCCCTCGAATTCTCTCCCGGGTTAACGAACCCGCTGGCCGCGCTGACGGCCTGGGTGGTCGAGATCGAGCGACGATCGGGTGCGACCTGCCTGCCGACGCGAGAAGTGCTCAAGGGGCGCTTCACACGTTATGCCTCGATCGAAGCCTACGAACGTAAGGTCCTGATGGCCACGACGGACGTCACTCTACGATGCGCGTGATCAGCTTCAGTTCCGGCTCTTCGACGGGCTCGAGGCAGCCCGGGTAGGTCCGACCGCGGACGAGCGCGAATCCGTATTCGCTGAGTGCGGGGCCGGTCATCTCGCACGTCGAACTCGCCATGTGAAGTGTGATGACGCGCCGATGGCCCAGCGTCCGGTTGCCCCCACTTCGGTGCAGAAGTCGGGTGTTGAAGAGTAGACAATCGCCTGGTTGCATCGAGAGCGTGATCGCCTTGGCGTGATATTCAGCGTTGTCCTCGATTCCCTCCGCGGCGAGGGCGCCGAAGTTGATGCCCTCCTTGACCTCGTGTTTTAAGACATCGAGGCGATGGGAGCGCGGAACGATCGCCAGCGTGCCATTCGCTTCCGACACGGGATCGAGCGGGATCCAGACGCCCAGGCATTTATCCTGGGGCTGGAACATGAAATAGGCGGCGTCCTGATGGAAGGGGTGGATCGCCTGTGCAACCCCCGGTGGCTTGTAGATGAACATCAGCAGGAAGGCCATCAAGTCTTCGCCGATCAGCGATTCGACCGCGTCGAGCACGCGCGGCAGACGAAGGCATTCGGCCAGGGTCGCATCGAAGCGGTCGGGATTCATGATCTTCCAGAGTGCGTGTTCAGGGTCCCCCGGAAGGGGCAGTTTGCCCTTGGCAAAGAGGATATCCCGGACGAGTCGATTGGCGGCGGCCTCCGGGATGTCGCCGAGGGCGATCTCTCTCGCACGCTCGAGATAGCGCGCGATCTCGTCGCGATCGAGGACCGAAGGTGCGATGACGTAGCCCTCTTCCCAATAATGATCGATCTGTTCCGGAGTGAGACTGCCCATCGATGAGTTTCTCTTGGCGCCAAGGTGGCTAGGGATGGCCGAAGGGGCTTGGAAGGGGAGGAATTGTGGATGCTAGTCAAAAATGGCCGGGTCCAGATCGACCCCGATCGGACAATGATCCGAGCCCATGGTGTCGGGCTCGATGAACGCGTGCTTGACGAAGGGCATCGCGGAGGGAGAGGCGAGAATATAGTCGATGCGCCATCCGATGTTCTTGGCGCGAACACCGAAGCGTTGGCTCCACCAGGAATAGTGTCCGACGCCGCTCTCGAAGGCGCGAAAGGTGTCGACCCAGCCGGCTTCGATCCAGCGATCGAGTTCCTCGCATTCTTCCGGGAGGAAGCCCGAGGTCTTGCGGTTGTCCTTGGGTCGCGCGAGATCGATTTCCTTGTGGGCTGTGTTGTAGTCGCCCATCACCAGCACGCGGTAGCCCCCGCGGCGCCACTTCTCGACGCGCTCGAACAGCGCCCGGTACCAATCGAGCTTGTAGGGAACGCGATCGTTGCTGCGGTTCTTCCCGGATCCATTCGGGAAATAGCCGTTCGCGACGATCAGGCGACCGAAGCGTGCGATCTGTAGCCGTCCCTCGCAGTCGAAGCGGTCTTTGCCGAGCGACGTGTCGAGGCGGTCGGGCTTGCGGCGTGAGAGCATGCCGACGCCGGAATAGCCCTTCTTCTCGGCCGAGACATAATGGTGTTGATAGTCGTCGAGGGCGAGGATCTCGTCGGGGACGGCTGTGAGTTCGGCACGGATTTCCTGAAAGCCGATGATCTCGGCGTTCGACTTCAGGACCCATTGGTCGAGTCCCTTCTTCGTCGCGGCGCGGATGCCATTCACGTTCCAGGAGTAGATGCGGCAGGCGTCGTCGGCCTTTGCTTTCTTGGATCCAGTCTTCTTGGGTGCGGGCAATGATTCAGCCTTCATCTCTCAGGTAGGTGTAGTCGTTCAACCCTTCGCTGTAGCGCCGGCTGAGGAGGGCAGAGTCTTCGAGACTGATCCGGCCGTCCCGGAGCGCGCGTTCGATCGTGCGGCGGACGCGTTCGGTCAGGTCGCGCCGATCGTACTGGACATAGGAGAGAACCTCGGTCACCGCGTCGCCTTCGACGTAGTGCTCGACGGAGTATCGTCGGCTCGTGCGATTTCCGCTATCGGCTCCATCGTCTTGGCCGTCTTGGCCGTCTTGGTTGTCGCAGGGCTCCGTATCGAGGCGGACGTGGACGGCGTCGGTATCGCCGAAGAGGTTGTGAAGGTCACCGAGGATCTCCTGATAGGCGCCGACCAGGAAGACGGCCAGGAAATAGGGGGCGCCATTCCAGGGGTGTAGTCGAAGGGTCGGCTGGTCGTCCGTCTCTCCGATGAAATGATCGAGTCGGCCATCGGAGTCACAGGTCAGATCAGCGATGACACCATGTCGTGTAGGCTCTTGTTCGAGGCGATGGATCGGCATGACAGGAAAGACCTGTTTGATCGCCCAGGCGTCCGGCGCCGATTGGAAGATGGAGAAGTTTCCGAAATAGGTATCGGTCAGCAGCTTGCGAAGGTCTTCGAATTCTTCGGGGGTTTCGCCGAGCTGTTCGAGGATTCGTCCGATCTGGACGCAGCCCGTGTGGAAGAGACGTTCGCTCTTGGCGCGCTCCTCGAGGTCGAGGTAGCCGAGCGAGAAGAGTGAGGCCGCTTCGTCGCGGCCGTGAATGAGGTCGTGGTACTGCTCGGAGAGGGTTTCTGGCGAAATCGCCTCGACGGCTTCATACAGGGAGTGAAGGACGGCGTGGTCTGATTCTTTGCACGGTTCGAGCGTCGGCTCCGACGGATCGCGATTCACGCCGATCACGTCGAAGACCAGGACCGATTGGTGAGCGACCATCGCGCGCCCCGATTCGGTGATGATGTCCGGCGCCGGGATTTCGGCTTCGCGGCAGGCCTGAGCAGCGGCGGCGATGATGTCGTTCGCGTACTCCTGTATGGAGTAGTTCATCGACGACGGGTCGTCGGTTCCCGCCCCGATATAGTCGACTCCGAGTCCGCCTCCGACGTCGAGCAGGTGGAGCGAGTCCGCGCCCAGGCGGTGCAGTCCGATGTAGATCTGCATGGCTTCGCGGAATGCCTCTTTGTGGGCGCGGATGGTCGTGATCTGGGAGCCGATGTGAAAATGCAGCAGCTCGACGCAATCGAGCAGGTCTTCCCTGCGAAGCCGATCGACGGCTCGGACCAGTTCGTCGGCGGAGAGTCCGAACTTCGAGTGTTCGCCCGAGGACTCGATCCAGCGTCCCGCACCGACGGTCGAGAGTCGGGTGCGCAATCCGATATGCGGCCGAATGCCGAGGCCTGCGGAAGCCTTCACGATCAGGTCGATCTCGGAAAATCGGTCGACGACGATGACTGGGTTGCGGCCGAGGCTCTGGGCGAGAAGTGCCGTCTCGACATAGGCGCGGTCCTTGTAGCCGTTGCAGATGAGCAACGCGTCCGGGGTGTCGAGCAGCGCCAACGCGATCAGCAATTCGGGCTTGCTGCCGGCTTCCAGGCCGACGCCAAAGGGTGCCCCGAATTCGATGATTTCCTCGACGACGTGGGCCTGCTGATTGACCTTGATCGGATAGACGCCCCGCCAGCGCCCGGCGTAGTCGTTGTCCTTGACGGCCTCGGCGAAGCAGTCGGCGAGTTCCTGGATTCGCGTGGCGAGGATGTCGGAGAAGCGAATCAGCATCGGTCGCCGAAGGCCACGGCGCCCGAGTTCTTCGACGAGCTTGGGCAGGTCGATCTCCTGGGGAATGCCGCCCGGAGTTTCGGCGATCCGGCGCGGACGGACGAGCAGGTTTCCCTCGGCGGAAACCGAGAAGAAGCCCCCGCCCCAATCGGGCACGCGATAGAGATCGGAACTCTGTTGGGGCGTCCACTCGGACATGTTGGGCGTCTCCTCAGCCTGCGATCGGCTCTTCGGTCTCTTCTTTTCGGGCGAGGTCGCGAACCTTGACGACACCTCGAGCGAGCTCGTCCTCGCCGATCAGATAGACCCGCTCGGCCCCCGCCTTGTCCGCATCGCCGAGTACGCGCTTGAGCTTCGACTTGCCGAGGCAGAGTGTGACGCGTCGATCCGCGGCGCGCAGCCGATTTGCGACGGTGATCGCGGCGGGTTTCTCCTCCGGTCCGAAGGCGTAGACGATGTCCTGGACGTCGGACTTGAGATCCGGCCAGAGGCCTTCCTCCTGGAGCAGCTCGCCGATCACGATGTCGCCAAAGCCAAATCCGACGGCGGGGACGGGCTTGCCGCCCAGCGTTTCGGCCAACCGGTCATAGCGTCCGCCTCCGGCGATCGCACGAAGCGTGCCGCCCGCATCGAAGGCTTCGAACACCACGCCCGTGTAGTAGGCGAGCCCGCGGACGACCGACGCGTCGAAGGGAACCTGATCCGCGATCCCATAGGCTTCCAGGAGCGCGTAGAGCCGGCGCAGTTCGGCGATCGCCGGAGAGTCTTCCGCCGCATGTCTTGCAGCCTCGTCGAGCGATCGTGCGCCCAGGATTTCGATTACGCGCTCGGCTTGTTCGGCGCAGAGCCCGACGGCGGCCTCGGGATCGCAGAGCTGCTCGGTCACCGCCTCGGGTCCGATCTTGTCGATCTTGTCGATCACCACGCAGAGTGGCTCGAAGATCTCGGGTCGATCGGAGAGCACGCCCTCGCGAAGGGATTCTTCGAGCAGCGCCCGACTATTGAGGCGGATCTTGACCTTTCCGCGCGCGAGCCCAAGGCCGTCGAGCATCGTGAACATCGCCGAGAGCAATTCCGCTTCGGCTTCGACTCCGGGCTCTCCCCAGATGTCCATGTTCCATTGATAATGTTCGCGCTTGCGGCCTCGGGTCATGCGTTCGTATCGCCAATTCTGGGTCACCGTGAACCAGCGGATGGGGAATCGCATCGCCCCCTGGTGCGCGATCACCATGCGGGCGATCGAGGGTGTCATCTCGGCGCGCAGGGCGAGTTCGCGGCCATGCAGCTCGAAGTGGTAGAGCTGCTCGACGATCTCCTCGCCCGCCTTGCGCTTGAAGAGGTCGAGATGTTCGACCATCGGGGCATCGACCTCTTCGAAACCGAACGCGGCGGCGGTTTGTCTGAAGCGGGCGAAGAGCCAATTCCGGCGCCGCATGTCGTCGGGGTAGAAATCACGCGTTCCCCGAGGGGCCTGTAGGCTGTGCTGCCCCGGGCCTCCGCTCTTGCTGCTTTTGCCCTCGCTCACGAGCGGGTCCTTCCTCGGCGCAGGGATGGGGATCTTTTTTGGGCGCCGGAATTCGCGAATCAGGGGATACCACGCTCAGGCCAGGATGCGCAGTGTCCGAGGGGGATTGCTACAAAGCCTTCCCGATTTTGGCGCCCCGGCCGGGCCCCGCCGGTCGCTGTCCTGCCCGCCGGATGCGGTTGGCGGGGGTCGGAAGAGAGTTCGAGTCGATGAGTACACAAATAGCCGAGAGGAAAGAATTCATGAATCCCGTCATCCGCCCGTCGCTCGGCGAATCGC
>SMVB01221419.1_pt1 | contig 12058 bp, 13 predicted proteins | sample 2456461 | NCBI WGS metagenome assembly SMVB01 (sample SAMN11095934, study PRJNA526329) | marine sediment metagenome | biome: Marine sediment; feature: Surficial sediment; material: Deep marine sediment; isolation source: Hadal surficial sediment | place: Pacific Ocean | collected 2014-05 | depth...
CGACAGCACCGGAAACCCTTATCTGACGTTCGCCTCCATGCTCATGGCCGGTCTCGACGGCATCAAAAACGAGATACATCCAGGGGATTCATTCGACAAGGATCTCTACGATCTACCACCGGAAGAACTGGAAGGTGTGCCTACCGTCGCCTCGTCCCTCGAGATGGCCATGGCCGCGCTCGATGCAGACCGGGATTTTCTGACCGCGGGAGACGTGTTCACCAACAGCCAGATCGATGGCTACCTCGCGCTCAAGCAAGAGGAAGTGGACCTCCTGAATGCCTCAACTCATCCGGTAGAATTCCAGATGTACTACAGCCTGTAGCACCTTTGATGCTGAAGCTGGGAGCCTGGCAGTGATGCTGAAGCTGGGAGCCTGCCTGCCGAAAGCCCCAATTCGTTTACGAATTGGGGCTTTTTTGTTCCCATTTGCTGTCACACTACCCATTCCTTAAGCGCGCAAGCAGGTGATTGGTGACAGTGATGCGAGACAACCATCGAACCTTTACAAATTCACGTAGTTTTGGAGTTCTTGCGTTGGCCCTCGTCAGCCTCGTCATATCCAGTGGCACGCTCGCTGCCAGCAAGATCTATCGAACCGTCGATGAAGACGGCAACGTGATATTCACCGACATACCACCGCGTGGCGATGAAATGGCCAAAACCAGAACCGTGGAGCTGGACTCATTTAATTCCTACCAACCCCAAGGCACGATTACCCTGCGCTCCCCGGACGGCCGTGAACTGTGGATAGTAGAAGACGAAACCGAGACCGATGACCCGCCCGTCGAAGTAAATTACCAATTCTTAGGCATCACCTCTCCGGCGAACGACGCAACGATACGTGACAACGCCGGCAATCTGCGCATTGCCGCCAAGATCAGTCCAGAGCTGCGACCAGGCCACAGGCTACGGCTACTGCTCGATGGATCACCACAGCAAACCTCCCGCAATCCTGACTTTTATCTCAGTAATGTCGATCGCGGCACCCATCAGCTTTCGGTAGAAGTACTCGATGAGCTGGGTACCGTCTTGATCACCAGCCCCACATCGGTAATACACATGATGCGTTACTCGATCCTCGGACCTAAGGCTTCGTCACGTCCGTAACAGAGGAAAGTTGACCTTTATTGGCGCGTGCACTAATTTAGTGCGAACTTGCCGGCAACAGGCTCAGGAACACGTCCTTCGTTAGCTTCCTAGAAGTACCACTACCACGCGCCAGGCCAATGGTTATGCGGTGTCGTGGCGCACGGGTCCGAATAAGTTCCCGTTGGACCGTTTCTTGCTGTCCCTCTACGGCATCATAAAGAGAATACTGAGCGCGTTATGTCTCCCGGGGACAATCATCTACCTAATGCGAAGACGGCTCCTTTTCCAATAGAGACCCTCATGGCAAATCTGGCCAACACCGTATTGGAGCACATGAGAACCGCCGTGGTGGTGGTAAACGATGCACGAAAGGTGCGTTACATGAACTCTGCTGCCGAGGCACTCTTCGGAATCAGTGAACCGCGCTCGACGGGTACCGCGCTCGACGAACTGACCTTCGACGATGGATCAGACGCGTTGACCGGATTCGATGAAACTTTCGCGACCGGTCAATCGATCACCAAACGCTCCGCGGAGTTTCGCCTGCGAGACGGCACCCCGATGACCGTCGATCTCACCGCCTCTCTGGTGCCGAGCACAAATCACCTGATCATCGAACTGCAACCCCTCAACCGCCTGTTGCGCATCAATCGGGACGATCACTCGCTGTATTCTCAAGAAACCAGCCGTAAGCTCGTACTCGGGCTCGCCCACGAGATCAAAAACCCACTCGGAGGCTTGCGTGGTGCTGCCCAACTTCTCGAACGGGAACTCAAAGACGACGCGCTCACCGAGTACACGCGCATCATCATCGACGAAGCGGACCGGTTGACAGATCTGGTTGATCGCATGTTGGGTCCAAACCGACACCCGCAAATAGCGCAGGTGAACGTACACTCGGTGCTCGAACACGTGATTCTTCTCGTTGACGCCGAGCTTCCGGGTTTTATCGAGTTCGAGCGCGACTACGACCCCAGCCTGCCCTCGATACGAGCCGACGAAGCACAGATCATTCAGGCATTCTTGAACATCATACGCAATGCTGGTCAGGCACTCGAAAAGACCAACAATCCACGCATTGTGGTCAAAACACGGGTAGTCCGGCAATTCACCATCGGCGCCATCCGCCACCGGATGATCTCCCAGATAGACATCTTCGACAACGGGCCGGGTATACCTGCAGACATGCTCGATCGTATCTTTTTTCCAATGATCAGCGGTCGTGCCGATGGCACGGGGTTGGGACTTGCGATTACCCAGACGATCGTTGGCCAGCACCAGGGCCTGCTCGAGTGCCGAAGCAAGCCGGGTGAAACCTGCTTCTCGGTGTTCCTGCCGTTAGCGGAACGAGTTAAGAATGACAGCCCAGAAACCCCGGCGGAGGACGAACTAGATGAGTAATCGAGTGTGGGTCGTCGATGACGATCGTTCCATTCGCTGGGTTCTGGAACGTGCCATGACTCAGGCAGATATTCAGATCAGCGCCTTCGCTTCAGCCGATCACGCCATGCACCACCTCCAGGACGAAAGACCGCTTGCGATCATCACCGACGTACGCATGCCGGGGACGGATGGCCTGGACTTTCTGGAAGAGGTCCATACAGCTTACCCCGGCCTGCCAGTCATCATCATGACCGCGCACTCGGATCTCGATAGCGCGGTCAACGCCTACCAGGCCGGCGCTTTCGAATACCTCCCTAAACCATTCGACGTCGACGAGGCGGTTGCCATCGTGCAGCGGGCCATCACCTACGCCAAGGAGGCAGACGGAGGCGAAGTGGGCCCTCCCGCCGCAGTTGAACCCGTTCCCGAGATCATCGGTCAGTCACCCGCCATGCAGGAGGTGTTCCGCGCCATCGGCCGACTTGTGAACTCCAAAGTCACAGTACTCATCCGTGGCGCGTCAGGTACAGGCAAGGAACTCGTCGCCCGAGCCCTGCACCGCCACAGCCCACGGGGAAACAAACCTTTTGTCGCGTTGAACATGGCTGCCATCCCGCGGGAACTGGTGGAATCCGAGCTATTCGGACATGAGAAAGGTGCCTTCACAGGAGCCACCAGCCGGCGGATAGGTCGCTTCGAGCAGGCCAATGGTGGCACGCTGTTTCTCGACGAAATAGGTGACATGCCCCAGGAAACGCAAACACGCCTGCTGCGGGTGCTTGCTGACGGCGAGTTCTACCGTGTCGGCGGACATTCTCCGGTGAAGGTGAGTGTGCGCATCATCGCCGCCACCCACCAGAATCTCGAACAGCGGGTGCAGGACGGCAGTTTCCGCGAGGATCTCTTCCACCGACTGAACGTCATCAGCGTGCACGTGCCAATGCTCGCGGACCGTAAAGCCGATATCTCGCTGCTGGCGCGGCACTTCCTCGATCGGGCGGCTGAAGAACTCGGTGGAGAGGTGAAAACCATGCGTCCCGAGACCATGAAGTACCTCGAGTCGCTGGACTGGCCCGGCAACGTTCGACAACTCGAGAATACCTGCCGATGGCTCACCGTCATGGCGTCCGGGCGGGAAATTCATCTGGAGGACCTGCCTCCTGAACTGAAAAAGAATCCCGGTGAAGTCGCAAGCGGTGAAAGCTGGGAACAGGCTCTGGAAATCTGGGCAGCCGAAGAACTCGCAGAGCAACGCGCGCAACCGTTGCTGGATACGGCCACACCGAAGTTTGAACGCATCATGATTCGAACTGCTTTAAAACAAACTGGCGGACGCAAGCGTGACGCGGCGGTATTGCTGGGGTGGGGACGCAATACGCTGACGAGAAAAATCAGGAAATTGGGGATGAAAGATTTTTAGCTGGGGCTAAGATTAAGATAGTCTGCACGATTGTCCTTCGCAACCGCGTTGAGGGTGGGTGTTCTCTTATTCGTGCTCTGTAGCGAAGCCGAATGAAGCAAATTGACCCTTCTTCAGGGACTGGGTCTGGATGGCGACCACAAACACCATCGGGCGGTCGCGAACCGCCGACTCGGGCATCGCAAACACATCCAGGGTCGCTTCGTCCACCGGGTACTCCAGGTTCTCACGCATACGCCAACGCACGGCGTCTCTCAGTTCATCGTCAGCAACCGACGGTTTCTCGATCAGCGACAGGGAGTAGAGTTCCGGTGCGAGCACTAGGTTGCAGGCTCTGCCTTTCAACCCGATAGTCTGGCATTGCGTTTTGAGTACGGGACCTGCGTCGGCAAGTCGATCGATGGGGTCCGCGCGCAAGTTCAGAAGGTAACGATCATCAACGCGAGTGGCTTTCGCCACAGCAACACCCGCCGTAGAGATGTACACGGCCGTCGAATCCTCTGACTTCACCCGATTGATTCGTAACCAATCGGGAACCCACCGATCTATTGCCAGCAATCCATTGCTCCTTTCGCGCTCTCAATTCAGTATAGGAAGCTTGCTGGCAAACGCGGAATTAGCTGGCGGCGATGGGTAGTAGGTCCTGCAATGGGTCGCAAATTTCAGTTTAGTTCAAATCAGGGTGGCAGATGACGCTGAAAGTCGTGTTATACGAACCGGAAATACCACCCAATACCGGCAATGTGATCAGGCTCTGCGCGAATACCGGTGCCGAACTGCACCTCATCGAACCGCTCGGATTCGAAATCGACGATACTAAGCTGCGCCGCGCTGGGCTCGACTACCACCAGTGGGCGGCGGTTACCGTCCATGCCTCACTTGCCGACTTCCGCAGCGCGTCGTCCGGGCGGGTTATTGCGTTGACGACTAAAGCGACGCGTCGATATAGCGACGCGGAATTTCGCAACGATGACATTCTGTTGTTCGGCCCTGAGACTCGTGGCTTGAGCACGGAATTACGCAACACCATACCAATCGAGAACCAACTTCGAGTCCCAATGTGTGCGGATTCACGCAGCCTCAATCTTGCCAACACCGTGGCTGTGGTTCTTTACGAAGCCTGGCGACAGTTGGATTTTCCCGGCGGCGTCTAGCCCGGATATTGCGCGAGTGCGGCGCATATGATATTTAACATTTTGAAATTATTAGATATTTTCTATATTTCGAATATGTTCGAAATATCACCGAGGCGCCTCCACAGTTTTTGGCTGGATCTCGCGGCCACCAGGACGCCAGATGTTCAGCGCGTTCGCTATGCGAAGCCTCAATTCCGTAGCTACGGCTACGCTTTCGGTCACGAGCCGTCATGACGACCACGATCTCTCACCCAAAAACCTGCGTGCTCTTCCAACATCCCGGCAATATCCGGGCTAGCTTTTTGCTCCTGACAACGGCTTGCACTTGCGGGTCAGTGAGAAACCTCTCCCTCGGAGCGATCGGAGCCTTCCGCCTGCTTGCGTAACGCCTCGGCATAGAGGGCGTCAAAATTTACCGGGGCCAGGTGCATGGGCGGGAAGCCGCCTTTGACGACCAGCGAATCGACATTTTCCCGGATGTATGGAAAGAGCGTATTTGGACACATGGTCGCAAGCACACCCTGCAGCATCTTCGCATCGAGTCCTTCGATAAGGAAAATGCCTGCCTGTTGAACTTCGACGATAAATGCCGTCTTGCCGTCAAGCTTCGCCCGCAGGGTAAGTGTCAGGAGCACCTCGTGGCGGTTTTCGGATTGCAGGTTCGAACGGGTATTAATATCTACCTGAACTTCCGGCTTCCATTCTTCACGGAAGACCTCCGGAGTAATCGGAGATTCAAACGAGGCATCTTTCAAATACAACCGCTCGAGGCGAATTTGTCCGCTGCTTACGCTTTCACTACCGGTAGATTCTGATTCCGCCACTCTGCGATTCCTCCTGTTAGTCGGCTGATATTGTCAAAGCCCGCCTTGCGTAACAGCGTCCCCGCAGACCCAGCGTGCTGACCCTGCTTACAGGCCACCACCACCGGCTGATCCCGGTACTTTTTGAGTTCGTCCATACGTCCGGACAGGTTGGCAAACGGAATGTTTACGGCATTTACGATGTGACCCTGATCGAACTCTTTCTTGTCCCGCACATCGAGTACGACTGCGTTATCCCGGTTGACCATGTTCACCAGTTCCTGGGCGGTTACCGCGTGCCCACCCCGGCGAGATTCATTGCGTACAAATAGTGCAAGCAACAAGACGAACGAGCCTATGAGAAACGGGTGATTCCCCATGAATTCAATGACTTGATCCATATTCAGACTCGGTTGTTATTGCGCCGGATGGTTTTCGAAAGCCGCGCGATTATACACACCTGGCCCGCCGCTGATAGCATTCGTTCTGTTAGAATAGGTAGCTCCTGCCTTACACCATGTTTACCGATGCGCAACGTCACCCTGCTCGTGGTTCTGGATGGGTTCGGCTACAACGAATCCCCGGAAGCAAACGCCATCGCGCACGCTCACACCCCAAACTGGGATCGTTTCTGGGCAGATCATCCCCACACGCTGATATCTGGATCCGGGGTCGATGTCGGACTGCCGGAAAACCAAATGGGCAACTCCGAGGTCGGACATATGAACCTCGGCGCCGGGCGAGTCGTTCATCAGGACTTCACACGCATCAATCGCTCGATCGAGGAAGGCGATTTTGAAAGAAACCGAACGATCGGACGAGCTTATGAAAGAGTCAAAAAATCAGCAGGCGCGTTACACGTCTTAGGCCTGCTCTCCACGGGTGGCGTGCATAGTCATGAGCAACAGATTTTCGCCTGCCTGGAGTCGGCGGCCGCTTTCGGACTCGATCGCGTTTACCTGCATGCCTTCCTCGACGGTCGCGATACTCCACCTAAAAGTGCGCGTACCTCCCTCGAAGCCGCCGAAGCGAAGTTTGCGGAACTCGAGATTGGTCACGTCGCCTCGATCTGCGGTCGGTATTTCGCCATGGACCGAGACAATCGCTGGGATCGCGTGAGCCGCGCCTACAATCTGCTGGTGCGCGGCGAGGCGCCATTTCACGCGCCGAGTGCCTGCGAAGCTTTGACCCTTGGCTACCAGCGAGATGAGACCGACGAGTTTGTCCAGCCAACAGCCATCCATGGTGTTGATGAACTTCCCGTAACCATGCAGGACGGTGACGCGGTGGTATTCATGAATTTTCGCGCCGACCGGGCACGGGAACTCACCAGGGCGATCATGGAACCCGAGTTCGAAAGCTTCGAGCGCCGATCAACCGTAAAACTGGTCGATTTTGTGACGCTCACGCGTTACGCCGACGATATCGACGCCTCTTGTGCATTCGAAGCACACGTGATCAGCAACACCCTCGGAGAGTATCTGGCAAACAACGACATGCGCCAACTGCGTATTGCGGAAACCGAAAAATATGCCCATGTCACCTTTTTCTTCTCCGGCGGACGTGAGGCACCGTTTACGGGAGAGCACCGAATATTAATACCTTCACCGAAAGTGAGCACTTACGATCTGCAGCCCGAAATGAGCGCACGGGAAGTAACCGACGAACTCGTGGCGGCAATAATCAAGCGCGATCATGACGTCATTATCTGCAACTACGCCAACGCCGACATGGTAGGCCACACCGGGAATTTCGCAGCCGCGGTCAAGGCAGTGGAGGCATTGGATGTTTGCCTCGAACGCGTGTCGAAGGCGCTGACAGAAGTTGCCGGACAGATGCTCATTACCGCAGACCATGGCAACGTTGAACGGATGCACGATCAAGCCAGCGGCCAGGCACACACCGCGCACACCAGTGAGCCTGTACCCCTGGTTTACGTTGGTCCGCTGCAGCTGGATCTGGCTTCCGGTGGAACGTTGTCCGATGTCGCCCCAACGCTTCTTGCGTTGATGCGAATGGATGCGCCCATCGAAATGACCGGACGTTCGCTGGCCGATATCAAGGAACGTTAAACCGCGTGAGCCTGCGTGCGTCAATGTTCACATCCTCAATAATCGACGAACGCAGTCGCAAATCTCCAGGTCGCTGGTTGTGGGTGCTTCTGTTGATACCCGGGCTCGGTCATGGGGCAATCGCCGAAACCCCCGATAGAGATACCACTCAGGCCGAGTTGCAGGCGGTACTCATTGAGCTCAATGCGCTCGACGTCTGGTTCAGCGACGCCGAGCAGAAAAGAGTGCGTTGGCTCAAAGACGTCAAGAGTAAAGATCGTGAGGTGGCCAACCTGAACCTTCGCGTGGATGCGGCGGATGTTGCCCTCAACACCGTGCAGAATTCGCTGAATGTACTCAACGTCGAGCAAGCGGCGCTTGCAACACAGCGAATCGAACAGGCCCATCGAATCAGTGAACATCTCTCCGCGGCGTATCGACTGAGCGGCCAGGATTTCCTGAAGCTGCTGCTCAATCAGCAATCTCCGGATACCTTCGGGCGCATGATGCGTTATCACCGCTACTTCAGCGATGCGCGCATGGAATCCCTGGAGGCCTACCAGACGACGTTGACCCGTCTTCTTGCCAACGAAGAAAAACTCAACCTTCGGTTGGCAGACCGGAAAACGCGCCAGGCGGGTCTGGCGCTTCAACAAAAGGCGCTGGTAAACGAACACCTGCAGCGCAAGACGCTGCTCGCCAGTCTTTCCGCACAGGTCGAAAGCAAGACCGTGCAACGTGAACGTCTGCAAGCCGACCGCAATCGCCTGGAGGCGCTTCTGGCAGAACTGCGAAGGCGGGCCACCGAGCTTGACGGTTCACAATTTGCCAGCCGTAAAGGATCCCTTCCGTGGCCCTTGTACGGCACCGTGCGATCACGTTTTGGGCAGACCCGGGCTGACGGCCGGCTGGTCTGGCACGGCATTGTTCTCGCAGCCGATGAAGGCACGCCGGTAACATCCATTTTTCGCGGACGCGTCGTTTTCGCCGACTGGCTGCGCGGATTCGGGCTGCTTACGATCATCGACCACGGTAGCGGTTACATGACCCTGTACGGGCAAGCGGACGTGCTGAGCAAAACCGTGGGGGAATGGGTCGAAAGTGGCGAGATGATCGCCCGGGCGGGGCGCAGCGGTGGCAAAACCATCAGTGGGCTGTACTTTGAAGTACGTCAACAAGGTATGGCCAGGGATCCTTTACGATGGTTGGCCATGCACCCTGCGCGCTAGTGCATGACTGCCCGCTAGTGGAGGCCCGCACGCTAGCGCAACTTCAACCAACCTGTAACACTGCCTCACATGACACTTAGACCCATTACTCTGTTCGGTATCGTCATCAGTATGGTTACCGGTGTTGCCCTCGGCATCATTGTTTCCAACTACGTACTCGATGGGGGTGCCCACGACCGACCCGGTAGTGACTTCGAGCAAGTGCTGAATCATGTTCGCGCCAACTATGTCGATGAGGTCGCCGAACAGGAGCTGGTGGACAATGCCCTGAAAGGCATGATCGAAGGTCTGGACAAACACTCGAATTTCCTCGACTCCAACGACTTCAGCAATCTGCAGGCCGAAACCAAGGGCCGCTTCGGCGGCATCGGCATCGAACTGGGTCTCGTTGACGACTTTTTTACGATAATTTCACCGTTGGACGGCACCCCGGCAGCCAATGTGGGTCTCGAACCTGGAGACCGCATCGTGGAACTCGACCACAAATCACTCGAGGGTATGAAGCTCGTCGAGGTAATCAACACGCTGCGCGGTGAACCCGGTAGTCCGCTGCATCTGCGTATTGAGCGCGAGAACGAACAACAACCGCTCGATTTCGATCTCGAGCGAGCGGTAATCCAGGTGACGAGCGTGAAGAGCAAACTCCTGGAACCTGGCTTCGGTTATGTCCGCATCTCGCAATTCCAAAACACCACGAGCGAGGACTTCAACCGCGCATTGATCGAACTTACCGAACAAACCCAGGCTCCCCTTGAAGGTCTGGTGCTCGATCTGCGCAACAATCCAGGAGGCGTGCTGCAGTCTTCCGTCGATGTGGCCGACACTTTTCTCACGGAGGGTCTCATCGTCTACACCGAGGGTCGATTGCCATCGAGCCGCTTACGTTATCGAGCTTCCGGCAGGGATTACCTGGAAGGCGCTCCCATCGTTGTGCTCATCAATCAAGGCTCCGCGTCGGCGTCTGAAATCGTGGCCGGGGCCCTGCAGGATCACCACCGCGCGATCGTGTTAGGCACAACCAGCTATGGCAAAGGCTCCGTACAATCCGTGTTACCGCTTGCGAACAATCGAGCCATCAAACTCACCACCGCCTACTACTACACGCCCAACGGGCGATCCATTCATAAAATAGGCATCACCCCCGATGTGGAGCCAAACTTCGACCCCAAAGCAAACGGCGCATATGAGGATCTGATCCTCAATCAGGCACTCGAGCTGTTGAAGAGCGACGAACCGAAACTTCACGCCAGGTTATAACCGAGGCTAATCATGTCTTTTTGCCATATTGCACTGGCATTCCTGACAGTGGATCACTATTCTCCGCGCCAGCAGTAGAAGTAAGAGGGTGAATGCGGATAGCACTTGCCTGTTAAACAGGCAGCGGCCAAGTTGCGAGATCAAATCAAGCGAGCACTAACTGTGTTTGCCCTAGGCCTGACTCCCTTGAATTCCAGCACCCAAGCCGCGGACCTTGCCATCGTGATGGACGATATCGGCCATAGTCTGCCCCGCGCGGCGCGGGTAATGCAGCTACCGGGTGTGTTCACCATCGGACTTCTGCCGTTTGCACCAAACACCGAAGAAATAGCGCGCCTCGCCCACGCAGCGGGCAAAGAAGTCATTGTTCATTTGCCGATGCAGGCCCAATCCACTTGGGGTAAGCCCGAAGAAGGCACGTTGACCCTCGATATGCCGGCGGACAAATTCGCCGACATAGTCGATGCCGCGCTCCGTGCGGTCCCCTACAGCGTGGGGATAAACAACCACACCGGCAGCCTGCTCACCGAACATCGGGAACCCATGGTGCGGTTGATGCGGCACATTCGTCGGCGCGGTTTGTTTTTCCTCGACAGTCGCACCTCACCCAACACGCTTGCTTATACTGTGGCCCAGGAGTGGCAGGTACCGGCCGCGAAGCGAGATGTGTTCCTCGATCATCATCTCGCGCGCGAAGCGATCGAAGCAGAATTCAAACGCGCTTTGCGCATCGCCCGCAAGAATGGCCACGCGGTGTTGATTGCGCATCCACATGAACTGAGCCTCGACTTTCTCAACACCGCCATGGCAAATCTGCCGGGCGATGTGCATTTGATTGCGTTGAGTGAGCTGACTAGCCGTCGCCATCCAACAATGTTTGCCCAGCTCGAAAATCCAAGGTTCCTGCGTAAATTGCCCGTCCTGTAATTGCGCCTAAGAGTGTTCCCGTGCTTTGCCGGAATGCCGATTTCAATTTTTCCAGATCAGTTAAGTCGGTAATGCCACCCGAGGCAATGACAGGCGTGTTGCTCGCCTCCGCGATCTCTTTGGTGGCTTCGACGTTCAAGCCCGACAGCATCCCGTCGCGCTCGATATCGGTGTAGACGATGGCAGCAATTGCAAGCTCACCCGCCCACCGGGCGAACTCGAGCGCACTCACGCTGCTCGTGCGATCCCAACCTTCAATTGCCAACTGACCGTGGCGTGCATCCAAGCCCAGCGTGATCCGATCTGGATACTCGCGCACCGCCTCTTCGAGGAAGCTCGGCTCTTCCACCGCACGTGTGCCGATTATCACCTGAGCCACACCGGCTTCCAGGTAGGCCGAGATGGTCTCGAGGCTGCGGATACCGCCGCCAACCTGCACCGGGACGCTGCCCATTCGTTTCGTAATTGCCTGAATCAGCGATCCGTTTCGAGGTTCCCCGGCAAACGCTCCGTCGAGGTCGACAATGTGAAGGCGTCGACAACCTGCACCCCGCCACCGCTCCGCAACGGCAACCGGATCCTCGGAAAATACCGTGACCTCCTCCATGCGTCCTTGTTTCAGGCGCACGCACTGACCGTCTTGGATATCGATGGCCGGAATCAGGAGCACGTTGCGAGTGTCCTATCTTGGCTTGTTCATGGATAATCCAGGCTAGAGGCTGCCTTTGGTGGAAGGTATCTGGCCTGCCATACGCGGGTC
>SMVB01103021.1_pt1 | contig 12056 bp, 14 predicted proteins | sample 2456461 | NCBI WGS metagenome assembly SMVB01 (sample SAMN11095934, study PRJNA526329) | marine sediment metagenome | biome: Marine sediment; feature: Surficial sediment; material: Deep marine sediment; isolation source: Hadal surficial sediment | place: Pacific Ocean | collected 2014-05 | depth...
AAAATTTTATTTTTCTTGCAACTTATCAGTTTGAACTGACTGTCAATACCTTATCTGCAAAATGGTTGTATTCACGAATTATAGAGGCTAAATATTTAAGCGTGATTAAATTTAAGAAAATTGAGAAAATGCCAGTAGCGATTTTTTGATGATAAATCATTTAAATGGTTATTGATTTCTGAATGATGGTTATTTACAACAAAATAAGAATTAAACCTGATAAAACTGCTTATTGCTATTGTATTTCATTAACCTTCGCACCCTACTCCTCAACCTTGGATGTGCGGTATATTCCAAGAGAGAAAATTCATTTTCTTTATTCACCCTGCGCCAATGAATATCCCTTCACTCCATCAAAAGTGTACATATGCTCGGTTTTTATGAAGTCAAGACCTATGTCTTTAATTTTTTTTAATAAATCTAAAATCTGATCATGAGTTATATTAGTTCCTTCCTCCTCAGAAATAAATCTACATCGCCAATGATCTGAGCAAAAGGTTTCCGAATGTCCATCGGGATACACCTTCACCCCTCTGTTTGTAATAATCGTATGTTTGAGCCCCTTTACTGATGCCTCTTTTATTATCTCACCTAACTTATTAGGATCTCTACCGTGTTCATCCCAATCCAAAAATACGTCCACGCCAACTAATTCCTTTTTAGCTTTAGGTCGCTTGGTGATTTTTATTTTGCTCATGGTATCACCTTCCTTATAATGTACAGGGCGCAATCTTACGGGTTCCTGACCAAGTCTAAGAATGACTTCTTTAGCAAATTCCTGTGTCCAGACTTTGCGGAATGAATCTTTATTATAAATATCTGTTGTGTGGATCCCATCTTCAATGGTTTTGAGCCAGGCGTTTTTTATTTTTTCCGCAACTCGTTGCTGATTGATATGTACTAACATCATACAGGCCGCATTGATCAGACCGGAAGGATTTGCGATATCAAGTCCTGTTATATCCGGCGCCGAACCATGGATTGCCTCAAACATGGCAACTTCTTCGCCAATATTAGATGATCCGCCCAAACCTACCGACCCAGTGATTTGAGCCGCAATGTCTGATATGATATCTCCGTACAGGTTTTCAGTTACAACTACATCCAGCGAATGTGGCCTATCTGCAATAATTGCAGAACCGATATCAATGATCATATGGTGATTCTCAATTTCCGGGTATTCACGTGCTACCTCATCAAAAATTTTATGAAATAATCCATCCACCTGTTTCATAATGTTATCCTTGGTCATGCAGGTCACCTTTTTTCTACCATACACTTTGGCATATTCAAAAGCATATCGAATTATTTTTTCTGAACCCGGGCTCGAAATTAATTTTAAGGCCTGTACTACCTCGTTTGTTTGTTGATGTTCTATGCCTGTATATAAATCTTCCTCATTTTCCCTGATGATTACCATGTCGGTCAGCGGATGATTTGTTGGTACGTAGGGATAAAATGATCTGCATGGTCTCACATTTGCAAAAAGACCAAGGGTAGTTCTTGTGGCAACATTCAAACTTTTGAACCCCCCACCCTGTGGAGTGGTAATTGGGGCTTTCAGGAAAACTTTATTTCTTTTAATGGAATCCCATGATTCAGTAGCTATTCCAGTCGAAATACCTTTTCGGAATACCTTCTCCCCTATTTCAATAACTTCAGTTTCAATCTGCGCACCTGCGGACAAAAGGATATCGAGTGTTGCCTGCATAATTTCCGGTCCAATTCCATCTCCATAAGCTACAGTAATTTTTCTTTTCTCCGACATAATAATTCTTTAGATGTTTAAAAGTGAAATTGAAATAGTTGCGAAAATACAATATAGTGGCCAATTGTGAAATCAGAAAAATCAAAAACGAATGTACTCTCCTATGCTTTTGCTCTCCGTCTTTTTAACTCCTTTGTTATCAATTCTAATTCTCTGCTACTCTGGCCGGCTATAGACGTATTTTCTTCAGCTCTTCTCAATAAATATGGCATAACGGTTTCAATAGGTCCATAGGGTACATATTTTACAACATTATAGCCTTCATGAGCAAGGCTAAATGAGATATGATCGCTCATACCAAAAAGTTGCGCAAAATAAATCCTTGGATCATCTTTCTCCAGATTGTTGTTTTGAATCTGCTCTGCGAGAAGACTATTACTATTTTCATTATGTGAACCCGAACACAATTCCATATTGTCAATATTCTTAATACAAAACTTTAGTGCATCATCGTACTGTTTATCGGTGCTTTCTTTGTCAGCCATAATTGGATCATCATATCCATGCTCATCAGCACGTTCTCTTTCTTTTTCCATATACGCGCCACGCACAAGTTTAGCGCCCACATGATAGCCATTCTTCCTGCCTCTCTCGTCAGCTTTTTGCAATTTTTCAAGCATTCCATTTCGATACATTTGATAGGTGTTGAATACAACTGCTTTCTTATTATTGTATTTCTCCATCAGGTCATACACCAGCTCATCGATCGGATCCTGATAAAAACTATATTCGCTATCAACGTACAATTGAATGTCATGATCAAAACAAGCTTTGGCAATGGTATCAAATCTATTTCTCGCAACCTCAAATTGTTGCTCTTCCTGCTCATTCAGCTTTTCTTTCAATTGGATTTTTTCCAATAATTCTTTCGAGGCAATACCAGTTGGTTTAAAAACACAAAAATGGATATTGGAAGTTGATGCCGCTTTTTTAACAGTTTTCAATATTTCTTTTGTAACTGTGTCAAAATCGGATTCATCGGAGTCCCCTTCCGCAGCAAAATCAAGGATGGTTTTTATGTTATAATTTGCCAGCTTATCGATGGTTGCATCGCACTGATCAATGGATTCTCCACCACAAAATTGCCAAAAAACAGTGTTTCTTATAATTCCTTTGATCGGGATTTTTACTTTCAATGCGAATTTCACGATATTTGCACCCAATTTTGACAAAACCGGATTATTGATCGATGAAAATAGTAAATAGCTTTTTTTTAGTTCTTGATCAGACTTATATGAAAATGCTATCGATGTGTCTGCAAATGAAAGTTTGGATTTCATAACCGATCAAAAATTCCTGAGAAACGTATTAAAAAAATTTAACAGCAAAATCTGACGAATTTAAATAATATTTACTTTATAAAACAATGAAAATAGATAAGTTAGAAGCTTGGGGTATTGGGGTAAAGAAACCTGTAATTATTGCAGGGCCGTGCAGCGCTGAAACGGAAGAGCAACTTCTTGAAACAACCAAGAAAATAAAAGAAGTAGGGGTAGATATCATACGAGCAGGAATCTGGAAACCAAGAACCAGACCTAATAATTTTGAAGGAGTAGGCGAAGAAGCCCTGCGATGGATTCAGAATGTAAAAAAGGAAACCGGAGTTAAATTTGCCGTAGAAGTTGCCACTCCAAAACATGTGTATGAAGCCATCAAGCACAATGTGGATATTTTATGGGTAGGAGCCAGATCGACCACTAATCCTTTTGCCGTTCAGGAAATAGCCGAAGCAATGCGAGGCGCTGATATTCCAGTGCTGGTAAAAAATCCGATCAACCCGGATCTGGCATTATGGCTTGGAGCTATTGAGCGGATTACCAACGTGGGAATAACTAAAATAGGAGCCATTCACCGTGGATTTTCATCTTTCAAGCAAACAAGATACAGAAATCTTCCATTGTGGCAAATTCCTTTGGAGTTGAAAAGACAACTCAATACCATTCCATTAATTTGTGACCCCAGTCATATTTGCGGAAACCGGGATTATATATTTGAAGTTTCTCAAAATGCCTTGGATTTAGATTACGATGGATTAATTATTGAAACTCACAGAGATCCTGAAAATGCATGGAGCGATGCATCTCAACAAATTACACCTGAAACATTAGGTGCCATGCTCAAAAATTTAAAGTACAGAAAACCTACATCAAAAGATAAAGATTTCATAACTATACTTAGCGAATTGAGAGAGCAGATCGATCATGTGGATAAAGAACTTTTCGAGATCTTAGCTCATCGCATGGATATTGTGGAGAAAATGGGACTTTATAAAAAGAAAAATAATGTAACCGTTTTCCAAAAAGACAGGTGGCAGGAAATTTCTGAATCTCGCAAAAAGTGGGCAGAGGAATTGAAGTTAAATCCTGAATTCATCTGGGATCTGTTTAAACTTATCCATGCGGCCTCGATAAGAAGACAGGAGCATATCATGAACACACCTATCGATAAAATTGATGACGTCATCAAGTAATATCGTTTTTTGTAAGGATATCGTTGATGATCTGAAAAAGTTTTTTTCAGATCATCAATACTCCAAGGTTGCAGTACTTGTGGATAACAATACAAAACAATATTGTTATCCTTTGGTGAATACTTCAATTCCTAACCATATATTGATTGAAATAAATAGTGGTGAAGAGCAAAAAAACCTCGACACATGTCAATATATTTGGGATGAGCTTACGACCAATGCATTTGATCGAAAATCATTGCTTGTCAATATTGGTGGTGGAGTAATCGGCGACATGGGAGGGTTTTGTGCTGCCACGTATAAAAGGGGAATAGAATTCATCAATATTCCAACAACTCTTTTAGCACAGGTTGACGCGAGCATTGGCGGGAAATTAGGAATAGATTTTCACAACCTCAAAAACCACATTGGAGTTTTTAAGAATCCACATCGAGTCTTCCTGAATACTTCATTTTACGAAACCTTGCATCCATCAGAATTGAGATCTGGATTCGCGGAGATTATCAAACATTGCCTGATTTCAGATGGTGATAAATTTAATGAAATAACAAATATTTCGTTTGAAGGCCAGGACTGGTTCGATTTAACTGAACACTCTGTTGCTATTAAAAATAAAGTGGTCAGCACAGATCCAACTGAAAAGGGATTGCGGAAAATTCTCAATTTTGGCCATACCATTGGCCATGCTATTGAAAGTTATTACCTGGAAATACCAGAGAAAAAACTTCTGCATGGTGAGGCTATTGCTATTGGTATGATTTGCGAATCGTATTTATCAAACAAAAAAAGAACACTTTTACAAAATGACCTTAAAGAAATTGTGGGTTATATTTTAAAAATATATGATTCAAAGCCTATTGATAGTGCGGATGTGGAAGGCATAATAAAATTGACCAAACAGGATAAAAAAAATGAGGGAGATAAAATTAAGTGCTCCCTTTTAAATCGAATCGGCGATTGTGCATATAATATTGAGATCGATCATGCTGATATAAAAGCTTCAATCGAATATTTCAATAGCATCACTAAGAATTAGATGAAAGGGCTCTGCCTGAGACAATATGTAGACATTCACGAACATGATTATCATCTAAACATGGTAATGATGCATCAAATTTTCATTATATAAAATAATTGTTGATATCTTCAGTTTGGCTACCTTTAATAAAGAGTTTTTTGACTCCTTTAATAGAATCTGATGAAGATTGCTTACTGAGATTCATTCCCAACTGAGCATACTTGCGTACAAAAGCGCCTACAATGATTCCCGAAGTTACGATCGAAGCTGTTTTTAATAAATTATTCATAATTACGGTTGTTTTTAAAATGATTACTTATTTATTCCTGACAATTTTATAACTGATATGGTTGGAATTAGTATTAAAAACATTCATAAATTTATATTTTTTATTAACATAATGCAATATATTTTTCATTTAATTTTTTATTCTTCAAAAAATGGGATCTGATTCTTTAGTTAATATTCAGACAAGAAACGAAATTTCATCCGTGACTATCCATCTCGCTTCTTCAAAAAGCGAGAGCAACAGGGCGTTAATAATAAATTCATTTGCTAATGGAATTTTAAGTAATCTATCTGACGCAAGGGATACCCAAACCATGCTGAAGTTATTGAAATCTGAAGAAAAGGAGCTCAATGTTCTCGATGCAGGTACCACTATGCGGTTTCTCATTGCGTATTTTGCACTTACTAATCAAAACAAAATCTTAACCGGTACACCGAGGATGTGTGAGCGTCCAATAGGAATATTGGTAAACGCACTCCGGGAAATAGGCACTAATATTGAATATCTTGGAATTGATGGATTTCCTCCATTGGAATTAAAGGGATTTCTAAAGCAAAAAACGGATCGAATCTCCATACGAGGAGATGTAAGCAGCCAATACATATCAGCCATCTTAATGATTTCCCCACTACTTGAAAATGGGTTAATCATTAACTTAGAAGGAAAAGTCGCCAGCAAACCATACATTTTAATGACGCTGGAATTGATGAAAAAATTTGGAGCCATCGCTGAGTTTATGAATGAAAGCAAGATCATTGTAAAACCATCAAAATACCAAGCTTCTGAATTTTCTGTAGAATCTGATTGGTCCGGCGCCAGTTATTGGTTCAGTTTTGTAGCTATTGCAGAACAAGCTGAAGTTTTGCTCACAGGTCTAAAACCTGATTCCTTGCAAGGAGATCATAAAATCATGGAAATCATGGAATTGCTTGGAGTAAAACCGGAATTTTCACCCAATGGTTTATTACTTACTAAAATAAATCACAAATCAAGCTTTTCATATAATTTCAGCAACTGTCCAGATCTCGCACAAACGGTTGCCGTTGTGTGTGCGGCAAAAGGGATTAAGGCAGAATTTACCGGATTAGAGAGCTTAAAAATCAAAGAAACGGATCGGGTTTTAGCCCTCCAAAATGAATTGGCAAAAATTAACGCCTCGCTGGAAGAAGTTCATGAAAATTCATGGAAGCTTCATCCATCTAAAAATATTGCAGAAATAACAGATATTTCCATTGAAACCTATGATGATCATAGAATGGCCATGGCTTTCGCACCTCTGGCTACATTGATGGACCTTCAAATCAAAAAACCTTCCGTGGTAAATAAATCATATCCCAGTTTTTGGGATGATATGGAAAAAGCAGGATTTGAGTTGAAATTCAGTTAGATTATCAATCCCTGTTCATCCCACATATCTCGAAAGAGATGAATATCTTCAATAGCTGACTTGACATTTTCTGACAATTTATTATCTCCATTTAGAAACCATATCAAGGTATGTGTGTCTAGCAGTAAGTCCATTTTTACATATAGTCGTTAAAATCTTCTAAAGACTCATCAAAATCAGGAGACATGTAAATCTGACCTTTTGCACATCCAAACTTTGGTCGTTTTTTCTCTAACTCTTTTTCGCCTTTTCTCACTAAAAAATCTACAAAATCATTTACTTCGGATCTTAATTCACTAGGTAATTTGGTGATTTTATTTAATAACTGAACATTCTCCATAATTGTCATTTTATATAAAAGTACAAATCTATTCTTAAAACTCCTTGTCTTGATAAACTGATACCTTAGCTGCCTGTTAGCTCCAATTCAGTCGATCATGTTCCGAAAGAGATGAATATCTTCAAAATGTCATGACCGTGGAAAATTGTTGAAATTATTGATTAATCACTCGACCGAAGCCGAGCGATTACAAAGATTTACTGGATATACCTAAAATCGTGACCATCCTTTAATTGTATTAAAAACTCATACATGAGCTTAATTGCGTTATCAACGTCTTTGAGATCAGCCATTTCAACTGTGGTATGCATATATTTTATTGGCACCGAAATCAATGCTGAAGCAACTCCTTCATTGGAATAGGCAAACGCATCGGTGTCGGTTCCTGAAAATCTTGATAGAGCCGACCGCTGATAGTCAATTTTCTTTTTCCTGGCCACATCAAATAACATTTTTAGCACATTATTATGTACAGCAGGGGCAAATGAAAGTACCGGCCCATTCCCTGCACGTTGGTCACCTTGCTTAATTTTATTATAACCTGGGGAAGTAGTATCATGGCAAACATCAGTTATTATGGCCAAATTAGGTTTTATTCGATTCGCTATCATTTGCGCGCCACGTAAGCCAATCTCCTCCTGTACTGCGTTTGTTACATATAGTCCAAATGGCAATTTCACATTATTCTCCTTGATCATTCTGGCAACTTCCGCAATCATGAATCCTCCAATTCTGTTATCCAGCGCACGCCCGACAAGGTATTTATTATTCAATTCCATTAGTTGATCTTCAAAAGTCACCACAGACCCAACCAGAACTCCCATTTTATTGGCTTCATCATCAGAACGTGCACCACAATCCAGAACCACAGTTTCTACATTCATTTTACCACCCTCTTCACGTTTCTCCCGTACGTGAATCGCCGGCCAGCCAAATACTGCAGGAACCATCCCATTTTCTCCATGGATTTTAACTCTTTTTGAAGGCGCAATTACGTAATCCGATCCTCCATTTCGTATTACATGAATATATCCCTCCTTTGATATATAGTTTACAAACCATGAGATTTCATCACAATGCGCCTCAATCACTACTTTATACTTTGCATCAGGATTAATGATAGCAACTGCTGAACCATAAGTATCGGTTATATATTCGTCCGTGAATTTCTTTACGTAATCCAACCATATTTTCTGACCCTCTACTTCAAATCCGGTTGGAGAATCAGAATTCAAATAATTATATAAAAATTTCTTGCTTTGAGCTTTCATAGATTATTAATTTTTAAATTTTGGCCAAATTACAAAAAAAAAGAAGCCTGTCAATTTGAATCAAAATCTTAAAAAAAAAGCTCATTACATCCAATTCCTCTCTTAAAAAGAGATAATGGATCCTGGGTTATTTTAAGGCTTATCTAACCTCCATAATTCATAAATTTAACCATTTTGCAGATAAGGTATTGACAGTCAGTTCAAACCGATAAATTGCAAGAAAAATAAAATTTTCAGAAGTGTTTTTTATATTCAATGTCAACCTGCCTGCCGAAGGCAGGTACCGTGATTTCTAACTCTTTACAAGTATCAATAATTGTTCCCTGCATTATGCAGGCTAAGTTTTATTTATTTTTGTATCTGTGTTCAGATGAAAGCCATTTATTTTGCCGTACTTTTAAAAAAAAATGCAAAACCTAAAAGAGCAGTTAAGAAAAATATTTAAAGAAGAAATTTGATAGATGAATATTCAGGAAAATTTAAATGAGTTTAATAAAATCCTCAACAATACAGGTTGCAGGCTTGTGGCTGTGAGTAAAACCAAGCCTGTTGAATTTATCCAGGAGGCTTATGATGCCGGGCAAATGGATTTTGGAGAGAACAAAGTGCAGGAGCTACGCGAAAAACCAGAACAGTTACCAGCTGATATAAGATGGCATATGATCGGTCACCTCCAATCTAATAAGGTGAAATACATTGCCTCATTTATTTATCTTATCCATGCTGTGGATAGTTTAAAGCTGCTCGTTGAAATAAATAAACAAGCATTGAAAAATGATCGAATTATCAATTGTTTATTGCAAGTACATATTGCAAAAGAAGAACACAAATTTGGTTTTAACGAACAAGGATTGCTAGAATTACTATCTTCCGAAGTTTTTCAATCTTTACAAAATATAAAGATTGTCGGGCTCATGGGAATGGCGACATATACGGACGACCAGACCCAAATAAGATCAGAGTTTAATGCATTGAAAAATATTTTTGATGACGTAAAAATTAAATACACATCTCCCAACCTGGAATTGCATGAAATTTCAATGGGCATGAGCGATGATTTTCAGATTGCTATTGATGAAGGAAGTACGATGATTAGAGTTGGAAGTAAAATATTTGGTGCAAGAAATTATTCAAAATAAAGAAACAATGCAGAAGTTATTTTTAATCCTTGGATCAGTATATGGTGGTCTTGCAGTAATGATTGGGGCCTTTGGAGCCCATGCATTAAAAAATATATTGGAAACTTCCGGAAGAACAGAGGCCTTTGAAACTGCTGTAAAATATCAATTTTACCATGCGCTGGCTTTAGTTCTTTTGGGGATATTAATGTTTAACTTAAAACATCAATTTTTCACTTACGCCGGATATTCATTTACTATTGGTATACTCATATTTTCAGGATCATTGTACGTATTGTGCATGACCGGGATAGCAAAATTTGGAATGATCACACCAATTGGAGGTGTAATGTTTATTGCAGGATGGATTTTCCTTTTATATGGAATAATAAAAACATTGTAAAACTAATTTTTCTTTTTTGGTGGCAAAACCATGGCTGAAATTCTCAAACGATAATCTCCTGATTTGGCGTTGGACCTAATCGTAATCACTTTATTTTGACGACCTATTTTGGCGGAGGAATCGAAAACCACTTTCACTTGACCCTCCTCTCCAGCCAGCAATGGCTTTTTTGGCCAAGTAGGAGCTGTACATCCACAAGTAGTTAATACATTGTTAATGATCAATGGTTCAACGCCAATGTTTTTAAATTTAAAAATATGCTCAGTTTTGTCACCTTGATATAAATCACCAAAATTGTAAGTTGATTCTTCAAATTCCATTTGCGCATAATTACTGGTATCGGATTCAGTTTCCTCCTGAGCCTTTAATGTTGAAGAAAACATGAAACAGAATATCAATAAGCATATGAACAGATACTCAAGTTTCTTTTTCATTGGGTACATTAAATTAGTCTTTCGCATAAATTTAAACGTCAATTATGACTTCGTAAAGAACTGCTTATCGAAATTAATTAAAAAAACCTCTTTCTCCGCTCGAGTCAAGGCCGTATAAAGCCAGCGAACATGTTCGACATCCATACTATTTTCCTTACGAATTCCCTGATCGATGAACACAGCCTTCCATTGGCCACCCTGTGATTTATGGCAAGTCAGCGCATAGGCAAATTTTATTTGAAGTGCATTCAAATATTCGTCATTTTGTATTGCCTCCTTAAACTTCTTCCTTGATTTAATATCTCGATAATTTTTACTTATCTGATGATACAATTTATTATTTTCTTCTGAGCTTAAAGATGCTGTATTGCTATGTAGTATATCCAAAAATACTTTGGCTTGGAATGGCTTCATTTCCGGGTAATCAATAAGCTGGATCTCGATATTAGCAAATCTAAATTCGTATTCTTCCTCAAAGGAAATTATCTTTCTAACCTCAGCAAATTCTCCATTTGCAATAAACCCGGCCGGAGAATCCGGTTCTAAAATGAAATAATTATTCTTAACAACCATGATGATATCACCGGCTTCAATTTCATCTTCCCTAAATAAAATACTCCTCCGTATATATTCATTGTAGCGTACTGCCTGCCAATTCGCCCGGCAAATAATAGCGGTATCTTCCATGCCAAACTTATCATACGCATATCTCACCCCTTCTTCCAATTTTTCATTTGTCATTTTATAAATGTCCTTGAAACGTTTGGTGTCAAAATAAACCTGTACTGCTGGATCAAAAACAGCTTTTCGCAATTGCGTTGCATTCAGTAATATCCCGGAATTCTCCTCCTGCCTTAATACCTCATTCAGTTCCACCTGCATGACATCCAGACCATATTTTTCTTTCAGGTATTCAAGTTGAAGCGCCGGGCTTTGCAAACTTCCCACCGGCGGTAGCTGGGCATTGTCTCCAACAAGAATTAGTTTATTGGAATGATGTTCAAAAACAAAATCTACCAAATCCATCAATAGTCCATTATTCATAAATCCGTTTTCATCAGAAATCATGGATGCTTCATCCACAATAAATACGGTCTTTTGGTAGTAATTTTTTTGCTTTATAAATTTTAATTCGCCGGTCTTAGGGTCTGCAACCTGCTTGTAAATAATTTTATGAATGGTAAACGCTTTTTTTCCTGAATAAGCAGATATAACCTTTGCCGCCCGTCCTGTTGGCGCCAATAGCGCATACTTCATATTGAATAGTGGTAATACATTTACCAATAAACCAATCACGGTCGTTTTACCAGTACCCGCATATCCTTTAACCACAAGCGTATCCTTTTGATCGCCGGATTTCCCAATTAATTTATCGAGCATAGAAAAAAACCGCAACTGACCCTGTGTTGGTTCATAAGAAAATTTTGACTGTAATATGCTGGAAATAGAAGGCAAAGGATAATCGTTGTTTTGGAGTTAAATAATTTGTGCGAAGCAAATTTAGCTTAACAAATATAATTTCAATCTTTTTGGAACCTTCTTTTTATCCATGTTGGTT
>SMVB01168686.1_pt1 | contig 12055 bp, 9 predicted proteins | sample 2456461 | NCBI WGS metagenome assembly SMVB01 (sample SAMN11095934, study PRJNA526329) | marine sediment metagenome | biome: Marine sediment; feature: Surficial sediment; material: Deep marine sediment; isolation source: Hadal surficial sediment | place: Pacific Ocean | collected 2014-05 | depth 0-1...
AACTGCCGCAGCGAAATGGATCCAACACGGCCGACGCTTCGGCTACCCCCGATGCTGCATTCGGCATTTCGTGCTGGCCAGGCTCAGCGTTCGGCCATGGCATACACGCGAGGTCCATCCGCTGGACGAGCGTCGGATGTGCGATCAGTGCGCGGCCCGGCTGGAACAACGGTGGCCGAATCGACCGGGCCGCCGGCTTGTGGGGCTCCAGGGTGGCTAGTAACGCGGATGAACTCAAGGCCATTCTCGGCAACAGCGGCCCTCTTGCGATCCGGGCCTGGCCACGGCTGATGACCATCGATATGACAGCGCAATACCTGGGACTGTCACCCAAGACAATCAGGAATCACAGCAACTGTCTGCCGGGCAGGAGAAACTGGGGGGGCAGGGTAGTTTTTGATCGACACGAGATCGACAGGATGCTGGATAAAACGCACGGAATGCGGAGCTTGTGGATTGACGCAGAGAGAGCCTGTCGGTAATCCGGAGTCGGGGAAGAAAACATGCCAAGCATCCACGGCAGACAAGTCCGCTGGTACGACCCGCTCACCGGCCGGCAGCTGACCAGGACACTCAGCTCCGAGGCCGCAGCACGGCGATTCGCCGGTAAGCGTGAGGAAGAGGCCAGGCTTTACCGCGACGGCTATCTGGACGCGGAACATCTGCTGAGAGCCCATGCCCGATCAATGCCCATCACCGAGGCGATGGATGGTTTCCGTCAAGAGCTGGAGCATCGGCAGGTCACCGGCAAGCATCGCCGTAACGTCCTGGACAACCTGGGCCGGGCCGTCGATCGAATAAGACCGAAGACGGTCCAGGATCTCACGCGGCAGGCTGTAGACGGGTTCTGTAAGCAGTTGGTTCGCGAAGGCCGAAGCGCAGCCACGCACAACCGGTACCGGCGAGACCTCCACAACTTCTGTGAGTGGCTCGTGCGATTCGAGCACATGGCCACGAACCCCGTGGATGCCGTGCGGATGATGGACGAGTCCAGGGATCGCCGCGAGGTCAGCAGGGCACTCACAGTGGGAGAGGTTGATGCGTTGCTTGACGCTGCCGGACCCCGTCGGGCCGTGTACCTGTTTCGGGTACGGACCGGACTCCGCTGCCAGGAGTCGGAACGGGTGCTCTGGTCCGACATCGACATGGCGAAACAGACACTCAGCCTCAGAGCAGCCATCACCAAGAACGGCAGGAAGGACGTCCTGCCATTGTCAGAGGACGTGTGCGAGTCGCTCGTGGCCATCCAACGGGACGCGCTGAGGGACGGAAGGCCGCTTGGAGACCATCCGTTTCCAAAACACCCAAGCCTTTACCGTTGGTGGCGGGATATCGAGCTGGGCGGGATCACACGAGAAACCCCGGAAGGGCAGGTAGACCGCAAGTGTCTGCGGAACACCCTCGACAGCTTCCTGCTGCATGCCGGGGTCAATCCCGTAGACGTCATGCTGCTCATGCGGCATGCCCCGCCAGGCGGGATGCAACTCACGCTGGGTCTCTACGGAGATGAGGCGGCATTGCTCCATCGCAAGAGGCAGGCCATCGCCAGCATGATGGAGTGGGTGCGGCGACAACATCAAAGCGACCACGGCGCCGGGGCAGGCAGCGCGTAACGACAAGCGAGAGCCACTGGGGCTGTGCTGGAACGCTTGCCTATTTTGACATCTTGAATGTCTTGGTCTTGGCATACATATGAATGAGAGCTTGCAAGACAAGACATTGCTTGCAAGCAAGCTTGTTGATGGCCTCTTGTTTCGTTCGTGGCACCGGCTGGCCAGGACAAGAGCGCCATGAGAGCGCTCCAAACTGCCGGGTACGGGTCAGGGCAGGCTATTGCCCGGTACCAAGGGACTTTGCGGCCGATGGCCTGCATCCATTTGTCCTGCCACCTTGGCAGACAGAACAACTCACCCGCTGAGTTCTGTCAGCCAGGCGCGGTCAGTCGCCTGGTGTGTATTGGCATAAATCGTTGTTATTACAGCCGTTAGGCGACTTTCAGGCCCGGGCGGTGATGGCGCGGTGTTTGATCACAGATCCTCTCGTCCACGGTCCTAACTACTCTCTGGAGACAAGCTCCCATGGCAGTGAAGAACCTCGCCTTCGATACTGACGCTCGCAAGGCGCTGCTGTCCGGTGTCGAGAAGCTCTCGGCAGCCGTCAAGTCCACGCTCGGCCCTCGCGGCCGGAACGCCGTGATCGACAAGTCGTGGGGCGGTCCGACCGTCACCAAGGACGGTGTCACCGTCGCCGAGGAGATCGAGCTCCGCGACAGGGTCGAGAACATGGGCGCTCAACTGGTCAAGGAGGCCGCTTCCAAGACCTCCGAGGACGCCGGAGACGGGACCACCACAGCCACCGTGCTCGCCGAGGCGCTCTTCCGGGACGGGCTCAAGCACATCGCCGCGGGCGTCGAGGCCAACGCGCTGGTCCGCGGCATGCAGAAGGGCATCGAGGCCGCTGTCGCCGAGATCGAATCGATGTCCCAATCCGTCGAGGACAACATCGCTGCCGTGGCGAGCATCTCCGCGAACAACGATCCGGCGATCGGCAAGATCATGGCCGAAGCCTTCGACAAGGTTGGCAAGGACGGCGTGATTACCGTTGAAGAGGGCAAAGGGCTCGACACGTATGTCGACGTCGTCGAGGGCATGCAGTTCGACCGCGGCTACCTGAGCCCCAACTTCGTCACCAACGCCGACGATATGACCGTCGAGTTCGAGAAGCCCCTGATCCTGATCTACGAGGAGAAGATCGATTCGGTTACCAAGCTCGTGCCGTTCCTCGAAAAGGTCATGGCGGCCAAGAAGCCACTGGTGATCATCGCCGAGGACGTCAGCGGCGAGGCTCTGAGCACGCTCGTGATCAACAAGTTGCGGGGCGTGCTCCAGGTCGCGGCGGTGAAGGCTCCGGGGTACGGCGACCGTCGCAAGGCGATGCTCGACGACATCGCGGCGTTGACCGGCGCCGAGCCGATCATGAAGGACCTGGGAATCGAGTTGGACAAGGTCGGTATCACGCAACTCGGCCAGGCCAAGAAGATCGAGATCACATCAGACAACTGCACGATCATCGAGGGTGCCGGTTCGAGCCGCAGCATCCAGGATCGGATTGCCCAGATCCGCCGCGAGATCTCGACGACCGATTCCGACTACGACCGGGAGAAGCTCCAGGAGCGTCTGGCTCGGCTGGCCGGCGGTGTCGCCCAGATCAATGTCGGGGCCGCCAGCGAGGCCGAGTTGAAGGAAAAGAAGGCCCGCGTCGAGGACGCGCTGCACGCCACACGCGCGGCGGTCGAGGAAGGCATCGTGCCCGGCGGCGGCGTCAGCTTCATTCGGGCCATCCCCGCTCTCGACCGCGTACGGAAGGAAGCGCGTGGCGACGAGAAGTTCGGCGTCCGCATAGTCGCCGACGCCCTGCTCGTACCGGCACACACCATCGCCGCCAACGCCGGCGAGAAGGGCAGCGTCGTGGTGGCCAAGATCATCGAGATGGAAGGCGCCCACGGATTCAACGCCCTGACCCGCAAGTACGGCGACCTGATCGAAGACGGTGTGATCACGCCCGCCAAGGTCGACCGCACCGCGTTGCAGAACGCCGGGTCGGTCGCACGACTGCTCCTGACCGCCGACTGCGTCGTGACCGAGGCGCCCAGCGATGACGGCCCCGGTGCGGGCGGACCGCCGCCCGACATGGACGGCATGGGTGGCATGGGTGGCATGGGTGGCATGGGTGGCATGGGCGGCGGCATGGGAATGGGTGGCATGGGCGGCGGCATGCCTGGCATGGGCTTCTGAGCAGACCAGCGAACCGCAATCGCACAATCACAGTTACCGGAGAGAACACCAATGTCCGTCAAGCCTCTTGAAGACCGCGTCCTGATCAAACCGCTCGAGCCGGATAAGAAGACGGCGTCCGGTATCTTCCTGCCCGAGTCGGCGAAGGAAAAGCCCATGCAGGGCAAGGTCGTCGCGGTCGGCCCCGGCAAGCTCCTTGACAATGGCGAACGCGTCGTGCCTTCGGTGAAGAAGGGTGACACGGTCGTCTTCGGCAAGTACGCCGGCACCGAGATCGAGATCAAGAACACGAAGCACATGATCATGCGCGAGAGCGAATTGCTCGGCCTGATCGAAGGCTGACACCCCCAGGCCCAATCCGAGAGTCACACATATGTCCACCAAGCAGATGAAGTTCGATACGGCCGCCCACGCTGGTTTAAACGAGGGCATGGCACAGATCACCCACGCGGTGTCGGTCACGATGGGGCCCTCCGGGCGGCACGTCGCCGTTCAGAAGTCCTTCGGCGGACCCATCGTTACAAAGGACGGTGTGAACGTGGCCAAGGAGGTGGAGCTTCCGGACCCGTTCGAGAACATGGGCGCCAAGATGATCAACCAGGTCGCCAAGAAGGTCTCCGAGGAGGCCGGCGACGGGACGACCACGGCGACCGTGCTGGCCCACGCAATCTTCCGCGAGGGTCTTCGGCACGTCCTGGCCGGCGCCAACCCAGTGGCCATGCAACGCGGGATCAACGATGCCGCCGCCGTGGTCGGTGACGCCATCAGCGCGATGGCGACCAAGTGCAGCGGTCGTGAGGACCTGCGCAAAGTGGCGACCGTGTCGGCCAACCAGGATCGCGAGATCGGCGACGTGATCGCCGAAGCGATCGACAAGGTCGGCCCGGACGGCGTCGTCGAAGTCGAGGAAGGCAAGACCGCCGAGATCACACTCGATTACGTCGAGGGCATGGCGTTCGACAAGGGTTTCCTCAGTCCGTACTTCATGACTGACCCGAAGAAGGCCGAGTGCATCCTCGAGAACGCGAACATCCTGATCCAGGAGAAGAAGATCTCCAACCTCGCCGACCTGCTGCCCCTGCTGAACAAGGTGGCAAGCGCCGGCGATCCGCTGCTGATCATCGCCGAGGACGTCGAGAGCGAGGCGCTGGCCGCACTGGTCGTCAACCGGCTCCGCGGCGTGATCCAGGTGTGCGCCGTCAAGGCGCCGGGGTTCGGCGACCGCCGCAAGGCCATGCTCGGCGACATCGCCGCATTGACCGGCGGGACCTTCTTCTCCGAGGACCTCGGCCGGAGTCTCGAGGAGATCGAGCTCAAGGAGCTGGGCAAGGCGAAGAAGATCATCGTGACAAAGGACGACACGACCCTCATTGAGGGCGCCGGCAAGAAGAAGGACATCACCACCCGCGCCAACCAGATCCAGGCGCAGTTCGAGAAGTCCACCAGCAACTACGATCGCGAGAAGCTCCAGGAGCGGCTGGCGAAGCTCACCAGCGGCGTCGCCGTGATCAGCGTGGGCGCTGCAACCGAGACCGAGATGAAGGAACGCAAGGACCGCGTGGACGATGCGTTGCACGCCACCCGCGCCGCCAGCAAGGAGGGATACGTCCCGGGCGGCGGCATTGCCTTCCTGCGGTCGATCGAGACGGTCAGGGAAGCGCGCCGGCGCGGCAAGGGTGACGAGAAGATCGGTTACGACATCATCGCCAACGTCCTGGAGGCGCCTGCGTGGCGGATCGCGGCCAACGCGGGTGTCGACGGTGACCTGGTCGTCGAGAAGATCAAGGAAGGCGAAGGAGGCTTCGGTTTCAACGCCGCGACCGACACCTACGAAGACCTCGTGGCTGCAGGGATCATCGATCCGGCCCTCGTCGCGACGGCGGCCCTGCAGAGCGCTGCTTCTGTCGCCGGATTGATGCTCACCACCGATGTGATCATCACCGAGCTCAAGGATGACGAGCAACCGGTCAAAGAGGCAGTGAGCTAAGACAGAAGGGAAAAAAGGGGACAGGTCTTTTTTCCCATGCCATCGACCCGCGACTACTACGAGATTCTCAACCTCCCGAACACAGCGTCGGTGGACGACATCAAGCGCGCCTATCGCCGCCAGGCGATGAAGAATCACCCGGACCGGAACCCGGGCGACACCGAGGCCGAGACGCGGTTCAAGGAGTCCGCCGAAGCGTACGAGGTCCTGTCCGACCCGGAACGCCGCGAGATCTACAACAAGTACGGGCACGCCGGTCTGCGGTCGACCCCCGGTCACGACTTCCGGTCGATGCACGCCGAGGACATCTTCTCGATGTTCGAGGACATCTTTGGCGGCGCGCTCGGCGGGCAATCCCGCCGGCGTCAGCGCAGCGGTGTCCCGCGTGGCTACGACCTCGAGACGGAGGTCGAGATCACGCTCGAAGAAGTGCTTGCCGGCACGACGCGCGACGTCGAGTTCAAGCGTCTCGACGTCTGCCAGACATGCTCCGGCGAAGGTGCCAAACCCGGTACGACCCGCTCGGCATGCCAGGGTTGCGGCGGCAGCGGCCAGATTGCGCAGACCGGTTTCGGCGGGATGTTCCGCATGGTGACGACCTGCCGCTCCTGCGGTGGGCGTGGGACCGTCATCGTCGAGAAGTGCCCGGACTGTCGCGGGCAAGGGCGTGTCTCGATCCGGCGAAAGCTCGTCGTGAAGATCCCGGTCGGGATCAACGACCGCCAGGCGATCCGCGTCACGGGTGAGGGCGAACCGCCGCCGGCCGAGCTCAGCCCGTCCGGGCGAGGCATCAACGGTGACCTTCACGTGCTTGTCCGCGTCCGGCCGCACGACAACTTCGAGCGCGACGGCGACCACCTGCTTACGGCAGTACCGGTCGCGTTCACACAGGCGGCGCTCGGCGCCGAGATCGAGATCCCCACGCTCGATGGAACCACCACGCTCCGCCTGCCGGCGGGCACCCAGCACGGCGCGTTGTTCCGTATCCAGGACGAGGGTCTGCCGGGTCTTCGCTCCGGGAACCGCGGCGATCTCGTCGCGATCGTGCAGCTTGTCGTCCCACGCAAGCTGACCGATGCCCAGAAGAAGCTGTTGGGCGACTACGCCCTGACCGAGAGCGTCGAGGTCTCCGCCTCGAACCCGACGCTGTGGTCGAAGATCAAGGAGGCCGTGAGCGGATCAGACCAATGAGCGCACGAAAGACGCAACCCGACGACAGGCCCGGCGATGCGTTCGCCGAGGATATCGAGACCTCCGACGAGGCGGCGGCGCAGCTCGCCGAACTCAAGGATGAACTCGAGAAGGCGGTAGAGGCTCGCCAACGCGCGCTCGCCGACTTCGCCAACTACCAGCGGCGAGCCGCACAGAACGAGCAACAGGCGGTGCGCACCGGCGAAGCCGACGTGGTGCGATCGATGCTCGCCGTGCTCGACCACTTCAATCTCGCGCTCGACCAGGACAAGAGCCAGGTGACCGTCGAGCAACTTCTCGCCGGCGTCAACATCGTGCGTGACGAGCTCTTCAAGTCGCTGGAGTCCTTCGGCGTCGCACGGATCGCTCCGGATGTCGGCGACGTTTTCGACCCCAACCTTCACCAGGCGGTGCTCCAGCAGTCCGCCGAGGGCATCGCCCCCAACCATGTCGTCGCCGTCCTCCAGACGGGCTACATGATGGGCGAGACCGTGCTGCGGCCCGCCAAGGTCTCGGTCGCGCCCCAGGACGACGAGGAAGCCTGACGATGCCGACCTACGACTACCGATGCCAGGAATGCGGGCACGAGTTCGAACTCTTCCAGTCCATGACCGCCAAGCTCAAACGCAAGTGCCCCGAATGCAGTGAGCCCAAACTCAAGCGACTCATCGGCATCGGCGGCGCGGTGATCTTCAAAGGCAGCGGCTTCTACGAAACGGACTACCGCAGCGAGTCCTACAAGAAGGCCGCGGAAGCGGACAAGAAGAAGGCCGAGAAGAAAGACGATAAAAAGGACACCAGCAAGGACGCAAAGAAGCCGGCCAAAGAACCAAAAACGACGGCAAAGAAGAAGGACGAGTAGTGCTCCACCCCTGCGCCCCTCCGCCCCTTCTTAACAAGAAGATGCCGGCCCCCTCTTTTCGCGGAAGAAAAGAAGAACACCGGCACCCCCGAAAGCAACGACTTGTGCTTACTTGAACTGGGCCGAGCGATAGATATCGATCAGCTGCCACCGGGCGTTCGAGTTGGTCGTCTCACGCAGGATCCACGTCGTGCCCTCAACGATGTCCACCAGGAACGTCACCGGGCGGACGATGTCGATGGCCCGTGTCCCGGCGGGCACCGTCTTGACCTGCGTGTTGGAGGTCTCGACCTTCTTGACGGTCTTGCCGGTCAGCGTGTCGACGAAGAACGTCTCGAAGGGCATCACGACGTCGCCCTGACGGATCGGACGATGCGGAAGGATGTTCTGAAGCTCCAGCATGCCCGAAGTTTTTTCCTTGATGGGCGGCACGCGGAGTTCCCACGTGTTCTGGACGCTGGCGACATCGACGTCGCCGCGGAACCGGTAGACCGCACCGGTGCGAGTGTCCAGCCGGGCGATGTCACTGTCGAAAGCGGCGGTGCCGCCGGAGAGGCGGATGATTTCGGTCGCCGAGAAGAGGAAACGGTCTTCCTGTGCCCCACCCATGGCGGCGATTCGACCCTGACGCTGCCGCCCGACGCCCATCGCGATGACAAGCATCGTGGCGCAGAAGACGACCATCGCCAAGACTCGTAGATACGAGGTGATCTGATTTCTCATTGTGTTGCTCCCTGGTTTGTGTATTGGCTACTTGAGCAGTTTGACACACTTCAGGTCAGATGCGTGGTCGTGATGCCGTTGGCGACACTTTTGCGCCTGCGCAATCCCCCAGGTTTGCCTTGCTTGTCAGGTCCCATTACTTTCATGCCCTCCCCGGATCACTGAACAATGCCACTGCGTTTCACCCGTCGCATTCTCGACCACCTGGCACACACCGGTTATCGGCCCTCAAAGGTCGGCGACACGGCGCGCGAACTGCGTGTGGACGATGAGGACCAATCCCTGTTCGATCAGGCGATCGGGCGTCTGCAATCCGACGGCCGTATCGAAATCGACCAGAAGGGCCTGTTGCGGCTGCCGACCTGGGGCGACGAGGTCGTCGGCGTCTTCAGGCTCAACAGACGCGGCTTCGGGTTCGTGATCTCCGACGACCCGGTGCGTGACGGCGATCTGTTCATTCCGCGTGGGAAAACCCGTGACGCGATCTCCGGCGATCGCGTCCGCGCGAGCGTGATTCACCAGAAGTGGCGGGGTCAGGCGAAGCCGGGCCGCAGCCCCTACACAGGCCAGATCGAGGAGGTGCTCGAACGCGGCCGCGACAGCTTCGTCGGCGTGCTGTTCGAGCGCGGCGGCTCGTGGTTCGTCGAACCCGCCGGACGGACACTCTACGAGCCGGTGCTCATTCGCGACCCGCACGTCAAGAACGCCAAGGCCGGTCACCACGTCGTCATCGAGCTGCTGCACTACCCCAGTGAGCGCTACGTGCCCGAGGGCGTCATCACACGCGTGCTGGGCGAAGCCGGTCGTCCGGACGTCGAGACCGAGGCGGTCATCGTCTCGCACGGCTTGCGCACCGATTTCCCGGACGCTGCGGTCAAGCAGGCCGCCGAAGCGGCCCGCCTGTTCGACAAGGAAGTGGCAGATCCGACCGGGCGCGAGGACATCACCGGGACCTACACCCTCACGATCGATCCGCCCAACGCAAAGGACTTCGACGACGCGATCACGATCGAGCACGACGCCGCGACCGACCAGTGGACCCTCGGCGTGCACATCGCCGACGTCGCGCACTTCGTGCGGCCCAAGACGGCGATGAATGACGAGGCCCATGCGCGTGGTAACAGCGTCTACCTGCCCCGCCTGGTGATCCCCATGCTCCCCGAGGCGCTCTCCAACGGCGTGTGCTCACTCCAGGAAGGCGTGCCTCGGTTCGCCAAGTCCGCCTTCATCACGCTCGACGATCGCGGCAGGGTGCTGTACCAGCGTCTCGCATCGACGATTATCTCGTCGAATAAACGTCTGACGTACATCGAGGCCCAGTCGCTCATCGACGGCGACGCGGCCACGGCCCGGCAGCACGCCAAGACCGATACGAACTACGACGACAAGCTCGTCGAGACACTCCGCGACTGCGATCGCCTGGCCCGTATCCTCCAGAAGCGCCGCCACAAGGATGGCATGATCGTCCTGAACCTGCCACAGGTCGAGCTGGTGTTCGACGACGACGGCCACGTCATCGACGCCGTGCCCGAGGACGAAGCCTTCACCCACAAGATCGTCGAGATGTTCATGGTGGAAGCCAACGAGGCGGTCGCCCGGACGTTCGACGCGATCGACGTGCCGCTGCTGCGACGGATTCACCCCGATCCGGTGCCCGGCGACATCGAGGAACTGCGCATGTACGCCCGTGGCGTCGGTCTCGGCCTGCCGGACAAGCCGACACGTCACGATCTCCAGCGTCTGCTGGACGCCACCCGCGACACGCCGGCGTCCAGGGTTATCCACTACGGCGTGCTGCGGACCTTGACCAGCGCGACCTACAGCCCGGCAATCATCGGGCACTTCGCGTTGGCGAGCGACCACTACGCCCACTTCACCAGCCCGATCCGACGATACCCGGACCTCGCTGTGCATCGCGTCATCGACGCGTACCTCGACGCGACCGACAACGGGCGCAACGTGCCCGGCGGCAAGAAGCGGCGTGCCCTGACACGCCGTCTGGTCGACGACAGCCGCGTCATGGACGAGGACAGTCTCGTCCAGCTCGGTCGGCACTGCACCGACACCGAGGACGAGGCCGAAGCCGCCGAGCGCGAGTTGCGGAACTTCCTGGTCATGCAGTTGCTGCACGAGAAGCACCTCGGCGACGAGTTCAGCGGCGTGGTCACCGGTGTCACCAGCAACGGCGTCTACGTCTCGATCGAGCGATTCCTGGTCGAAGGCCTGGTGCCGATGAACGAACTGCCCCAGTCCGGCTCGCGGCCCGCCCCGTGGCACACCGACGAACGGACCGGGCGGCTGGTTGCCGGCCGAAGCGGCGCGTCGGTGGGAATCGGCGACGTCGTCACCGTGGTCATCCAGAGAGTGGACCTCGCGTCACGCCACCTTGACCTGCAGCTCACCAAGCTGGCCAGGAGGACCGCGGCCCCGGCAAAGGTCGCCAGGCGAAAGACCGACGTCCCGGACCGTGGCCGAGGAAAACGCAAGGGCTACAAGCAGGGCCGCCGCGGGCGGAAGGGGAAGTAAAAGAGCTCTGAGCTCTTTTTCCGCTGCGGTAAAAGAGCTCAGAGCTCTTTTACTTCCCCGCAGCGCTGGTACGGTCACACCATGCCAGACGACGTAGCCATCGAATCGGTCCTCAAGGAAGACCGCATCTTCCCCCCGCCCGATGGATTCAGCGACGCCATCGGCGGCGCCTACATCACCTCCATGGACCAGTACCGCCAGATGCACGAGCGGTCGATCCGCGACCCCGACACTTTCTGGGCCGAGATCGCACACGAACTCGACTGGTTCACCCCATGGACCGACGTCGTCCAATGGGAACTACCGGACGCGAAGTGGTTCGTCGGCGCCACGACCAACCTCTGCCACAACTGCGTCGACCGCCAGGTGAATAACGGCTTCGGCGACCAGGCCGCCATCATCTGGGAAGGCGAACCCGACGCCACCGAGATCCGCACACTGACCTATACAGATCTCGCCCGCGAGACCGCACGCTTCGCCAACGCGCTGCAGACCCTCGGTGTGCGCAAGGGTGACGTCGTCACGCTGTACATGGGCATGGTGCCGGAACTCGCGATCGCCATGCTCGCGTGCGCGCGGATCGGTGCGGTCCACTCGGTGATCTTCGGCGGCTTCTCCGCCCAGGCGATCGCCGACCGTGTCGAGGACGCCGGCAGCCGAATCGTCGTCACCTGCGACGGCGGCTGGCGTCGCGGCAAGATCGTCCCACTCAAGGACAACGTCGACACTGCGACCGGCATGAACGACTGCGTCGAGACGGTCGTGGTCCTGAAACGCTGCGGCAACGACATCGCCTGGACCGACGGACGCGACCACTGGTGGCACGACGTCGTGGCGGCGGCCGGCGATGACTGCCCCTGCGAACACATGGACTCCGAGGACATGCTGTTCCTGCTGTACACCTCCGGCTCGACCGGCAAACCCAAGGGGATCGTGCACACGACCGGCGGGTACATGGTGTACACGTACCTG
>SMVB01163024.1_pt1 | contig 12052 bp, 9 predicted proteins | sample 2456461 | NCBI WGS metagenome assembly SMVB01 (sample SAMN11095934, study PRJNA526329) | marine sediment metagenome | biome: Marine sediment; feature: Surficial sediment; material: Deep marine sediment; isolation source: Hadal surficial sediment | place: Pacific Ocean | collected 2014-05 | depth 0-1...
AATGCTGTGTCTGGCCCGTGAACTGATCACCGGGCGTCTGCTCGTCGTTTTCGGGTGCGGCGGCGATCGCGACCGGGGCAAACGCGCGAAGATGGGCCGTGTCGTCGCCGAACAGGCGGACATCAGCTTCATCACTTCGGACAACCCGCGAGGCGAGGACCCGCAGAAAATAGTCGACGAGGTCCGGGCTGGCGCCGAGCAAGTGTCCGGCGCGGAACTACGCTGTCACGTTAACCGGCGCGAGGCGATCCGCGCGGCGATTGAGGAAGCTGTGGAAGGCGACCTGGTCGTGCTCGCGGGCAAGGGACACGAAACGACGCAAACCGTTCTCGGGCGAGTGGAATCCTTCGACGATCGCGAGGTCGCCGCCGAGGTACTCGACGCGCTGTCGGGAGGCGGGCATGCCTGAACTGAGTGCCCGTGAACTCGCCCAGGCCTGCGGCGGCAAGATCGTCCGTGGTGCCGAGGAGACACGCGTCGCGTCGTACGACATCGACACGAGGCGTCTCGATCCTGACGCGGCTTTCTTTGCGCTCTCGACCGAACGCTCCGACGGTCACCGTTTCCTCGGTGAGGCCCGCGCGGGGGGCGCGGTCGCGGCAATCGTGCAGCACGTGCCCGATCTCGAAAACGCCCCCGAGGTGTTGATCCAGGTCGAGGACACGACCGCCGCGCTTGCCGAGTGCGGGAAGGCGATGCGCCGACGATTCTCCAAAGCGACCTGGGTCGCGATCACGGGAAGCAACGGGAAAACCACGACGAAGGAAATGGTGGCCGCGGGACTGTCCGCCAGCTTCCGGGTTCACCGTACGCCGGGTAACTTCAACAACCACCTCGGCGTTCCGCTCACGCTGCTCGCCTGCCCCGACGACGTTGACTTCATCGTGCTCGAAGTCGCGATGAGCGCGGCGGGCGAAATCGCGTTCCTGACGGAGATGGTCGATCCGGACATCGCTCTCGTGACTAACGTGCGTGCCGCACACCTGGAGAACTTCAATTCGATCGACGACATCGCTGCGGCAAAGGGTGAACTGTTCGCGGTGATTCGCGACGATGCGATCGCGGTCGTCAACCAGGACGACGTCCACGTGCGCGTGCAAGCGGCGCGGCACATCGGCCCGCAGGTCACCTTCGGTCACGACATCGGCACCGATATTCGGCTGGAGGCATTGGACAACCGCTTCGTCCCCGGCGCCGGCCTGACCGTCAGTCACGACATCCGGTCATTTCGCCTGCAGCTCAAGATCGGTGGTGGCCACGCGGCGTTGAACGCGCTGGCCGCGCTGGCGACCGTGGCCGCGGCCGGCGGGGATCTCGAGACCGCAGCCAGGAGGATCGAACAACTCGAAGCGGGCACCGGGCGCGGGAAGGTCCACGACCTCCGTCGCGGCATCCAACTCGTCGACGACTGTTACAACGCCAGTCCGTCAGCGCTGGCGTCGGTGCTCGAAACACTGCGTCTGTCCAACCCGCGCGGCCGGCGCGTGCTGATCATGGGCGACATGCTCGAGCTCGGGCACCTCGAGACGGCGCTTCACCGCGAGGTCGGCAAGCGCTGCGGCGCGTCGGGCATCGGCATGCTGGTGACGATCGGGAGACTCTCACGCGGCACCGCCGAGGCCGCCCGTCGCGCGGGCGTCCCGGAAGTGCACCATCACCCCGATGCGGACACGGCGACCGAGTCGATCATCGAGTTCTTGAGCGACGGTGACCTGATCGTGGTCAAGGGTTCGCGGAGCATGCACCTCGAACGCATCGTGCGCCGCCTGATCGAGCAACTCGCCCCGCACACAGGGCCAGGTGAAACACCTCAGGTCAACCACGAGATCGGCCCATGATCTACTACCTGCTGTACCTCGAGTGGAGCCTCCAGGAACAGATCGGCGCGTTCAACGTGTTCCGTTACATCACGTTCCGCACGGCGATGTCGACGTTGACGGCTTTGCTCGTATCGCTGTTGCTCGGCCCGTGGATGATCCGCCGCTTGCGGCAACTTCAGATCGGGCAGGAAATTCGCGAGGAAGGACCGGCCTCACACCGCTCCAAGCAGGGCACGCCGACGATGGGCGGGCTATTGATCATCACCGCTGTCGTGTTGCCCACGATCCTGTGGGCCGACCCGAGCAACAAGTTCACCTGGATCGCGATCGGGTCGATGATCGCATTCGGCGGGATCGGTTTCATCGACGATTACCTGAAGGTCGCCAAGAAACGTAGCCGGGGTCTGAGCGCCCGGACCAAATTCGGTCTGCAGATCGGCGTCGCCTTTGTGATCGGCGTGTTTTTGCACGAGTTGGCCGCGAGCGGCGAGTTCACCACACAGATGATCTTTCCCTTCTTCAAAAACTTCACGCCGGATCTGGGTTGGTTCTACCCCGCGCTGGTCGTGCTGGTACTGGTCAGCTCCAGCAACGCGGTCAACCTGACCGACGGCCTGGACGGTCTGGCGATCGGTTCGCTGCTGATCGCCTGGACGGCGTTCACCGTGCTGGTCTACGCCGCGGGCCACGCGCTGGTCGCCGACTACCTGGGGATCTTCACCGTGAAGGGCGTTGCCGAATTGACGGTCTTCTGCGGCGCTGTGTTGGGGGCGAGTCTCGGGTTCTTGTGGTTCAACAGCCACCCGGCGGAGCTTTTCATGGGCGACGTCGGGTCAATGGCGATGGGCGGCGCGCTCGGGACGGTGGCGATCCTGATCAAGCAGGAGCTGCTGTTGTTCCTGGTCGGCGGTTTGTTCGTGCTCGAAGCCTTGTCGGTGATCCTGCAAGTCGGCTCCTTCAAGCTGCGCGGCCGGCGAATCTTCCGCATGGCCCCGCTGCACCATCACTTCGAATTGGGCGGTTGGAACGAGAGTAAGGTCGTGATCCGGTTCTGGATCATGGCGATCATCTTTGCGTTGCTCGGGCTGGCCACGTTGAAATTACGATGAACTCCGGAGCGACGATGAAAGCAACCCGGTTTGCCGAAACGTTCCCCGACCTGAACGGCCGGCACGTGGTCGTGGTCGGCGCCGGGAAGAGCGGCCGGGCCGCCGCGCGACTCGCGCTCGACCACGGTGCGAGTGTGACCCTCGCCGACCTCCGGGAAGCGGCGGATTTCCCGGACGCTGCGAACGCGCTCGAGAAGCGTGGCGTCCATTTACACCCGGGGGGCCACCCCGCGGCGTTGCTCCAACATGTCGACCTGGTCGTGTTGAGTCCGGGCGTGCCCGTCGATATCGACATGGCTGGCGAGGCCCGCGCACGCGGCATTCCGGTCTGGGGCGAGGTTGAGCTGGCGGCGCGATTCACCGAAGGACGCGTGATCGGGATCAGCGGAAGCAACGGCAAGAGCACCGTGACCGCAATGACCGGCGCGATCCTACGCAGCGCTGGGATCGCCGGCGGGACCGGCGGCAACCTGGACACACCCTTCGCCGATCTTCTCGATCAAGACACGCCCGCCGCGGTTCACGCGTTGGAACTGTCGTCGTTCCAACTCGAGACGATCGAGGCGTTCCGGCCATTCGGCGCGGTGGTCTTGAACCTGTCGCCCGATCATCTCGACCGGCACGGCACGTTGGAGACGTACGCGGCGGCCAAGGCACGCATCTTCGAGAACCAATCGGACGGCGACTTTGCGGTGCTCAACGCCGACGACGCACCGTCACGGCGTTTCGACTCTGCGGTCCGGGCTGACTTGCACACCATCTCCACGCAGGTGGAGACGGTGAAGGGTGCTTTCGTAAGGGACGGCAGGATAATCCTGCGCACCGATTTCGGCGAAGAGAAACTGTTGCTGGTCGATGCGTTGACGCTACCGGGCAAGCACAACTTGTCCAATGCGCTTGCGGCGGCGCTGGCCGCACGTTTAGGCGGAGCGCCGGTGAACGCTATCGACGCGGTGCTGAGCTCGTTCCGGCCGTTGGCCCACCGACTCGAGCGCGTCGGCGCGATCCGCAACGTGACGTTCTACAACGATTCCAAGGCGACCAACCCCGCCGCCACGCTGCCCGCGCTCGACGCATTCGAAGCCGGCACGATCCACCTGATCGTCGGCGGCAAAGACAAGGGCGGCGACTGGGATGCGCTGGTCGACGCCGTCCGCGCGCGAGTGCGGCGTCTGCTCGTGATCGGCGCCGATCCGGCACCGATGATGCAGCGCTTCGAGGGCGCCTGCGAAATACTCGAATGCGGCACGCTCGACAGTGCGACCGAAACCGCACTTGCCGGTGCCGACGATGGTGATGTGGTCCTGCTTTCTCCGGCCTGCGCCTCGTTCGATCAGTTCGACGACTTCAAACAACGCGGCGAGGCCTTCCGCCAGGCCGTCCGGGCGCTGGGAGAGCGGTATGCCTAGACGGATGGTATTCGATCCCTGGTTGTTCTTCGCTGTGGGCGCGCTCGCGGTTTTCGGTCTGTTCATGGTCGGCAGCGCCTCGAACTACGAGGCAATGACGTCGCTGGAATCGGCCAGTGGCTACCTGATCAAACACCTGATCTTCCTGTTCGCAGGCTTTGCGGGGCTGTTCGCAGCGCTGTCGTTCCCGTACCAAAAACTTTCCAGCCGCGCGTTGGTGCTCGGTTCGGTGCTCGTGACGGCCGGAGCGTTGGTGCTGGTGCTTGCCATGCCCACGCGCGGCGGTGCGCACCGCTGGTTATTCGCTGGGCCGGTACAGTTGCAGCCTTCCGAGATCGCCAAGCTCACGATCGTGCTGTTCATGGCGTGGATGCTGTCGCGCAAGGACGAGCGCGTGAACGAATTCCAGGCAGTGGGCCTACCGTCGCTGCTGGCGGTCGGTCTGATATGCGGTTTGGTCGTTATCGAACCGGATCTCGGGACCTCGGTGATCATCGGCGCGACCGCGTTCGTGATGATCTTCGTGGCCGGGTTGAACTGGCGGTGGATTGCCGGAACGTCCGCAGTGGGCGTGATCGGCGTGATCGCCGCGATTGTTGCGGAACCCTATCGATTGCAGCGGATCAAGGCGTTTCTGAACCCCGGCACTGAGCTCCTTGGTTCGAACTTCCAGCTCAACCAATCGCTGATCGCGATCGGCAGCGGCGGTTTGACTGGCCAAGGCCTCGGGCAGGGACAGCAAAAGGCGTTCTATCTTTACGGCGCTCACACCGATTTCATTTTCTCGGTGGTCGGCGAGGAACTCGGGTTGCTCGGCACGGTCGGGTTGCTGTTGATGTTCCTACTGATCTTCTGGCGCGGGATGCGCGCCGCGTGGCGCGCCCCGGACCGGTTCGGTTTCTACCTGGCGCTCGGCGTGACGTCGCTGATCATGATTCAAGTGTTCATGCACATCGGTGTATGCGTCGGCCTGTTGCCGACAAAGGGATTGTCGTTACCCCTGGTTAGTTACGGCGGATCGTCGCTGGTTGTCTCGATGACGAGCATCGGCGTGTTGCTCAACGTTTCGCAGCATTCAAATTGATGTGGCAAGTGGCGGATACAAGATCGTGTTTGCCGGCGGTGGGACCGCGGGCCACCTGTACCCCGCTCTCGTCGTCGCCGGAGCGTTGCGTGATGCGCTCGGCGAGTCGACGGCGATCACGTTCATCGGAGCGCGGCATGGGATCGAACAGCGCCTGGTCCCTGAAGCGGGGTACCCGCTGGTGTCACTGCGCATTGCCGGATTTAAGGGTCGTGGGCCCTTCGACAAGCTCAAGGCGGCTCTTGCTGCTGCTCGAGCCGTGCTGCGCTGTCTCTTTTGGATGCGTCGCCACCGTCCCGACCTCGTCGTCGGGGTCGGCGGCTACGCCTCGGGGCCGGCGGTGCTGGCCGCGAACTGGACAAATGTGCCGACAATGGTGATGGAGCAGAATCATTTTCCGGGTGCGACCAACCGCTGGTTGGCTTCGCGCGTCCGCGCAGTCTGCGTTCCGTCCGAGGACGCCCGGGAACGTCTGGGCGGAGTCGGAATCGTGACGGGCAACCCGGTCCGCGCCGCGTTTTTCGAGGCCGGCGAGTTGCCACTCGACACGCGTTTATCCTTGCTCGTGCTCGGCGGAAGCCGCGGCGCGCGCTCGATCAATCGTGCGATGGGCGCGATCGCAACCGAGTTGGCCCGGCTCGACCCGGCGCCGCGAATCGTGCATCAGAGCGGCGAGGCCGACGCGGCCTCGGTGCGGGAGGCCGCCCGGGCCTATCCCCGAGGTTTGTACGAGGTCTATCCGTTTCTCGACGACATGCCCGCGAGATTGGCTGCCGCCGATCTCGTCGTTTGTCGCGCCGGAGCATCCACCCTGTCCGAACTGACCGCCGCAGGCCGACCGGCCATTCTCGTTCCCTACCCTCATGCGGCGGACGACCACCAGCGGCACAACGCCGAATCGATCGCCAGGGTGGGTGCGGCCCGAGTCGTGACGGACGCCGAACTCGGCGACGGTCGTCTCGCGGGAGTCCTCGTGGAACTGCTTGCCGATCGCGAGGCCCTGCGCCGCATCGGCGCGGCTGCGCGACAACTTGGCAAGTCCGACGCCGCGCAGCGCATCGTCAACGTGGCGCGGGGCCTTCTGGGCATCGAGGGGGTCGGTCGTGTTTCGTAAGGCTCGACACATGCACCTCGTCGGGATCGGCGGCTCCGGCATGAGTGGCATCGCCGAGGTACTCGTGAACCTCGGATACCCGGTGTCGGGATCGGATCTGGTGTCCAACACCGCCACACGGCGGTTGAAGAAGCTCGGTGCAAACGTGCACAAGGGGCACTCAGCCAAGCACGTACGCAACGCCGACGTGGTCGTGATCTCCTCCGCAGTCAAGGAAGACAACCCCGAAGTGATCGAGGCGCGGAAGCACAAGATCCCGGTGATCCCACGCGCGGAAATGCTGGCCGAGCTAATGCGGCTGAAGTACGCGGTCGCCATCGGCGGTGCACACGGCAAGACTACGACGACGGCAATGGTGGCCGAGGTCATGACGCGCGGGAAACTCGACCCGACCGTCGTGATCGGCGGCCGCGTGGGCAAACTACGCTCGGGGGCCAAGCTCGGCCACGGCGAGATGATGGTCGTCGAGGCGGATGAATCCGACGGTTCGTTCCTCAAGATGAAACCGACGATCGCGGTCGTCACCAACATCGATCGCGAACACCTCGATTACTACGCGGGGATCGATGCGATCCGTGATGCGTTCACCGCGTTCCTGGCGCGCGTGCCCTTCTACGGTGTCGCGATCGTGTGCACCGACAACGAGCACGTGCGTGCGATTCTGCCGCGCGTCGATCGCAAGATGATCACCTATGGCGAGAACGAGGACGCCGACATCCGCGCGACCGCAATTCAGGTGGAAGGGTTCTCGACAACCTATACCGCATTTGCCTTCGGTGAGGAACTCGGCAGGGTGGCGCTGCAATTGCCGGGACGCCACAGCGTGGCCAACAGCCTGGCGGCGGTGGCCGTGGGCCTGGAGTTGGACATCCCGTTTGCCACGATCGCCGCAGCGCTGAAGGCGTTCCGCGGCGTCGACCGTCGGCTGCAGCTGCGCGGAAAAGCTTGCGGCGCGACGGTGATCGACGACTACGGCCACCACCCGACGGAGATCCGCGCCACACTGGAGGCCGTCCGCGCCGCGTTCGACGGCAAGCTGATCGTCGCTTTCCAGCCGCACCGTTACTCGCGAACCGAGGCCCTGTTCCAGGAGTTCGCGGGTTCATTCGGACTCGCCGACGTCGTCCTGGTGACCGACATCTACCCGGCGGGCGAGCGTCCGGTCCCGGGACTCGATGGATCGACGGTCGCGAACGCGATCCGGCGCAACGGCCACCCCGATGTGCGCTACGAGGCAGACAAGAAGAACCTCCCGAATCGGTTGCGCGAATTGATCGAGCCCGGCTCGATCGTGTTGACGTTGGGCGCCGGCGACGTGTGGCGCGCGGGCGATACGCTGATCAAACAGGGCGGTTGCCGCCCCGGACGCCGCGACGGTTTGGCTCGGTTGGACACCACGAACATGGCGGGGGCGTCGCGATGAAAGTACCGAAGCGTAGGCCGGTCCTCGCCGGACTGGATCAAAAGTACTGGCGCCGCAAGGCCAACCGGCGGGTCCGCAAGCAACGGCTGACCAAGAAGTTGATCGGTTGGACCGGCATCGTGCTGGCCAACGCGCTGATCGCGGGCGGGATTGTTTTCGCCGCGCTCGAAGCTTCGGCCAAATTGTTCGGCGGCCCGGAGTTCGCCATTGAGACGTTCCGCGTCGAGCACACCCAACGCGCATCGAGGAGCGGCATCGAGGAGCGGCTGGCCCGACGGTACGCCGGACGCAACATCTTTTCGGTGAACCTCTACGAGATCGAACGCATGGCGACGCTCGATCCGTGGGTTCTGGCCGCGTCGGTGAAGCGAGTGCTGCCGGGAACGATTCGCGTGCGGGTCATCGAGCGCCGTCCGGCGGCCGTGGCGTTGATCGGGGGAGTCGCTCATTTGGTCGACCGTGAGGGTTACGTGATCGGTATGACCGGCACCGGCGCGGATGACTTGCCGGTCATCACCGGGTTGAGCGGACTCGAGGGCGATACGTTGGTCGCCGCGTTGCGGCGCGGTGTAGCGATGCTCGAGCGGCTTTCCGTGCGCGCACCGCTGTTTGCGGAGCGATTGTCCGAATTGAACTTCTCCGAACCGTTCCATGTCACCGTCCGAACGATCGGCGGCGGACCGCGATTGTTGCTCGATCCCGAAATGATCGAACGGAACGTCAACCGCTGGCTCGATCTGAGCCAGGCGATTCGCGATCGGGCCGGCGCTCTCAATTACGTGGATCTGCGCTGGGCGCAGCGGATCGTCGTCAAACCAATGCGTCCATGACTGTTTCTTGAAAAGGGTGGAATATGCCTAAGAACCAACGCTACACCGTCGGATTGGACATCGGCACTACGAACATCTGTTGCGTGGTTGGCGAGGTCAGGGAGGACGGCCGTGTCGACGTTGTCGGTCTCGGCGAAGCGCCGTCGCGGGGACTACGCAAGGGCGTTGTCGTCAACGTCGACGCGACAGTTCGCGCAGTCAAGACCGCGGTCGAGGAAGCCGAACTGATGGCCGGCCTGAGCATCGAGTCGGCGGTGATCGGGATTGCCGGTGGCCACATCCGCTCGTTCAACTCACGCGGGGTGGTCGCGGTTACCGGGCGCGATCGGACGATCGTGCGCGAGGACGTCAAGCGGGTGATGAGCGCCGCGCGCGCCGTGAGCATCCCGCAAGACCGCGAGGTGCTGCATGTGCTCCCGCAGGAGTTCGTCGTCGACGACGAGGGCGGGATCGCCTCACCGGTCGGACTGGTCGGTGCAAAGCTCGAGGCCAACGTGCACATCGTCACGGCCGCGACAACCTCGGTGCAAAATCTGGTCAGTTGCGCCAACCGCTCGGGTATCGAGGTGCGTGACACGGTGCTCGAACAACTCGCGGTGGCCGAATCAGTGTTGAGTGGAGACGAAAAGGAACTCGGCGTGGCGTTGATCGACATCGGCGGCGGGACGACCGATATGGCTATTTTCGAGAAAGGCAGCATCTGGTTCACCGCGGTGCTTCCGGTGGGAGGCGACCACTTCACCAATGACCTTGCCATCGGCCTGCGCACGCCGATTCCCGATGCCGAGCGGCTCAAGAAGAGTCACGGCTGCGCGCTGGCCTCATTGGTTCAGGACAACGCGGTGATCGAGGTGCCGACGGTGGGTGGACGCAAACCGCGGCAACTCTCGCAGCAGGTCATGGCGGAGATCCTCCAGCCCCGAGCGCAGGAAATCTTCACACTGTTCCATACCGAGATCGTGCGGGCCGGATTCGACAAGATGCTCAATGCCGGGGTGGTCCTGACCGGAGGCGGCTGTCTGTTACCCGGCATGACGGAGATGGCCGAACAAGTGTTCGATATGCCGGTGCGGCAGGGACTCCCCAGCGGCGCCGGCGGTTTGGTCAAACCGTTCTCGGGACCGCAGCACGCTGCGGCGATCGGTTTGGCGTTGTACGGCGCCCGGCACTTGGAAGACGGGTCGCGGCGGCGCATCCCGTTGGCCCTGCAGGCCAGCGGCTTCGGCAAAGTGGGTGGCCGGGTTCGCGCGTGGCTGGCGGAGATGTTTTGATCGGTTTTGCGTTCCTACCCTGAGGAACATTGGGGGACGAGATGATCACAATGGACGATGGAAAGAAGAAGGTTCGCAAAGGCAAGACTCGGTTTGCGCACCTCGAACTAGAAGACTCCCGGTCCGGCGCTGCGATGATCAAAGTGATCGGCATCGGCGGGGGCGGCGGCAACGCGATCAACCGCATGATCGTGTCGAAGGTCGAGGGCGTGCAATTTTTGACCGCCAACACCGATTGCCAGGCGCTGCAACACAACAAGGCCGCGGTCAAACTGCAACTCGGATCGAAATTGACGAAGGGTCTGGGCGCGGGCGGTAACCCCGAGATCGGCCGTTCCGCGGCGCTGGAAGACACCGAAGCCATGATCGAGGCGCTGAGCGGTGCGGACATGGTTTTCGTGACGACCGGTCTGGGCGGCGGCACCGGTACCGGTGCGACGCCGATCATCGCCAACCTGGCGCGCGAGATGGGCGCGTTGGTCGTGGCGGTGGTGACGATGCCCTTCGGCTTCGAAGGCCGGCGGCGGCACGTCCAGGCGATGGAAGGGCTGGCGGCGTTGCGTGACGTGGTCGATACCGTGATCACGATTCCCAACGACAAGCTGCTACACACCGTCGAACGCGCCACACCGTTGAACGAAGCGTTCATGATCGCTGATGACATCCTGCGCCAGGCGGTGCAGGGGATCTCGGACCTGATCACGGTACCCGGCGAGATCAACCTCGACTTCGCCGATGTGAAATCGGTGATGGCCGGGATGGGCATGGCGCTGATGGGCACCGGAACGGCCGAGGGCGAGCACCGCGCAATGGAGGCGGCCCAGCGCGCGATCTCGTCACCGTTGCTGGAAGACGCCTCGATCCACGGTGCCCGCGGCGTTCTGATCAACGTGTCGGGCGGCGAGGACATGACCCTGCACGAGGTCGGCGAAGCGGCGGCGATCGTGCAGGAAGCGGCCGACCCGGACGCCAACATCATCTTCGGAACCGTGATCGATCGCAACGCGAAGAAAAGCATCAAAGTGACCGTCATCGCTACGGGGTTCCCGCGCGACGAGATGCGGCACAGTGTGTCGCAGCAGGCGGATGTGTTGGAGCAACCACCGGCGACCGCACCGCTCCAACAGGCTTTCCCGGCATCGGAAGGCGCGCCCGTGCAGGCGTCGCTGGCCCCGCATACGAGCCGTCGAACCGAGCCGTTCGTGCGCCACGATGCGGCGAACCCTCCGGAGCTGGACGCCAACGACGACGGTTTCACGCCGAACTTCAGCAAGATGAAGGATGACCTGGACGTTCCCGCGTTTTTGCGTAAACAGATGGACTAGGCGCGAGTGGATCACGCGCGTCGGGACGGACCCACTCATGAGTGAGCAAACGACAGGATCGAAAAAACAGGCGCGCATCCCCAAGCTCCTGGTCGTGGACGACGACCCGGCCACGGCCCAACTGATCCGTCAATGGTTCGCCGGTTCGATGGAAGTGCTCGACGCGCCGGACGGTCGGCGGGGTCTGGAGCGAGCGTTCGAGATCCGACCCGATCTACTGCTGCTCGACCTACGCATGCCCGGTCTAGACGGCATCGCCGTTGCGCAACAACTGAAGAGCGACTCGCGGACGCGCGCGATACCGATCGTGGTGTTGAGTGCCCGCCATGATACCGAAAGCAAGGTCGAGGCGTTTTCGGCCGGCGCCGACGACTACATGACCAAACCGTTCGAGGTGCAGGAGGTCGAGGCGCGCGTGCGCTCGATGCTGCGCAAGCGCGAGGCACTGGTCAACATGGAACTCACCGTGCGCGATTTGACGTCGACCAACGAACGGTTGGAGCAGTTGCTGATGGTCGACGAGAAAACAGGGCTTTACAATTTCCGCGAGTTCCAACGGCGGTTGAAGGCCGAGTGGTCGCGCGCCGAGCGCTACGGCGTGCCGCTGTCGCTGGTTTTTTTCGACCTCGACCACTTCAAGGAAATCAACGACACGCTCGGCCACCCG
>SMVB01102660.1_pt1 | contig 12049 bp, 8 predicted proteins | sample 2456461 | NCBI WGS metagenome assembly SMVB01 (sample SAMN11095934, study PRJNA526329) | marine sediment metagenome | biome: Marine sediment; feature: Surficial sediment; material: Deep marine sediment; isolation source: Hadal surficial sediment | place: Pacific Ocean | collected 2014-05 | depth 0-1...
CTGGCCCTCGGATTCAAACCTGTGATACAGTCAGAATCAATAAAAACAGGAAGTATTAATGTCGACCAAAGAGTTATTCTCGCCCGGATACCGCAATTATGCCCTAGCTGTACTCTTCCTTGGTTACGTCGTTAATTTTGTAGACCGCTCCATCCTGTCTATTCTGCTGGAACCTATTAAAAATGATCTCTCCCTCTCGGACAGCCAGCTCGGTCTCCTTGGCGGCCTGGCGTTTGCTATCTTCTATACAACAATGGGAATACCCATCGCGGCACTCGCGGACCGATGGAGTCGGGTCAAAATTCTTTCAATCTCAATTGTCATCTGGAGTGCCATGACCGCAGTGTGTGGCCTGGCTTCAAACTTCACCATGTTGTTGCTTGCAAGAATTGGAGTCGGTGTCGGGGAAGCGGGTGCCAGCCCCCCATCCCACTCGCTGATATCAGACTACTTCCCCATCGAAACTCGGGCGACGGCTCTGTCTATCTATGCGCTGGGAATCCCATTTGGCTCTATGGTGGGTAATTTCGTCGGCGGCTGGGGTGCCGCCGAACTGGGTTGGAGAATAACTTTCTACCTTGTGGGTGTTCCCGGCATCTTTGTCGCCCTTCTGGTATGGCTGACACTAAAAGAACCCCCCCGTGGTATGTCAGAAAAAAGAGTCATATCCGTCAAAGAAAATTCTGCTCCGCCGCCTAAGGTAAAGGAAGTGTTTGCATTTCTTTGGGCTCGAAAATCCTTCCGCCACATTGGCTGGGCGGCAGGATTGCATGCATTTGTCGGCTATGGGGTCGGCACGTGGAATGCCCCATTTTTGATTCGAACCCACGACATGCCCATTACCGAAGTTGGATCATGGCTGGCTCTAATATCAGGGATTGGCGCGATAGGAACATTCGCCGGTGGCTATCTCGCCGACAAAATCTCAGATGGCACTGGTGATCGCCGTTGGTATATGTGGGTACCGGGAATCTCTACGCTAGCGATGGTTCCCTTTCAGTTCATCGCCTATTTACACGATGGAATGTGGGCTGTCATACCTTCGCTGTTTGTTGTCTCCATCCTAGGTGGCATGTACCTTGGGCCTTCCTTCGCCATGACGCAGGGGTTGGCCTCGTTCAGGATGCGGGCGGTTGCTTCTGCCATCCTGTTGTTCATGCTCAACATTATTGGTATGGGGCTGGGACCATACTTTGTGGGAGTAGCGAGTGACCTGCTTGCTCCCACCTTCGAGATATATTCCCTGCGATATGCCCTTTGCCTGGCCGTACTGGCAAACTTCTGGGCGGCCACCCACTACTTTCTGTCTGCCCGAACACTGCGGGGCGATCTGGCAAAGACAGAAGCTCTAAACCTGGCAAATGCTGGATAGCCAGCGTTAACCTCTCTACAAGAAACTGTTCAGGGTCATTTCAGCCTCAACGATAAGGCCCTGCATCACTGCATCGACCGATTTCACTTCATTGAACCATCCAATCCCCTGCCCGGCCGGGGAATGAGTCAGGGCTTCAATTTCATGCTCATCAATTGCACCCAGTAAATCACCAACCAGAATATCCTGGTAAGGCATTTTTAATGGAGCTGGTGCATTTTCAGCAGACCATTCCATACTCCATGCGGATCTGATCTGCCTCAGAGTTTTGCCGCTATCCGCCCTTGATATGACGGTATCGTCTCCACCGGCCTCGAGCAGTTTCTTCCGGTTCAGGGGTGACATGTGATCTTCATGTTCCTTTGTCGTCAGCCAGGCCGTACCGATCCAGACACCGACCGCACCCAGCATTAGCGAGGCTGCAATATGCCTGCCCGTGGCCACGCCACCTGCAGCCAATACAGGCAGGCCTTCGGCAGCTTCAACTATTTGCGGAATCAGTGAAAATGTTCCGATCTGCCCGGTGTGTGCACCGGCGTCATACCCTTGAGCAACCACCAGGTCTATTCCGGTTTGCATGGCTCGTTGCATATGATGAGGACTGCCGACAAGAGCGCAGGTTTTCTTACCAAGTGATTTCGCCCTGTCTATGGCTCTTGGTGGTGCGCCAATACCGCAGGCAAACAAATCTACGCTTGACGACATTACGGCATCAAGCTGTTGATCTTCGATTTCGGTAGAACGGACAAATCTCGAACGCATCCCTGCCTTCGTTGCTTCAGGCACCTTGTACTTTTCAATGATGCCCTTTACAAAGGATCTATGCTCCTCTGGAATCTCTGCTTCAATGGCATCACGATTATCATGTTCCGGCATGCCGGGTGGCATGACGAGATCAATCCCAAACGGCTTATCACCAACAGCCTTTCGGATAGTCGCCATTGCTTCTTCAATTTCCTCCGGTGTGTTTCGGGTTCCGCCGAAAACACCTAACCCGCCAGCATTAGTAATGGCGATGGTCGCATTGATACTATGGGCGAAGCCAAATACCGGGTATTTAATTCCGTACTCTTCACAGATAGATGTTTGCAGCCTGCTGCTCATATTTTCGCTCCCCCTGCCTGCTGTTCATTCTTGCACAGCCATTCTTCACACATCCTGTTAAAAATCCGGCTTCTTTCATATTGGAGCCAATGCCCCGCATCCAGCACAATTTCAAAATTGACATCCGGTTTCACAGCCTCGAACAATGCTTTTTTAGATTCTATATCTGGCTGGGCTGGTGCGTCATGTTCACCATAAACCACCTTGAGTGGAGCCGTCATCCCTTCAACGCCATCAAGTACAAGCGTGGACTGGGCAAACTGCGGACTATTGAACCGGGACCGAATTGTATTCTCGGCCTGAATATAAACAGCCAGATCATCTATGCGGTTCCTTTGATGAATCATCAATTGCGCCAGATTTTCTCTGTTGGTAAAAAAAATTTCGTCCTCACTCATGCCAGCATGCCGTTTAAGCAGGGGTTCTATCAACCCTCTTCTTGGAATATCACCGATGGACGCAGGTCCTACTAACATCAGGGAGAGAATTTTGTCCTTGAGTATTTTTACCAACTGTGACGATACCGCGCATCCCCATGAAAAAGCCACAATATGGAACTGTTCAACATTGGGGAGTAACTTAATACCGGACCCTACAACATTCACAGCATCTTCAGCACTGTATCCAAGAGCCAGGGCTTCTGAATCCCCCAGACCTGGAAGGTCGATGGCATACACATTAAATTGCCGAGTCAAATATTCAATATTGCGGTACCAATGAGTCCAGGAACCTGAGCCTCCATGCATAAGCAATACCGATCCCGCCGACTCGCTTGGCCCTGGCCAGCCCCTGATGACCAAAGTACCCTCTCCGCAGGGAGATTCAAATCGTCTGGATTTCTGTTCCAGAATGTCAATTTGATCACCTGACTCAGGCAATCCGATCACTTACTCTTAGCCAGGGAATCTGCTACTTCAACACAAAGCTCGCCGATTCGAAGTTCACCTTCCCGGGTCTGGGCTCCCAGTTCCATCGCTCTTTTCATGTTTTGCTGAGCACCTTCTGTGCGCAAAGTCTTTTGAAACAGGTAAGCCTCTTCCAGGAGGCCCTCCTTAATCGGCATCTCGGCATTGTTTACCGACTGTTTACACAAGGCGATAGCATCAGCTGGCCATTTGGCAATTCGGAAAGCCAGGTTGTCAACATATTCATCCAGTTCAGTGACGGTATCAAATATACGGTTCAGGTAACCCCACTTCTCGCAGGTTTCTGCATCAATATCATTACTGCCAAGGCAGATCTCCATGGCCCTGCCACGACCGACCAATCGCGGCAATCTTTGAGTGCCAGATCCCCCGGGAAGGATACCGAGAGCGACTTCCATTTGATTGATGATGGTTTTACCGCGAACTCCAAATCGCATATCACATGATGATGCGAATTCATTTCCACCACCACCTGCACGACCAGCCAGCTTTACAATCGTCGCCTTGGGCATCAGCCGCACTCGTTCACACATAAGATGGAAATCGCTCAATCCGTCTTCTTTTTTGGCTGCCTGATCGACAGGAAATTCCAATATGATGTTGACATCAAAATGGGCGATAAAAAAATCGGGATCCGCACTCTGCAAGACAAGAACCTTGACGGATTCATCCACTTCGACTTCACTGGTGAAGGCTACCAGATCCTGATACAACTGCGCTGTCATCACATTGACTGGTGGATTACTAATAGTCGCGAACAGTACGCCCTTGTCATTTCGAGTAGAAATCGTTTCATAGTCATATGCCATTTTTTTCTTCTCCCAATTAGATACACCTGATCATGCCAGAAACCTGGTAGACATTGTCAAATACACAAAATAATATTTAAATCCTAATCCGGTTTCGATATCTATCAATGGGCGGCAAAGATATCAAGCCAGAATGAGTGATGAATAATTCTGGGAAATTATGGAAATGAAAGACATCAATAAGATTCTTGCAATTGTGAATCATCATGACGATGTTGAAATAGCCTGGCTGAAAACAGTAGCGCCTCATTACTTGTCGCCAAGATCGTCTATGAGGATTTCGTCAATTGCACCATGTTAATGCGATGTCGTCGTTCTACGCTGACAGCTGTCGAGTTGACCCTGCCGTGACTGGTTCATTGATATGCCTACTTCAACGGGTACAATAACGCCTTTTTTCACTATAGTTAAAACCTTCGGAATTGACCCTATGAGAATTGAAGCTATTCCAGTTGGCATTCATCCACCTGAGGATATCAATGTCATTATCGAAGTTCCTGTTGGTGGTGAGCCTATCAAGTATGAGATGGACAAGGCATCGGGGGCACTGATAGTCGACCGATTTCTTTATACACCCATGCGTTACCCTGGAAATTATGGGTTTGTGCCCCATACGCTGTCCGATGATGGAGACCCTATTGATGTTCTGGTGGCAAATTCACGCGCAGTGGTACCTGGCGCTGTAATGAATTGCCGGCCAGTTGGAGTACTGATCATGGAGGATGAAGCCGGTCAGGATGAAAAAATCATCGCAGTGCCGTCAAACAAACTCACTCGCCGTTACGAAAATGTCGCGAACTACTCAGACCTTCCTGATATCGATATCCAGAAAATCCAGCATTTCTTTGAGCACTATAAAGACCTGGAGCCCGGGAAGTGGGTTAAGCTCCATGAATGGGGGCCAGCTGATCTGGCAAAAAAACTGATCGCCGAGGCCATCGAAAGAAACACCAGCGTCTAGCCTACAGCTTGTATACCCGTACCGGCAATTCTGTAATTCCCTTCACAAACGTTGACCAGGTTCGCTTTGTTTCGCCAACCACTTCGACAAAGCTGAATCGCTTCATGATTTCTTCCCATAGGATTCTAAGTTGCATTTCAGCAAGCCGGTTGCCCATGCAGCGATGTATGCCGAAACCAAACGATAGATGCTGCCGTGCTTTTTTGCGATCAATGATGAATTGATTGGCATGAGCTATATACGCTTCATCGCGGTTACCGGACACGTACCACATAACAACCTTATCTCCGGCTTTGATCTGTTTGCCATTTAACACGGTATCTTTCACGGCGGTCCGTCGCATGTGAGCCAGTGGTGTCTGCCAACGAATAATCTCAGACACCATATTGGGAATAAGGCTCTGGTCTGCCCTTAACTTGTCGTACTCCGCCGGATATTCATTGAGTGCGAGTACTCCACCTGAAATTGAATTTCGGGTGGTGTCATTACCACCAACAATCAACAACAGAAGGTTGCCAAGAAATTCAAATGGCGACATGTCTTTCGTGTCCTTCCCATGGGCGAGCATGGATATCAGATCTGTCTTCGGTGGCTGGTTTACTCTTTCATTCCACAATTTAGTGAAGTACTCCAGGCACTCAATCAACTCTGCCCGTTTCTGTTCAGGCGTATCGACGATGCCCGCACCAGGTGGTGATGTAGCAACATCAGACCAGCGAGTGAGTTTGCGACGATCTTCAAACGGAAAGTCAAATAGCGTTGCCAACATTTGCGTCGTTAACTCTATCGATACGAGATCCACCCAGTTAAACGTCTTACCAACAGGCAAGGAATCCAGAATCCTGGCCGCCCTCTCACGAATCGTATCTTCAAGCTTGGCCAGGTTGGCAGGTGCTACCACTCCCGTAACCGTCGCCCGCTGCAAGTCATGTTTGGGTGGGTCCATGGCAATGAACATGGAAAAACCATCCCACTTTTGCTCTTGAGGTTCCCCCTGGCTTTCATTCTGCTGGTTATCCTGATCTGGCGGACCACCGAGACCACCCACGGTCACACCCATGGCTGATGAAAAAAGTTCGTGATTTGTGTTTACCTCAAAAATTTCTTTGTAACGTGTCAGCGACCAATAAGGGCCAAACGCGCTGTCTTTACAATAGTGAACAGGATCTTCGTTACGCAGCCGTTCAAAATACTTCCAGTGCGCATCATTCTCAAACAATGCGGGTTGAGCAACGTTGATGTCTTCCAGTGGGATGGAATAAGGATCTGGGATGCCTATTTCTTTATATATAGTCTGTTCGGTCATTAGTTTGATTCCTGCTGCTTAGATCGTCAGCCCTTATATTACGCCTTTATCGCGGAGCGAAATAATCGTCTCCTCTGCATAGCCAAGATCTTTGAGGATCTCAACTGAGTGCTCGCCAACTTCTGGCGCACGTTTCGGTCCCACCTGGGGGATATTGCTGATCTTAATTGGATGGTTGATTACCAGTGGCATGCCCATTTCATCATCGACCGGCGGTACAACCATATCGTTGATTTTAATCTGCGGGTCATCCATGGCCTCTTCAATGAGCCGGACGCGATTGACAGGCACATCCGTCGCCTGAAATTGATCAAGCCATTCACCACTTTCTTTTGTCAGTAACAGATCTTTGACAATATGAGTAAGTGCCTCACCATTCACCAGGCGATCCTCGGCAGTCGAAAATCTCGCATCATCCAATATGTGTTCGGCTCCCATTGCGCTGAACAAACGTTCTACTTGATCCGGTGTGCGCACCATGGTGAACTGTAAAAACCGGCCTTCTTTCGTTTCGTAAAGATAGCGTGTAAACCCTGGTGTGTCCTTAAACTCCCGGTAGCGATCAAACGATCCACCGGCAAACCCTGCCTGTGCAATGCAAGCGCTTGACCACAACCCGTTTGCAAGGAGTGATGTATGTACCATGGATCCTTCTCCCGTACGCTCTCGATTCAGTAGCGCTGTCACGATACAGGCGTATAGTGATACAGCAGAAGGATGATCTCCCATTCCAGGCAATCCTTGTGCTGGTTTGCCGTCGGGGTCTCTCACAAGATCCATCAAACCCGTTCTCGCCCAATAGGCAACCAGATCGAATCCTTCACCATCCCGCTCGGGACCCTCCTCCCCATATGCTGAAAGTGAGGCATAGATCATCGAAGGATTCAGGGGTTTAAGATGCTCATAGGTCATCTTTAGTGCCCTGCGCATGGGAAAAGGGTGATTAGTTACGTAAACATCACACTCCTTGACCAGCTTTTGCAGGACTTCCATTCCTTCAGCAGTTTTCAGGTTGAGGGTCAGGCTTTTCTTATTTCTCGCATCCATTTGCCACATATACTCATAATCTGCATCAGGCGTACCAGGGGAGCCAGACAAGATTCGATATTGATCCCCTGTTCCCGGCATTTCGACTTTAATGACATCGGCGCCAAAGTCCGCCAGGATTGTTGCCGCAACAGGACCCGCAATCCAGGTGCCAACGTCCAATACTTTTAGGCCTGAAAATAAATATTCGCTCATCACTCTCCCATTATCATCCCTGCTGCCAATTCTGGTAAAAAGACGACATCCAGTTTCTCTTACATTAACTCTCGGTTACGATACTACCTTACGTTTACGACGATCAAATTCGATGTTGCAGTTCTATCAGTCTAATAGCATGACGGTATTGACCGATATCTTTTGTGAACGCGGCCTGAATTGTGATAGTGACCCGTTTGTGCCGTCCACTGTGATTGTGCAGAGTTACGGTACGGGGCAGTGGCTCAAGTTACAAATGGCCGCCAGGCAAGGTATTTCAGCTAATCTGGAGTGTGTACTCCCCGCTCACTTTATCTGGGAGCTGTATCGAAAGCTACTGGAACAACCAGAACAATCGCCGTTAAGTATTGATCTTCTCACCTGGAGATTGATGTCCATCCTCAAGGTTGAGAACTCACTTCGATTCGAAGCAATCGATCGTTACCTTCGCGGCCAGGGAGACGTGGATTTACGCCGCTACCAGCTGGCCAATAAAATTGCAGGTCTCTTCGACCAGTATCTGATGTATCGACCTGGATGGCTACTGGCATGGGAAAAAGACAGCGATCCGGTTATCAACAATCCTCATCCATGGCAACAAAAACTCTGGTTAATACTGATGGAAACCTTCCCGGAATTGTTGGACCAGCACCGGGCGAAACTCCATCAGCGATTGCTTAGCTCGTTAAACGAACCGGCTATTGAATATAAACTTCCGAAACGCCTGTCCATATTCGGTCTCTCAAGTCTCCCGCAAATCCAGCTTGATACCTTTCGAGCACTTTCAGCACGAGTGGATATCGATATTTACTTTATGAACCCTTGCCAGCACTACTGGGGAGACATTGTCTCAGAAAAAAATATCGCAAAGAGATCTGTGCGGCAGCTAATTGGCAAGCCCGAAGCGCTGGTTGAGGAAGACTATCTGGAGGTTGGAAACCCCTTATTGGCATCTATGGGCGGCCAGGGTCGTGAGTTCCTGGAATTGATTCTGGAAACAGAAAATGTCGTACCAGTCGATGCTTTCATTGAGCCAGAAATGAACACGGCACTGGGATATATCCAGAGAGACATACTAAATCTTGAATTCGGGGGCCAGTGGGGCCGCTCTGTTACTCCCGATAAAATATCGTTAGACAGTGAAGACAAAAGCATCCAGATTCACAGTTCACACAGTAAGCCAAGAGAAATTGAAATTTTGCTGGACCAGTTGCTGGTAAACTTCGATCAGAATCCAGATCTGATGCCTTCAGACATCATTGTCATGATGCCAAGCGTTACTGAATACGCACCCTTTATCCACGCAACTTTTAAGAACCGTCTGAACTACGGCATTGCCGACCGATCTCTTGTCGAACAGTCAGCACTTGTGGCGAGTTTTCGCAAGATCCTTGACCTGCCAGACTCAAGATTGACCAGCACCGAGGTGATGGATTTCCTTGAAGTTCCCGCCATTGCTCGAAAATTTAAACTTCGTGAAGAAGAACTCGAGACCATTTCCTACTGGATCAATGGTGCGGGTATCCGCTGGGAAATGAACGGTAGGAGTAAATCGGAACGATGGCAGGTGCCTGGGGTAAACCAGAATACCTGGCAATTTGGTCTGGACCGTTTACTTCTTGGCATGGCAATGGACAACACAGCAGGAACTTTTCAGTCCGACCTGCCTTTTGACGTTAGTTCCAGCGAAAGTGAATTACTCGGCACACTCACCTATGTCGTTCATTTAATCAATGACTATCGAGAGCGACTATCAACTACCCAAACGGCTATTGAATGGCAGACCAGCATCAATACCTTGTTGGCCGAGATTTACCAGCCGGATGAAAATGAGTCACTTGAACTCTCAGTGATTCAGGGGCTTCTTCAACAGCTGGTTGACGAATACGAAACGACTATGTTTGACGAAAAACTATCAGGACACCTCTTTCGCTACTGGATGAACCAACACCTCGAAAGCAGTCAGTCCTCCATGGGGTTCATTTCAGGCGGCGTGACGTTCGCAACGCTCATACCCATGCGAAGCATCCCTTTCAAAATGGTCTGTTTGCTGGGTATGAACGATCGCGACTATCCCAGGGAAGGCAGGCAGCTTTCTTTTGACCTGATGAAATTTGATGGTCACAAAAAAGGTGATCGCTCAAGGCGCTCAGATGATCGCTATCTATTTCTCGAAGCGTTGCTTTCAACCAGCGAAATTTTTTACCTGAGCTATGAAGGCAGATCTACCAGGGATAATCAGGTCAGGCCCCCATCTGTAGTCGTTAGTGAGTTGATCGACTATATGAATCAGGTATTTGATGTCGTTAACGTCACAGAACACCCTCTGCAGCCTTTTAGTCGCCGTTATTTCGAAGATCCTTCACTCGTCACCTATCAAAAATTTTGGTACGAGGCCCTCACCAATGAACCGGATCCTGTCAGATTTTTAGATGGCGGAATCATGGTGCCCAACGACCCCGTTCTCGAATCTATCCAGCAACTGGTTAATTTTTGCAAACACAGTGGAAAGTATTTTCTGCAGCAAAGACTTGGAGTCTATTTCCAGGGGGCTGAATCTGATCTCAAAGAATCTGAATCATTCTCCCTTGATAACCTTGAACGCTACAAAATTTCAGACCTGGCACTACAGTCTCTGGTCAGAGGTAATGACATGGCTCGCTGGAGGCAGGAGATGCTGGCATCCGGCTTCGTTATGGATAGCCCGGTAGGCCTTAACTATCTCGACATTGAATTGCAACGCGCAGAACTTATCTACTCTAAGCTGCAAAGCCATCTCGATGAAGCAACTGGTACCTACTCCGGCAGGCTTGACCTGGCAGGACACCCCGTTCAGGGTCAGCTTAAGAACCTCAGTGATTCAAGTCTCTTGCACTATCGATCTGGAAGGCTGAAAAAAAACCAGCTACTGGAAATCTGGATAACGCATCTGTTCGCCAATGCATCCGGGCTAAACATTGAGTCCATTTCAATTTCGCGTGGTGACAATGAGGCACAGCTGGGACGCTTCGGAGCGGTTGATCCACAGGAAGCACTGGGTCACTTGAACGAGGTTGCTGATCTTTTTGTGAAGGCGCTTGGTCAGCCACTGTGCTTCCCACCTGAAACAGCATTCAGCTATGTTGAAGCCATGCAGGAAGCGACCAGCATTAACCAGGCAAAAAATACCGCCGTAGAGACGTGGAGCGGCGGCAATTTCTCTGAGGATAGCGACCCATACTGGTCCCGGTTATTTAGCTTCCCTGAAGACCTCAACAATGATTTCGTTGAAAGGGCACACCTGATTCTTGACCCCCTGCTTTATCACTGGGAAGAATCATGACGATCATTCTAAAGGCTGAGACGTTTCCACTGGAATCACAACAACTCATCGAGGCCAGCGCCGGTACAGGCAAAACCTATACCATCACGAATCTGTATCTACGATTACTACTGGGTCACAGCGATAGCCTGAATCGGCCGCTGGCATCAAATGAAATCCTCGTACTCACCTTTACCATTGCCGCGACAGAAGAGCTTCGGCATCGGATTCGAACAAGAATCACAGCCGCCAGAAATGCTTTCTCGAGAGGAGAGTCTGATGATGCTTTTCTGCAAAGCCTGATTAATAGAAGCTCAGACAAGGAACGGGACAGCCGCCTGTTAACTGCTGCGACACAGTTAATGGATGAAGCGGCAATTTATACTATCCATGGTTTTTGTGCCCGAGTCCTTGAAGAGCAAAGTTTTGAAACAGGCATATTATTCGACCAGCGTCTTGACGCCGACCGTGATCAATTGTTGGAACTGGCAGCCCAGGACTGTTTCCGCCAGGAAATCCTGACATTACCGGCAGTTGAGCGGGAAATTGCACTTAAAATCTGGCCAAACCCTGAAAAACTGGTGACTGGACTCAAGAGATTCCTGTTTCGACATAAACTCACTATGTTGCCGCCAGCCGAGAATGCATCTGCCGAGTTACAGAAATATACTGAAAGCCTGTCTGAAGCCAAACGATGCTGGATTGAAAATGGTTTACAAAAGATCATCTATGACGCCGGGTTTAAGAAGAACACCAAAACCATGCTAAGGCTGGAGGCGATGACGGACTACTGTCTTGATGAAGAAAACGTTGATCTGGACTCATCTCTCTGGGAACCCTGGAGTAAAAATGCTCTGAAAAAGAACATAAAGAAGGGAGGAGTCATCCCTGAACACGTCTGCCTGGACCTGATCGACCGGCTTTCACAATCAGATATTCTTGGCAAGATTACTTCAAACCTTTGGCAAAAATTGAGTAACAGAGTACTCGAGAATTTGGATAAGTTAAAAGGTGATTCAAATCGACTC
>SMVB01161869.1_pt1 | contig 12049 bp, 8 predicted proteins | sample 2456461 | NCBI WGS metagenome assembly SMVB01 (sample SAMN11095934, study PRJNA526329) | marine sediment metagenome | biome: Marine sediment; feature: Surficial sediment; material: Deep marine sediment; isolation source: Hadal surficial sediment | place: Pacific Ocean | collected 2014-05 | depth 0-1...
TACTCGGCCAGGCTGTGTGAACAGGGTCCGGCGATGGAACTTCCGGATGAATTAACCGATGGCTACCTGCGCGACGCCATTCGGCAGCAACTGAGCAACGGTGATGCATGTTTTGACTTTATGGTGCAATTCCAGACCGACGCCGAACTGATGCCGATAGAGGATGCGACCGTGGAATGGGATGAGACTGAGTCGCCTTTCAGAAAGGTCGCTCGTATTCATATTCCATCGCAGTCATTTGAGTCACCCGCACAGATGAAATTTTGCGAAAACCTGTCATTCAACCCGTGGCGGAGTTTACCGGAGCACCGACCGCTTGGAGGTATCAACCGGGTGCGGAACGACTTGTACCGGGAACTGGCGGAATTCCGGCACCGGCGAAATGGTGTGACTTATAAGGAACCAAGCGCTGATGAAAGCTTTTAATACTGGCAATGCTTATCCAAACGCGATGGGCATTTCATGATTCACGGGGGATAAATTGAAACCGGAAAACGTCAGAAAATTCAAAAAGGTGATGACCAAAGTGGTCTGGGCAACCTTTATTATCGTCGTGACGGTGATCGTCGTCGGCAGCACCTATACCTGGCGGAGGCTTGCTGACGACCAGCCTGTGACCTACGAAACAGACATCGAGCACTACAAATACGGATCGACCGGTGGTGAGCGGGGCTGGAAATCACAGTTCGGCTTCGGCATCCCCTATTGGATGTGGATCGCTTTACCCGAGATTGTTCCGGATTTATTACCCGACGGATCAGGCGGCACGGGTTATTCCTCGCTGGGACTGATCTATGAAGATGACCGCAACCCGATGTTTGATTTGCCGATCGGCACCTCGATGCGTCGCGTGGCGGGTATCGACCGGGTTTATCTGAACTGCGCTTTGTGTCACACCGGATCGGTGCGTGACGCACCGGGTGCAGAAAGACAAATTGTGCTCGGCATGCCGTCAAACACCGTAGACCTGGGCGCATTTGCGCTGTTTCTGGGAAACGCGGCCAAATCCCGCAAATTCCGCGAACGCGATGTGATGGCGAAAATCGCAGAACTGGAAAAACTGCGCGAACAATGGCTGAAACAGCCCGGCAATAACGCAAATGACCGTTACCAACCTGAACCCTGGGGTTTTATCGACCGGTCCATCATGCGATTTGTCGGTACCATGGCGATGCGCGACCAACTACTTTCATTCATGGGGCGGCTTTCTTTTATCGACTTTTCGACGCCCGGGCCGGGCCGGGTGGACACCTTCAATGCCCCCAAGGCGTTGTTGGGCTTTGACATGTTCAGCGACCAGGTAGACCCTGACGAATTTTTTGGTAACGTGGATTTCCCCTCTATCTGGTACCAGAAGGCACGTCGGGGCATGAATCTGCATTGGGATGGCAATCAATGTTCAACCGACGAGCGTAATCTGAGCGCTGCTTTTGGAACCGGTGCGACGCCCGCGACACTCGACAAGGACAAGCTGATCCGGGTTGCCAACTGGCTCTGGGACGTGGCCAAACCACCGCCGTTTCCAGCTACGCGAATCGATGCCAGCCAGCATGATCGCGGCAAGGGCGTCTATCAGCATTACTGCTGGGAGTGCCACGGCAATGGCAAACCCCCATTTCACCAACCTGGGGACAACAGCCGGGTTGGCGAGGTCGAACCCATCGAAAACATCGCCACCGATCGCGGAAGACTCGACTCCTATACGCCGATGCTGGCCGTCAACCAGAACACAATATATGCCGGCTTCCCGGAGAAAGGTGAAGAATACTGCCGTGAGTATCAGCAAAGCATCTGCGATGCGTCGGTTCCTGATGAGGAATTTGAAAGGATCCGGAAGGAGTTCCTGGACGACTGCTACCCGGCCCGTTTCAGTCATTTCAGGAAAACTTTCGGCTACGCCAATCTGCCGCTGGATGGAATCTGGTTGCGTGCCCCCTACCTTCACAACGGCTCGGTACCGGATCTGAAATCTCTGCTGGAACCCTCGGCTAGCAGACCCCGGGTGTTCTACACCGGTTACGACGTCTACGACTATGAGCGTGTTGGCTTTGTGACCAGACCATATTGTGCTGATGGTCAGACAGGGCCCTGGTGCATCGACGCTGGCAGCGCACAACCGGGAGTGCCGGACGGTTCCGGTTGGCGGTTTGACACCGCTTTGCCGGGCAATCACAACTACGGTCACGAAGGACCGGAATACGGAACCGAACTTGCAGACGAGGATAAGCGGGCACTGCTCGAGTACCTGAAGTCCTTTTAAATGGAGTTAACATCATGGCCAAACTGAAAGGCTGGAAAAGAAAGCTTTTAGTGACAGTTGTCACGCTTGTAATCCTCGCGATCCCGATCGGCTACTTCGCGTGGTACAACTTCTTCCGGCAAGTGCCGCAGCCAGCCTGGATAACCGATGACCCGGAAATGAATTTCCTCTATGGCTCAATTGGCGGCGAGGCATCGGCCGGTTTTCCATACTGGTTGATGCTGGTGTTACCGCGGATCTTCGGTGAATACGTTCCCGGACCCGGAGGCTATGCTGCTTTTGGTATTCCGTGGGAGGAAGGCAAGGAACTGCCGGTCGGATTCTCGAAGAAGACTGTCGGCTTCGAACGTATCGGTTTTAATTGTGCGCTGTGTCACGCGACGCAATACCGAATTACCGAAGATGAAACACCGACCATTGTTGCCGGTGGCGGCAGCCACACCACCGATATTCAGGGCTTGCTGGAGTTCCTGACGCGTTGTGCCGAAGACGAGCGCTTCAACGCTGATAATATTCTCTACGAGATCGATCTTACTTACCGATTGAGCTTTGTCGAGCGGGCAATATACAAATACCTTCTGATACCCACTGTGCGTGATTTACTGCGCGCGCAGGGTGATTCCTGGGCATGGACCAAAGACCGTCCGCGCTGGGGACCAGGTCGCGACGCGCCGATGAACCTGACCAAGTTCATTCTGCTCGGCATGCCGGACGATGGCAGCGTCGACCACACCGACTTCCCGTCGCTGTGGAACCTCAAGACGCGCGTTCAACCAGGACGTGTCTGGCCTGAAGATGACTACAGCCTGACCGCTGATTTTTCAAAGCTCAACACGCCGCTTGATGAACTGATGTTGATGAACCTGGCCGGCGACACCACCTCCTACCGCTCTGTGATCATCGACTCGGCGCTGGGATTACAACCACCGCAGGAAGGCGGCCTGCCGACGCCAAGTCCGATCACACCTTTCTTCCGCCAGAGAATGGCAGAAATCGAAGAGTGGATAATGAATACACCGGCACCCGAATACCCGCTTGATATTGACCGCGCTCTCGCAACACAAGGCGAAGCACTGTTCGCAACGCACTGTGCGGATTGCCATGAAAGCGGTCGCAACAACCGCCTCGGCACGGTCATCCCGCTGAGTGAGATCAACACCGATCCATCACGGGCCGAGGCCTGGTCGCGTGAAGCGGCGGATCTCGCCAACGAAAAAGTGGTCAACGACCTGGGCATGGAACGCACCCCGATGAGCAAGCCCTACGATGGCTACGTCGCACTGCAACTGGACGGCCTGTGGCTGCGCGGACCATATCTGCACAATGGCGCGGTCGCCACGGTTCGGGATTTGCTCGAGCCACCCCAATGCCGGCTGAGAAGCTTTTATCGCGGCTACGACTTACTGGATGGCAAGAACATGGGCTTTGCTGCCCTGCGCTGTGACGAGCAAGGCAATCCAATTTACGACCTGCCGGAGGGTTGTGAAGTGAAGCCGGTGGTCAGCGGTTGCGTACCGGATTTAAAAGGCTGGAAGCTCGACACCCGCGAAGTCGGCAACAGCGCCTCGGGCCACGTATGGGGTACCACTCTCGACGACCGCGATAAGGACGCGTTGGTCGAATATCTGAAAAAGCGCGATAAGCGCAGTTAAGGAGAAATATTATGACAACCTGGTTAATCGTAGCGGTTGTATTGGTTATCGTGACCGTGGTGTTTTTGAAGAGCCGCGATAAACCGCCGGAAGAACCTTCACTTCCATTCGGGCCCACTGGCGACGGGGCTCTCGACTTTGACAGCCTCGACGCACAACACCCCCTCAGCGCGGCAGATCTGGCTCGTCTAAATCCTGAAAATATTGAAACCTTCAACCAGGATCAGATCGACCAGATTTATGCCCGCCTGGATGCAGGTCCGATCCCGGATGGCCCATACAGGGGCAGTTTCTTCTTCTCGGAAGGCAGTGACTTCAGAAACCTTGCGGACGTTCTCGGCAGCCTGCGTGGTGGGGGAATTGATTTTGGACTGGATTTACTGACCGGCGTGGGCGAGATGCTGTGGCAGGGCAAGGTTTTCTACCGCGAACCGCTTGAACTGCGCAACATCATCGACAAGGAATTGATCGTCGGTGCCTTGTTTGGTGTCAGCAAGGACGAAATGGTGATCGCAGAAGTGTTCGACGACGAGGTTGCACTGTTGTTCCCGGCCAAGCTCTATACCGGCCACAGTCAGTTTGACCCGCGCAAGTCCTCGGTGATCATCGATTACGCGGAAACCGCCCAGATCGACGGCTATATCGAAAAAATCGACCGCCTGGTCGGCAAGCAGGGTTTGCAGATCCGCGATGAAATCCGGATGCTGCGACCGGGCTTCTACCTTGGCAGGGCCTACTTCGGCAGCCTGTTCGGTCTCAACTTCACGCTTTACAACGAGGACGTTGCACGAGGTAGCACAACGGTCTGAGTAGCTAGGGGCGCAAAGCCATTCTCGGCAGCGCAACCGGCGATGAACTCGCCGGTTGATGTCTGGTGCTAGTAAGAATTCCAATTCTACCCGCTGGCAGTCTGGAACCAAGTGTTTTAGTCTTTTTTGACCACATCTTCCGATCTTTCCAGCACCAATTTACCGGTAATTTCGATAGGAGCACTGGCCTGCTGTGATTGGCTGCCGCCCCCGCCAGAACCCATCATATTCATCACGCCCGACAATTTGTCTGCACCTGCAACCAGTATCAATCCTGTGATAACAGAATCCAGAATTGGGTTAACCGGGAAATGCAGCGCGGTGAACAAGCGGATATTCCCACCCCACGCCAATACACCGATGCCCAGGATCGCAGCAAGAACAAAGTACACAGTTTTTTGTTTGTTCTCCGCCACTACTTTCTCTTCCGGGTCTGAAACCGTTGAGGCTTCAGGGAAGCGCTTTCTCCACGCAGGAATGAACGACAGTGCCACCAGCAAACCGGTGACGATGCGGTCGATCGCAAACGACGCGATCAGGATAACGGCAAGTACGGTAACGCCGTCTAGTGGTACATTTTGCATAGCATTTACTCCTCTGTATTCATAACATTAATTGATTTGCATGGATCTAAACGTGACCACAGTTTCGACTCTACTATCGCCGACATCACTTAAGAACAAGCCAATGCATGCCTGCTTGCCGACATTTGCAGTGAATGAGTAGGGCGTCCACTGGGTCTGTTGCGTGTCTGAGTCCAGACCCGCGAAATCTACAGGGCTGGAAGGCTCAATGCCAACCCGATTAACCGAGGTAATCACCTCGGCACGGCCACCAGATGGCCCGCTCATCGTAATGATGAAGGTATCGTCGAATCTCTTGCCGACAAATTCATCAAACTCTTCCGACACAAACTTGTATTCAAATTCCATTTGCAGCGTGGATGAGCCAAAATCCAACCAGGCAAGACTTGTCAGGGGCGGTGGGTCAATGGGTCCGATTGCGATCAGACTGCTGGTATGATCAATTGCGACTCCACCCACAACGTTTCCGGTAGAGAAAGCGAGCAATTGGATGCCGGTATTACCACCTGTTTCTCCAATCCTTCCTACGTCACCACTTCCGTGCAGTTGATCTGCCTTTATATTTACTATCCCATCCGGTGATATGCTTGAAGGTACATCGGCCATGACATCAAAGTTAATGCCGGCCTCGATCAGCGGCTGGTCAGAATTGGCAAATTGCTTAATATTGCCTGATACATGGACGCCTGGCGGGAATGGCTTTTCAGGCATTAAAACAACGATTGCATTACCATTGAAGCCTTCCAGAATCGCCACGTGAGTGTCCTTGCTTATGTCCCAGGTCTGATTGTTTGCATCAGTAAGCAAGAGGTTAAAGTCGAATTCCCCATCGAGAGGCGTGTTCAGAAACATTACTATCGGGGCGCAGCGTGGAATTTGTGTACTGGTACCGGAGGGAAATGTGCGAACAACGGCTGGCGTTTGAGTCTGGCCCCACTCCACCTCTTGCATTAAGGCTTCACGATGCCTGTTCGCTGACTGAACAACTGCACCGGTGACAATAACAGCAATCACCAGCTTACTACTCAGTGCCATTGAAGCGCGCTGGCTTCTCCAGCGTTCAGTTTGCCTAGCTTCAAGCCCCTTTATGTGAAAGCGGATCTTTCCCAAAGCACTTACCCACCACTACATTGTAGAGTGATTACTTATGCAGCACCAAATTGACCTTCCAATTTTAGTCTAGTCGATAAACTCATACTTTTCAGAGAATGAGTGGCATGATTGGTCTTTTCAACAACCCATTACGCATCGAACGATTTTGAATACTCACTCACAATGCGGGCCTGAATTTGATGAACCCGTTTATTTGGCTTAAGAAATCTTAGAAACCCGCTTGCAGAATGACTTCGCCGGATCGTCGGTCAATGATCGTGATTGACTCGGCGTTCAATGTGCTTGTGCCGCGGTAAAGCGGAACCACCAGTGACCAGTTGACCGTACCGTCCTGCTGCACCCACGTGAAGGGGTTTTTCGCACCCTCTTCCTCATCCGCTTCAAGATAGGCGGGACTGAAAACGAAAAATGAATTTTGTCTGCTGCCGTCGATCAAAACCTGCCAGTCTCCCCCTCTGCGGTTGAAGACCTTCGGTGCGATTGATGCTATGCGCTTGGACTCAACAATTTCAGCCTCCAGGACTTTGCCGTTCTCGAATTGAAACTGAATGTTCAGCACCGCTACCTGACGACCATCGGTGGGGCGCACTGCCGGCCTGGGGTTATCACCGGGGTCTATTTTTGGCGCATCCTCGCGGGGACCCACTGAAATGTCTTCCTGGGCATTGACAAAAGTTGCAGCCAGTACCACAAGCCCGGTCAACCCGACGATTGTGAGTAATCTCTTCATGAGTCAGTTCCTTTGAAAACTCGTGTTAATGGGGCCTAAGGCGGAGGCCGGTTCCAGTTGGCGGGTGCGACAACGCTCGGGTCACCTGTGCAACCTGGCCCACAAGAACCGGGTAAACTTTGATAAGCGGTATCCATGGCCGCCCAGTCAGCGGGACCAAACTCCCACACGGTCGCGCCACCATCTACCATTATCCCACTGTTTGAAATGTCACTTTCCGAACGCCACCAGACGCTGCCATCGCGTGAGGATGTCATGGAGCCACAATTTCGCCAAGCCGAGTTAGCCGCGTCACCAATGCAATTCGCCCGTGAGGTATACATGATCGGTGGAAATGAAGAGTAACCGCCATCGCAGCAATATTCGTCAGGCAAACCAAAAATCGCGTGTGCGGTTTCGTGCGCCGCTGTCCTGAAACTGGTGGGTTCTGTTGTAGCCCTGCCGCTGGCCGGGTTGGCGCAATCGCGCAAGGTGTTTGTGTGAATCAATAATGTTGCATCCGCAAAAGCCCCATCGGTGCTGAGGGCGACTGGCCAGGTCACGGTTGGGCATTGAAAATCACCATCAGGCGTCAGCGGGCGTGCCACGACGGATCCACTGACGTTCATATAATAATAATTGAAGTATGCAAGGTTGAAGTAATAGCCCTGGTTCTGCCAATAAGAATTTTCAATGAGGTTGGTAAGGTCGTCGACAAAAGCCTGCCTGTTCGCTAAAACAGTCTGGTCACCATAGGACGCGTCCGGCACAAACAAAATATTGTAGGCCCTGTCCTGGTTGCGCTGGATGACGAAAAGTTCATACACGGTGGTGCCGGAAACTGGCGTATCGGTGTCATCAACGATGACGTTTAATTGACAAGCCGCTGTCGCCAGCGACAAAAACACGATCAGGCCGAAACGGTATGCGTGTGTATAGGTCATTGATGTCCCTATCTTTTTTCCTCTCTGTTTGATTGGGCAGCTATACATTAAGCATAGGAGACGCATGCTGAAAAATCTACTGTGTAGTCGGTTTTCAACAAAAAGTGTTAGCGAAGGCACCGCGAATTACTGTTTCGGTTTATGATGTGTGCCGAAATCAGAATAAGCAATTTAATTGAAGGAGCTCAGAATGGTTTTTCGACCACTAATTGGAATGTTTTTCCTGCCCATATTGCTCGCGTTCAGTTTTCAGGTGTTCGCAGCTGAAACAGACGCGGCCGACGCCAATGAAGAAGCCGCAACAGAAGAAGACAAAGAAGACCCAAAATGGGACGTCAGTTCTGACGAAAATTACACCGGCGAAGTCAGCATTGATACCACCGAGACCACCTGGTCGAATGTCAGCGTAAGCCCGGATGGCCAGACTTTGATTTTTGATATGCTGGGCGATATTTACTCGGTGTCGATCAACGGTGGTGAAGCCGTTGCACTGACCGCAGGCATTGAATGGAACTATCAACCGACCTTCAGCCCCGATGGCAGCCGAATTGCGTTCATCAGTGATCGTGCCGGTGGCGACAACATTTGGATTATGAACGCCGACGGCAGTGACCCAAAGGCCGTGACAGACGAGGACGAGCACCTGGTTCACAATCCTTACTGGAGCCCCGACGGTGAATTTCTGGTCGGACGCAAAGGATTTTACTCCACGCGTTCCATCATGGCCGGTGAAATCTGGATGTTTCATGCCGGCGGCGGTAATGGCGTCAACCTGGTCAAGCGACCGAATGACGAATCAGATCAAAAAAGCCGTTCAGAACCAGCGTTTTCACCGGATGGCCAGTACGTTTACTACTCCGCTGATGTGACCCCCGGGCGCAACTTTGAATACAACAAAAACTCACTGGGTGCATTATTTGCTATCAAACGGCTCGAACTGGCAACCGGCGAAACACAAACCATTGTCAGTGGCGCCGGTGGCGCAATTCGACCGACGCCATCTCCGGATGGCAAATCAATCGCTTATCTGAAACGGCGTATGGGCCTGGTGACACAGTTAATGGTCAAGGACCTCGAATCCGGCCTGGAAAGACTGGTTTTTGATGGTTTCGAGCGTGATTTGCAGGAATCCAGCGGCACGGAAGGCAACGCACCTGCGATTGACTGGCTGCCGGATGGAAAGTCAATCGTGTTCTGGACAGCCGGGAAATTTCACCGGGTGAATGTTTCAGACGGCAGCGTCACTGACATTCCGGTGCACATTACGACAACCAAAAAAGTGCGCCCGGCCCTGCGTTACAAGGTGCAGGTGGCCGCAGACAAGTTTCAGGCCCGCGCCATACGCTGGGCCAGCCATACACCGGACCAGCAACAGGTGGTGTTCCAGGCGCTTGGTTACATCTGGGTGCGTGACAGTGACAGCGGCGAACAGCGTCGCTTGACCAGCCAGACCGATCACTATGAGTTTTACCCGGTGATATCACCCGACGGGCGCTCCGTGCTGTACACAACGTGGAATGATCAGCAACTGGGAAGCGTTCGCATCCGCAGCCTGAAAGGCCGTAAACCCACCCAGGTCACAAAGCAACCGGGCCATTACATCCAACCCGCCTTCTCCCCCGATGGCACGCAGGTGGTGTACCGGAAAACGAGTGGTGGCAGCGTGCTATCACCGCTGTGGGCGATGGATACCGGAATTTACCTTGTGCGGGCAGATGGCAAGTCCACACCTCTTCTTTTGAATAGAAAAGGCAGTAAGCCGCACTTTTCAGCCGATGGCGAGCGGGTATTCTTTGCCACCAGCACCGGCAAAATGGAGACTGAACTCAATCTGCTCAGTGTCAATCTTGCCGGCAATGATGAACGCGCACATTTACTCGGTAAAAAAGTTACCCAGTTCCGGGTTTCACCAAACGGAAAATGGGTGGCATTTACCGAGAACTACAAGACCTTCCTGGCCCCGTTTTTCAGTAACGGCAAAACCATTGAGCTCAATGGCAGCACCGACAGCTTTGCCGTTACACAGGTATCAGCGCGCAGCAGTGAATTTCTAAGCTGGTCCGCCGACAGCAGCGTCATTGACTGGTCGCATGGGCGTTATCTGTACCGCCGTGATTTGAATGAAGCCTTTGCCTTTTTAGACGGTGCAGCAGACACACTGCCGGAGCCACTGGAAACCGGTCTGGACCTCGCGTTTACGCAATCAGGCGACCGACCGAAAGGCATGATCGCCATCGTCGGTGGCCGGATCATCACCATGCGTGATGCAGACCAGCAACGCGAAATCATCGAAGACGGTGTGGTATTGATTGAAAACAATCGCATCGTCGCGGTCGGGAAAGCCGGTGAGGTAACAATCCCTGCCGACGCTTTTCAACTCGATGCCAGAGGCAAAACCGTGATACCGGGCCTGGTCGATGCACACGCGCACGGCAGCATGGGCAGCGATGAAATCAACCCGCAGCAAAACTGGCAGCAAATTGCCAACCTCGCCTTTGGTGTGACAACCATTCACGACCCATCGAATGACACCAGTGAGTTTTTTGCCGGTTCTGAATTGCAAAAAACAGGTCAACTGGTCGCGCCACGGGCATTCGGCACCGGCACCATCCTGTACGGGGCCTATATACCGGGTTACAGCGCCGAGACCAACAGTCTCGAAGATGCACAGTTCCATGTTCAGCGCCTGAAAGACGTGGGTGCGATCTCTGTCAAAAGCTATAACCAGCCACGACGCGATCAGCGGCAGCAAATTATCCAGGCCGCATCTGAGCAGGACATGATGGTGGTACCCGAAGGCGGCATGCGGTTTCAATTCAATATGAACATGCTGGTCGACGGACACACCACGCTGGAACATTCCGTACCGGTGCAAAACGTCTATGACGACGTCAAGCAACTGTGGTCACAGGTCGAAACCGCGTACACACCCACGTTTATCGTCTCCTATGGCGGAATGATGGGCGAAGAATACTGGTATGACCGCACCAATGTCTGGGAAAACGAGCGTTTGATGCGCTACACACCCAAAAGTGTTGTTTACCCGCGCGCCATTCGTCGTTCGACTGCACCAGATTCCGAATACAACCACATTTACGTTGCCCGCAATGCCAAGGCACTTAGGGATTTGGGTGTGCGGGTGAACATCGGTGCCCACGGTCAGCGCGCCGGGCTTGCCGCACATTGGGAAATCTGGTCGATGGTCCAGGGTGGCTTCACCCCGTGGGAAGCCTTACGTGGCGCAACCATTGATGGTGCGGCCAGTCTCGGCATGGACCATGAAGTCGGCTCATTGGAAGTCGGTAAACTGGCAGACCTTGTGATCATTGATGGCAACCCGCTTGAAGACATTTTTCGCTCGGAATACGTCAGCCACACGGTCATAAACGGCCGCGTCTACGAGGCGGCAAGCATGAACCAGATTGCACCGGACCAGGTTGCCAGAAAACCACTGTTCTTCGAACTGGAAGGCGGTGATGCGTGGAGTGAAGCCAGGTCAAAGGCCTCTGAACAAAAAGCCCGGTCACTGCACTGGCGGCATTAGAATTAAAACCCTTTTGTCGATACTGGCGGCTTTTATTCGCGCTATTTAATGGATACATAAAAAATGAAGATAGTTAAACCCCTGATTTCATCCAGCTTGCTGGTGCCGGTCCTGTTTCTGGCCCTGTTTCTGGCGGCCTGTGAACCCGCCACCGAAACACCCAAACCACAGGTCACACAGGCGGCAACGACAGCCAGTCCGGATCAGGAAGAACGACATCTGTTGGAAGACCGGCGTCTGGCTGAGTTTTTCGATCAAATATTTGAACGCGACGTCAGCCAGAGCCCGGAGTTCCAGTCCTACCTGGGCCGCAAAACCGAAGATTATGGTCGCTGGGACGATTACACCGATGCCTTTGCAATTGCCCGGAACCTGCGCGCCGAAGAGGACCTTGAGCGCTTGCACGCAGAATTCGACTACGCTGCACTGAGCGA
>SMVB01255302.1_pt1 | contig 12046 bp, 14 predicted proteins | sample 2456461 | NCBI WGS metagenome assembly SMVB01 (sample SAMN11095934, study PRJNA526329) | marine sediment metagenome | biome: Marine sediment; feature: Surficial sediment; material: Deep marine sediment; isolation source: Hadal surficial sediment | place: Pacific Ocean | collected 2014-05 | depth...
CACCGCTCTGGCTCATAGCAGGGGGATAGTAGTGGACTTATTTAAGGATAAAGTGGCTTTGGTCACCGGTGGCGGCTCGGGTATTGGCCTCGCGACAGTCGAACGGCTACATGCCGAAGGTGCCTCGGTGGTGCTAGCGGACATCGATGCCACAGCGGAGGCAATCGCGCAGAAACTGGGTGTGCACTTCCTGAAGCTGGATGTAGGAGATGCGGACGCCTGGCGCGATGTTGTCAATACGATTACCGTGCAATTTGGCGGCCTCGACATCGTATTCCTCAATGCCGGTATCATGACGCAGCCGGCCACCGAACGTGGTATTCGCCGCATCGATCTTGTCAATCTGCCGGATGCCGACTATCGCCGTGTGATGTCCGTTAACGTCGATGGTGTTGTTTTTGGTATTCGTGCGGTAGTACCGGCGCTTGAGGCTAGGGGCGGCGGCGCTATTGTCGCGACTGCATCGATTGCCGGGTTGGTGGCTTACCCGACTGACGCCATCTATTCCGGCACCAAGCATTTTGTCATTGGCATCGTTCGCTCGTTGGCGCGCGTCTTGGCCAAAGAGGCGATTACCATTAACGCGGTATGTCCGGGGGGTGTTGCCACCAACATTATCGGACCGCCGGGAGTGGCGGAAACAATCCGCGAGCGCGGCTTTGAACTGATGGATCCCTCCATCATCGCTGATGGGGTCGTGCATGCCATTATTGAAGGCGGCTCGGGGAGGGCCTGGATGTGTCAGGCCGGCCGAGCGCCAGAACGGTACGAATTTGCGAAAGTGCCCGGAATCGACTGATGCACTATCTCGGCTGACCCGCCTTTCCTGCGCGTGCGGGTGGCGAATTGGTAGTCACCGCAAAATAACAGATCAATATGCAGTCTTTTAGTTGCCGAATGCTGACTTAGCATGCCCGACAGGAAATCTGTCGCCTTCATTCTTCATGCATCTTCTCGTGTTGAGTCGAGCTAGAAGAAAGGCACCAAATCTCCAAACAAGTGATCGCTTCCTGTTGGGCGCTTTGTCTTTGTTGGTTTCACCACGTCGCCTATTCACTGTAGCGAAAATCATCAAACCAGCGACTCTGCTCAAAATTCATCGTGCGTTGGTCAAACGTAAATATCGCCGATTGGTCAGCAACAAAGGTCACAGGCAATTCGGGCCTAAAGGCCCATCAAAAGAACTCATCGCTGCCATCGTCGAGTTAAAGCAGCGCAATCGCCGCTATGGCTGTCCGCGCATCGCATACATCATCACGCTCACTTTCGGGTCTCATCCACCCCGCTACCTCAGTAGCAACAATGATCCTCTTATTCGATTTCATCGATGGCGAGCAAATTTGCGCATTCTGAACGTTGAGGAGATTAAGTCCATGCCGTACGTCCCCTTGTCTCATCCGTTTATCGAACGGTTGATAGGTACCATCCGGCATGAGTTTCTTAATCACGTGCCTTTCTGGAATTCGTTAGATCTAGAACCAAAACTGGGTGAGTTCAAGGACTGTTACAACAACTACCGGACACATAGCGCGCTTTCCGGAGAGTCCCTGGGCAGCTACTCCCAACTGCCCACCAGGACGCTCGCCGATATCAACGGTTGCACTTGGCAGTAGCATTGTCGCGGTCTGTTTCATACCCCAATTCCCGCGTGCCTACCAATTCGCCATACACAGGCTAGGTCGCGCCGTACGCGGCGCGGTCACCAGTTTTTGTTGATAGAATTGGACACCATCGCCTACATGGGAAAAAGCATATGGCCGTTCATCAGATACTGGTATGCGTATTATGTTTGGCAATCAGTTGGATGCCCGCATTTACGCAAGCGAAAGATGTCCCCGAACGCACGCCGGAAGGCAGACCCAATCTAGCTGGCGTCTGGGACTACCGAAGCTTGATCCCGCTTGAGCGCCCGGAGGAATTTGCGGACCGGGCAATCCTCACCCCAGCGGAGGCGGAACGACGAGCGGTCCAGGCCGCGCGTACGACAACCGAGCAGAACGAACCCAGCAATCCCGATCGTAGCGCACCACCCAAAGGCAGCGATGTTGGCTCTTACAACAACTTTTGGTTCGACAACACTGCAGGAGTAATCAAGGATCTGCGCACTTCAATAATCACGGATCCACCCAACGGACGGATCCCGCCCCACCAGGCAGGCGTCGATATTCAGTCATTGGGTGACATCAAACCAGACAATGTAGCCGCGCGACTTCGGGTGGGAGGCCTAGGTACCGCCGGACCCGAGCAACGCGGTATTTCCGAGCGCTGTCTACTCGGCTTCAGTTCGGGCCCACCGATTCTGCCCGGGGGCTACAACCAGAACATCAGGATCTCCCAGACCGCGGATCATATAGTCATACTCAACGAAATGATTCATGACGCGCGCGTTGTTCCGCTCAACGGGTTACCAAAACTTGGCCTTCGTGCCTGGATGGGAGAATCGCGCGGCAGATGGGAAGGCGAGACCCTCGTCGTAGAAACAACGAACTTCAATCCTAAACTCTCAAGTTTCTCGGCAAGCTTTTTCAGTTCCGCCGGCACCGCAGAGCACCTCCGCGTCATCGAGCGTTTTCAGCGCTTGGACGAAAACACGCTACGTTATGAATTTACCATTGAAGATCCCGCTACCTACACGGCGACAATTACCGGCGTATTGTTAATGCAACGTACTGACGCACGAATCTATGAGTACGCCTGCCATGAAGGCAATTACGCCATGCGCAACATCCTGGCCGGCGCTCGGGCCGAAGAACGACTTACTACCCAGGCTAGTAACTAAGCGGGTACTGACAAGAGACTATGTTCTTTAGTCAGCGATTTAGGCCATTTTGATATCCCAGTGAGTACCGTTCTTCGTCATCTTGTCCAAGCTTGTTAGCTGCTTACGTGTGGGTGGCGAATTGGTAGTCACTACAAAATAACACTTCAAATCCCAGCCTTGTAGTTGCCGGACGTCCATTTACGATGGGGCACATGAAATCCGCCGCTTTGCTCATTGTCCATATACTAGTGCTCATCGTGAAAGCGCTCCGAACTGGTGGAGTCAAAGCTCTGATTGCGGAAAATATACTTCTCAAACACCAACTTGGCATACTCGCCCGAACACGACGGAAGTCGCCGAACTTGAAAACAAACGATCGCTTCCTGTTGGGCGCTTGGTCTTTGCTGGTATCACCAAGACGTATATTCACTGTGGCGATAATCATCAAGCCAGCTGACAAGCCCACGTTTGTTGATAGTCTCGATGCCAGGAGGCAAGCTGTGGGGGAAAGGTCACCTGCAAGCGCCACTCGGAGGGTCGTTAGGCACCATTCTCAGGAACAAAGCCTGCAAGTATGAAGTTTTGTAATCATTAAGGAAGAAATATGCATGACGTGATCTGCCCGCACTGCGAGAAAGCATTCAAGATTGACGAAGCTGGTTATGCAGAAATTCTGAAACAGGTTCGCAACAGCGAATTTGAAGAGCAGCTGCACGAGCGTCTTGAACTGGCCGAAAAAGAAAAGCTAAATGCCGTTGAGCTTGTGAGACACGAAGTCGGTAGCGAAATGCAGAAGGCTGGCGCTGCTAAAGACGTTGAGATTCAAGAATTGAAGTCGAAGCTGGATGCGGAAGAAGTGGCGCGGAAACTTGCCGTCACCGAAGCATTAAGTGCTATTGAAAAAGAACGCGACGGTCTCTCAAACGACTTGGAGCAGGCGAAGCAACATAGCGAATCCTTATTAAAGCTGGCTGAAGAAAAACTCTCTAAGGATGTGCAAGAGACTGCCGCAAGGAAGGACTCTGAGATTCAAGAGCTAAAGGCGAAGCTCGACGCCAAAGACGTTGCGCAAAAACTAGCAATCAATGAGGCGGTGTCTGCGGTCGAGAAGGAGCGTGACAATCTGAAGAACAGCCTTACGCAAGCGGAGCTTGAAAAACAACTCGCGGAGAAATCGCTCAAGGACAAGTACGAGACACAGATCAAGGATCGCGACGATGCGATTGAGCGCCTCCGGGATATGAAAGCTCGATTATCAACAAAAATGGTCGGCGAGACGCTCGAACAGCACTGCGAGACCGAATTCAACCGCATTCGATCGACAGCGTTTCCAAATGCCTATTTTGAGAAGGATAACGACGCGAGTACGGGTAGTAAGGGCGACTATATTTTTCGCGATTCGAACGAGGCTGGTACTGAGATCGTTTCAATCATGTTTGAGATGAAGAACGAAAGCGATACCACTGCAACTAAGAAAAAGAATGAGGATTTCCTAAAGGAACTAGACAAGGATCGTAGAGAGAAGGGGTGCGAATATGCCGTACTGGTGACTCTACTCGAACCGGACAGTGAACTTTACAACTCTGGGATAGTTGATGTGTTTCACCGCTACCCAAAAATGTACATCATCCGGCCTCAGTTTTTTATTCCGATCATTACGCTTCTGCGTAATGCGGCAATGAAGTCGCTTGAATACAAGACGGAGCTTGCACTCGTTAAAGCACAGAACGTCGATATAACAAATTTCGAAAGCGATCTTGATAATTTCAAAACGGCCTTCGCAAAGAACTATGACCTTGCCTCCAGGAAATTTCAAACTGCAATCGATGAGATTGACAAGTCGATCGACCACCTACAGAAAACGAAGGATGCTCTACTTGGTACAGATCGGAACCTTCGTCTAGCAAACAACAAGGCACAGGACCTAACAATCAAAAAGCTGACTCGGGGCAACCCGACTATGGCGTCCAAGTTTGAAGAACTCGATAGTCAAAGTACTTCTGATGCCGAATGATGCTCTTGATTTTATTTGTGCGCTTTGGCTCTGTCATGCCTAATAGCGAACTTTCCTTTCCGGAAGATCATGAGAGTTGTGAGAGTTCCTAGAATGGATAGTTGGCAGCGATGCATTAGCGATTGATTGTTTCTAGTGTCGAAGAAAAACTAGTCGCACAAGCGCGATTTAAGGAAGAGTAAGCATGTCCAAAATGAAAGGATCATGTCTCTGCGGCAAGGTCGCATACGAAGTAGACGAATTTTCGGCACCAATAGTGCATTGTCACTGCATCAAATGTCGTAAAGCTCACGGTAGTGCGTTCTCTACAACTGCACCTGTATTGCGGGAACATTTTCGGTGGATACAGGGAGAAGAACTACTCTCTTACTTTGAATCGACCCCAGGTAAGCGTCGTCATTTCTGCACGAACTGTGGATCACACTTGATGGCTGAATGGGTAGATAAGCCCGGTGTGATAATCCGTATGGGATGTCTGGATGATGATCCAGGTTCGAGACCGAAAGCTCACATTTGGCGATCAGAAGGTGCGTGTTGGTACGATCCGGAAGAACAGCTTCCACAGCTTGATGAAGGGCGTCCTAAATGATTCTAGTGCCTTCTAGTCGAAGCGCGGATTCCGTCGTGAGATGAGCTGCTCCCGAATGCACATTCAAGTCGTATGCGCACTTCTTTGGCACAACGGATGTGTGTTGGTAGCACAAAGGCCTACTGGAGGTACTGACAAGTTAACTTTTTTCATGGGTCAGCGTTGCACAAACCATTCGTTTTATGCTCTTCAACGATCTGATTTTCCCACTTCCGAAGCGTTTCATGGATATAACTAATCCCATATACCCACTTTCTATGAGGCTTAAGAGTTAACTTGTCAGTACCTCTAAAGTTACTGTTCTTCATCGGTTCAGGAAAAATGAGATGAGCTATAAGATAAAGGCCAGCGGGTGCGATCAGCATCAGCACTAGGCTGTAGAAAGCCCACTCGAGAGTGTTGTGAAGATCCCAAAGCTCCCACCATGTCTGCAGAGGTGGGTGGTGTAACGTCTTCTCTGTAAATTTTTGATGGCTTATGAAGTGCTGAGCCATCCGGTTATCCTTTTGAAAGCGATTGGCATATTGCAAACAAAAGGAAACAAGAATGGCTCAACCCTGAGAGAATAGATCGATTGACGATGAAGCTCCTCAGGATTTTGGTGCCCCACATTCTCTTCTAGTGAGGCGAGAGGCTTTAAAGGTATCTTGTATGAAGATTTCATTATAGGACCTCACAAGACCGGTATTGGTCGTTCACGTCGATCTAAGAAATTGCTAGTCTGGCTGCAATGGGTTTGATCGGCGTCATACGCTTGGAGACAAGAAGCTGTCTCAGATGTGCCCATTGCTGTTATCAACAAATTCATCGACGTTAGTACTTACATGTGTTTTCTAACTTAGTTTCGAGTACAGCAGTTATTGTTGTGCGCGCTACAAATTTCGCCATACTAAATCACTTATGCTCTGTCCCCATAACCCTGTTGTACCTTCACGGTGATCGCACAAGCCAAGAGTCGATGGATGATGCTCATCGGGAGTTTGTATTGAAAAGGAAGAGGCTCTATTACGGCTGGCCCCTGGTCGGCGTCGGCTTCCTCATCTACGGGCTCGGCATCGCACCCGCCTACTATAGCTGGGGGTTCTTCGCGCCGGAACTCGTGAGAGACCTCGGCCTCACGCGCGAGCAGGTGGGAAGCATTTTCGGAGCTTTCACGCTCACGTTCGCGGTGGTCAGTCCCCTGGCCGCAGCTGCCATGGGTCGCTTCGGCCTCCGCGCGGTGGTGACTGCTGGTGCCCTCATTTCGGCGGTCGGCTTCTGGATGGTCGGGCAGGCCGAAACCGCGACCGATCTGTATTGGAGTTATGCGCTCGTCGGCGGACTGGGGATCGGCCTCTCGACCGTCCTCCCGGCACAGACAATCCCCGTCTTCTGGTTTCGGCGTTTCCGCGCACGGGCGACCGCGATCATTCTGACGGGTGCTGGAGTCGTTGGGGCGATCGTCACGCCAGTTGATGCCCTCATCCTCGATAATTGGGGCTGGCGCTCGGCATGGAACGTCATCGCCGGTATCTCCGTTGCAGTGGCCCTGCTCGGAGCGCTGCTTCTGCGCAACCGGCCGGAGGACATCGGCCAGCTTCCCGACGGACGCGAGGCCGACGCACCCGCTCCCGAACGTGCGTCACTGCACGAGACCGCCGATGCTGCCAGCTGGACCGTGTCTCGCGCGATACGAACGCCGCAGTTTGCGATCGCAACGTTCGCTGCGCTAGCCAACGCACTTCCGTGGCGCATCTTCTCAGCCCACGGTGCGCTTCACTTCGAGGACCTGGGCTTCGTCCCTACGCTCGCCGCTGCGATCCTCGGCGTGCGGGTAGGCGTCAGCGCGCTTGGGAGGCTCAGCGCCTCGCTCGGCGACTTCCTGCCGCCCAACCGAGTCCAGGCTATCGCACTGTCTGTGAGCAGTCTCGGGCTAGCCGGGCTCCTGTTCGCGGAAACCCCGTTACAGGCATACGCTTGCGTGACGCTTATGGGCTTCGGTTACGGCGCAGGGTACGTCAGCGAGCCGGTGGTCTTCGCCTACTTCTTCGGGCAGCGCGCGTTCCTCGGTACCGCCAGCCTGCGGATCGCGATCGTTGGTGTGGTGGGCTGGATCGGACCAACATGGGCGGGCGCGGCCGCCGACCAAACGGGCAGCTACACCGGGGCTTTCGTCGTTCTTACGGTGCTGTGCTTCTCCGGCGCAGTCGCCATCTTCCTGTGCCACCCGCCGGGTGGGCGTCCAACGATTCCTTAGCTTTACTTTTTGCACCGCCTCTCCGGGTTGTCACACCACTACGCCAAGTTCGCGTTGGCGTTGTGGGATGAACGTCGAAGGTTTTTGCCAGAGATCAATTGCGAAGTTGCTCGATCAGGCGCTACCAAAAGCAGCGGAGTCAGGCCAGGCATTGGTCTTTTGAAAGAGACACCCGCAGTAGAATAGTCCTGTTTGCTCAGTCGGCCAGAGTGACTGCTGTTGGCCGAACTTTGCCTTACGCGACCTGCAAAGAACGAGCAGGAATGGTGGGCATTGCAGACAAAAAGGTTTCCCGGCTCGAACGAGCACTTTGTGCCCTTTGCCGACATCAAAGTGACCGTGTCGCAAAACCTTGTTCAATGTAACGATACGTGAATGCGACGATTATGCCGCCAATGCGGCTATGACGAAGCAAAGCCCTGCCCTAGGCACGCCGGAACCGAGCGTTATGCCCATCGGAGACTGAAGCAAACTTGACGTCCAGCGGGTAACCGTGCGTAATCCGTGCTTCTTTGGTGTTAAGGAATACTATGCAAAAACAAATCATTGCCGGGATCGTTGTGGTTCTCTTGCTTGGGCTCTCCATCAGCAGTTTTGTCATCGTAGAAAGCGGCCATGTCGGCGTTGTGCGAACCTTGGGCGCCGTGCAACCTGTGCCTTTAGCCGAAGGCTTCCATCTGAAAAAACCTTTCATGGACCAGATCGAACAGATTGACGTACGTCTGCGTAAGGTTGAGAAACAAGCCAGTGCTGCGTCCAAAGACTTGCAGGTCGTGAGCACGAGCGTCGCGGTACAATACTCCCTGAATGGCCCGGTTGCGCCGCTGACATATCAGAAAATTGGTACTGCTCAAGTGGTGGAGGCAACTTTAATAGGGCCTGCGATTATGGAATCCGTTAAGGCCGTTACCGCGCAGTACACGGCAGAGGAGTTGGTAACGAGGCGAGCTGAAGTTAAAATTGGAATCCAACTAGCCATCGAATCCTTCATTGATGAAACGCTGGCCCAGAAAGAAGTCATCGGGGCGGTGAGCATTGCCAATGTGGCGATCACTGACTTCAATTTTTCTGCTGAGTTTAATCGCGCGATCGAAGATAAGGTACGAGCCGAGCAGGAAGCTTTGCAAGCGATAAACGAAAAACTACGCCGCGTCACCCAAGCTGAGGCAGCGGCCGCTGAACGGACACTGGCGGCAGACGCAGAGGCTTATCAAATTGAAGTGGCATCCACGGCGCGGGCGGATGCGATTCGCCGGGAAGCAGAGGCGCTCAAGGATAACCCGGCGTTGATACAACTGCGCATTGCTGAAAAGTGGAATGGGCAGTTACCGCAGGTAACTGGGGGTGGTGCGATCCCATTGTTGGATTTGCGCGCTCTCACCCCGGAATAGTTTAATAGCCCGCGTGATAACGGCGAGACAACGACTGAGCGCGTCGGGCCTGGCTGGCGAACAGCAGGCAAAAGGGCCAGGGGAAGCTCAAAACCCACTGGCGTACTGGGACATCAGGATTAACGTGGTCGACCAGATGCGCGGAGGTCTCGATCATCCGTCGCGCCCCGCAGGATGGGCAGAAGCCACAGCGCTCTACCAGGAGAATCAGTTGAAGACTGCGAGTCTCGGCGATGACTACACTGTTCCACGCAAGGCGTTTGAGTATGCCGATACAAAGATCAAATCAGTACCGTTGGATGCAACTGAACGATATTTCCAACGAATTAAGCACCACACCGCCAAATACCTTTAGAAGTAGCTCGGTAACTTGCCATTGCTATTAAGCGTGCTCTGGTGAGATTGAGTTGATGGCAGTTGAATAGCTTGATCGCGATCATCCCGATTGCTGCTGGCGCTTATGTCGCCACCAATCTGGATAATTTTATTCTGCTGGTGTCACTGTTGGCACGTTATCGCGATCACACGGCGAACGTCGTCGCCGGTTATTTTGTTTGCGTGTTGATTCTTGGGTTCACCGGCTACTGGATTGGTGCGGCCGCAACTTCGGGCGGTTTGCAGATGGTTTTCATGACCGCGCTGATCAGCCAGCTGGGCAATGGTGCTGACACTGTCGTTATATTTAGCATCTTGTTTACCGATTCCAAGCCATCGGCCGATGTGCTGATCCTTCTCACCCTTGCCGCAATGGCTGTAATTTTCGTAGTCGTCGGCATCTATGCGGTTCGGCACTCAGCAAATGGGTTGATCGTTATACTCAACGCGCGATGCCTTTCGTCCTGATTATCGTTGGTGTCTATGTCCTTGCCAATACTGCGTCAGACCTGATGCCGGATTAGAGGTCACAGTAGACTTCATTAGACCTGTCGCAGAAATTGTCGCCTTATCGATTTGTAGTCGTACGACCGCTATTGGCCGAACCCGGAAGTAGCGCCGCGCATGCCGAGTGTCTGCTAACCGAGAAAGCTGCCGTAGAGTGCTAGAGCGGCAACCGTCTCAGAAGTGCCCATTGCAGACACTTTATCTCGTTGTAACTGACCTAGTCGTTCACATGCTTGGCCATACAAAATCGCCAGAAAACCAGTACCATCGCTAAGGAGTTAGAAGATGGATCTGTCGAGAGAGATGGCGGTATGCCACGCTCGTAAAACTGCGGATCAAGAATTGATAGAGCGCTACGAAAAGGGAGAATGTTGGCTCAATCGTTCGGTTGCGAATTGACCATTCGAAGTGACGAGAGTCCGAAGTAAACTAAAAGTTGCAAACTAGACGCGTCCGTTTCGTGTTCACAGCGGACCATAATCACGATGGTAATCATATTGCACGTTGAGGGATCCGAAGCAGATGAACACACAAAGAGGTATCGTTGGACATGCAAACCGCAGCTGAATCCACGGAAGGCGTACCAGATGTCCATGCCCAGACGCGCAGTTCGTTCTTCGTTGTTTACGCAATTGTCATGCTCTTGCTGGTCGTTGCCGGTTTCTCACGGACATACTACTTGCGTCCAATATTCAGTGCTGAGCAACTTCCCATTTACCTGCAAGTCCACGGTGCAGTGCTGACTGGCTGGTTCTCTCTCTTTCTTTTTCAATCGATACTGATTAGGCAACGTCGCTTTAGCACTCATCAATTGTTTGGAGTCATTGGGTCTGTGATTGCTGTGGCAGTCGTTGTCATCACTTTGTTCACACTAGTCAACGTATATCCATTCTTGGCAGCATCAGGCCACGATATTGATCTCGTTGGCAAGGCGCACATGGCACAAATCACTAGAGATCTTTTTCTGGTGTCAGCTTTTCCGGTGTTCTTTGCATTGGCGGTTGTCCTTCGTCATCGATCTCAGACTCACAAGAGATTAATGCTGCTCGCTTCCGTCAGTCTGCTACCCGCTGCAGTGGGGAGAATTTTCCGATGGCCAGCTTTCAGTGACATTCCTGAAGCACCCGCCACTTTCGCGGTGATGCTAACGCTAGTTGTAGCCATTGCCGTTCATGACATTGTGACCCGCAAGCGAGTGCATCCAGTCGTTGCTTGGGGAGGACCGATCTATTTTCTTTGGCTGATTGTTGGCGCTCTACTCGTAGAGTATGGGATTACCTAACGAGCAGAAGAATGGGCGACTAGGTCGATATCGGGGATCCGGTTTATCCTCACTAAAATGTATGGTCGAGATAAGCCTACTTGTTGTCCAGTAATGGCCGAACCCGGAAGTAGCGTCGGTCTGCGGGAATGACTGCTTACGCCGTAAGCTTCCGTAGAGCGTTAGGGCGACGACGGTCTCAGAAGTCCCCATTGCAGACCTTCGTGGTGATCTGAGCTAGTCTTTCTCTAATTTTTTTGGAGGAAGCCACATGGATCATCAGACGTTTGCTCAGCTTCTGGGCAACTATGGAGAGTTTTTTGGTGCTATCGGCCTGATCTTCTCATTGATTTTCGTCGGTACGGAGATTCGCCACACTCGCAAGCTCGCTGTGGTGGAAGGTGTCGAAAAGCGGATGGGTGCTTGGAACGAGTTTTCACGACTACTGCTCTTAAACCCTGACCTTCGACAAGTTTTCCGCAACGGCAGCCAAGACCTAGATAGTTTGGGAGCTGATGAAAAGTTCATCTACCATCAATTGATGATGCTCAGATTTACGCTTCTCATAAGGCAATTCTACAGAGGCGTTATGCTCAAAGATCAAGAGGCTCTGGACGGTGCAAAGGGAGTTCTACTGGAACAGTTCTCATATGAGCCCAGCCTGGCCGATTGGTGGCGGCAACATAGGGTGGAATTGCGCCCTGCTTTTCGCAACTTCGTTGATGAAGCGCTGACCGAGCACGAGAAAGGCAAAACGTGAAAGTTAGTATGTCTTGAATTGGCCGTTAGCGGACGGTCTGACGATTTAGCTGGTTGTCTGCTTAGTGCCCATAGGAGACATAGCACCTGTTAGTGAATATCCTTCGAGCCTGACGAATAGTTGGAGTACGGAATGAATTGGGATGCAGTTGG
>SMVB01151553.1_pt1 | contig 12045 bp, 10 predicted proteins | sample 2456461 | NCBI WGS metagenome assembly SMVB01 (sample SAMN11095934, study PRJNA526329) | marine sediment metagenome | biome: Marine sediment; feature: Surficial sediment; material: Deep marine sediment; isolation source: Hadal surficial sediment | place: Pacific Ocean | collected 2014-05 | depth...
CCTGGACCTCATCGAAGATCAGCAGACAGCCGTTCTCGTTCGCCAGATCGCGCAGGCCCTTGAGAAATTCGGGCGCCGGCAGACGAATGCCTCCCTCGCCCTGGATCGGTTCGACCAGGATGGCCGCGGTCTTTTCGGAGAGGAATTTGCGCACAGCGTCGAGGTCGTTCCAGGGCGCGTGGTGGAAGCCGGGTACGAGCGGCTCGAATCCCTTCCAGTAGGCGGGGGTGCCGGTGGCGGAGACGGTGAACAGGGTGCGACCGTGAAAGGCGCCCTCGAAGGCGATGATCTCGAAGCGACTCTGTTCGTCGCCCTGGCGATGGTCGTAATGATGTCGCCGGGCGAGCTTGAGCGCGGCTTCGTTCGCCTCGGCGCCCGAATTGCAGAAAAAGATCGCCTCCGCGAAGGAGTTGGCGGTCAAACGCTCGGCGAGTTGGATCTGGGGCTCGGTCGTGTAGAGGTTCGAAACGTGCCAGAGCTTCGATGCCTGTTCATCGAGGGCCGCTCGCAGCTTCGGATTCGCGTGGCCGAGCACCGCGGTTGCGATCCCGCCCATCAAGTCGAGATAACGAACGTCCTCGGCATCGTAGAGCCAGCATCCCTCGCCGCGCACGAGCGCCACCGGCTGGGGGGCGTAGTTTCCAACGAGGACTTTGGATCCTCGCTCGGCAATTTCGGCGTTGCGGGTCGGCATGGGGTTCGGCTCTCTTGCGGTGGAGAAGGCTTGGTTTGAAAAAGGCCGTCGAGGCGTCGAACCCGGAACTATACGCGCTCCGGAGGGCCGGGTCGCACGGGCCTCCGACGATCGCTCGGGTACTCGAGTGGGATTTCGAGAAGATCATCGTGACCCACGGAACCAATATCGCAGGCTTGGGTCGGGACCGGTTCAGACAGGCGGTCTCCGAGGTTGGGCTGCTGGAAGCTCGAAGCGGTGGCTAGAGTGCGCGGGTGGCTCCGACCTTTGGCCCGAGTCGTTGCTTCACGAGATAGGGCCGCACGCTCTTGCGTTTGCCCTTGAGCACGACTTCCTCGAGGGGTTCGCAGGCGAATGCGTGTTGGGCCGCTTGCCAGGTTGCTTCTCCGATGACGATCTGGCCGGGTTTGGCGATGGACGACTCGAGTCGACTCGCGATATTCACGACATCGCCGATCACTGTGTAGTCCTTGCGCTGGGGCGAGCCGATATCGCCGACGACGACGTTGCCGGAGTTGACGCCGATGCGCATATGGATGGGACGAACGCCTTCGCGGGCGTTATTGAGTGTGGTCAGCGCCTCCTGCATCCGCAAGGCGGCTTCGACGGCGCGTTCTGCGTGATCGAGCATGGGGAGCGGTGCCCCGAAGAAGGCCATCATGCCGTCGCCGCGAAATTTGTCGAGGGTGCCATCCAGCTCGAAGACGGCACTCGTGAGTCGTTCGAAGACCTGGTTGAGGATCAAGATGACTTCGCTCGGCGGCAGCCGTTCGGCCATGTTCGTAAAGCCCGTCAGATCGGCGAACAGGATCGAGACGTCGCGATCGTCCGCGACCATGCCACTCGTCACGCTGCCCGGCGCTTCGAGGATCCGGTCCACGACGGCGGGTGAGCTGTAGCGTGCGAGGCGCGCGCGGCGTTCTTGTTCGCGCCGGACGTCGTCGCGCAGCGCTGCCTGCTCGACGGCGATCGCCGAAAGCAGGGCGAGGATCGAGAGCGCCTGGAGTTGGGAGAGGTCGAAGGGATGCGATGCCGACTGACGATCGACATACACATAACCACTGACATTGCCGTCGCGCAGCAGCGGCGCGCACATCGCCGAGTGGATATCCATCATGATCACGCTCTCGGCGCCACCGAAGCGATCGTCCATGGCCGTATCCTTGACGAGGACTGCCTGCTTTTCTTCGATCGCGAGGCCTGTGATATTCGTGCTGATCGTGATCGGCGCGTCGGGCACGCCCTCACGATTGCGCATCGCCATCGGTTCGATGGATTGCGACTCGGGGTCGAAGAGACAGATGACGCCACGTTCGACCGGGATATTGGCGAAGACCAGCGAGAGGATCCGATCGAGGGTCTCGGGCAGCGTCGTGCACGAAAGCAGGCTCTCTGCGGATTCGCTGACGAGCCGAAGCAGATCGGTCCCGATCGCCGCCATACCGCCCGCGCTCTCCGAAGCGCGTTGGATTTCATCGCCGAGCCCCGATAGGCCCGTCTTGTCGGCAAATAGCGACGACCCCGTTGTCGGGTCACTCGCCGCCTGGAGAAGATGGTCGAGGCCCTGGAGATCGAGCACTTCCGTGTGGCCGGAGGGCGCCTTGTTCTCATCGAAAATGACGCGAGCGCGAGAGGCCGCGGACTCGGGCCCGATCTCGACATACATGCGGATCGTTCCGAGGTCGAGTCGATCGCCGTTGCGCAGGATCTGTTCGGTGACGTGGAAGGTGTTGACGCGGGATCCGTTTTTGCTGTCGAGGTCGCGGATCTGCCAGTCTCCGTCGTCTCGAGCAATCCGGGCGTGTTGGCGCGAGATACTCTCATGGGCGAGCAGCAGGTCTGCATTCGGAGAGCGGCCGATAATGATCGGACGATCGCCGATCGTGAAGATCCGATCGCGCCCTTCGTATTGGAAGCGAAGTCGGCAGACCTCTCGACCTTCGTTCTCGGCGCGAGTCGCTTTCTCGACGTTGATGACGTTCTCCACGCTGAGGGCTCTTTCTAGGCTGAGGGCTCTTGCCAGGCTGAGGGCTCCATCAGGCTAAAGGCTCCGTGTCTGCTCTTCGGTTCATCGGCCCGAATGCTCAAGGCTCCGGGGTCAGGGTGTTTCGAACACCAAGTCCTGGTAGACGGTGCCCAGATCCGGATTCACTGCGCCACTGGCTGCGAGGGTGGCGCCGGTGAGAACGCTTTCCGGCTGAATTTGGTGCGGTATCTCGTGAACGCGGGAGCGGCGAGATCTGGGTAGCATGGTCGATGCATGATAGAGGACGCCCACCCAAATCCCGACGCGAGCGAGCGTCGCGAATTGCTCGAGGTTCTGGCGCGCGCCTTTCGGGACAATCCGATGAATGTGGAGCTTCACGGAGGACGTCCGGCGCGGAGGGTGCGGGCGAATCGGGCCGGATTGAGGTCGCTCGTGCTGGACGCCCATCGCGAAACGGTAATGAGGGTAATTAGACACGATGGGCGGATTGTCGGCGGTTTCGTGGCGGCACCGCCCGGGATTCGCCTGCTACCGAGCCCCTCGCTCTACCGACAAATTGGGTGTTTTATACATCAGGGTGCACGGGCAATGGATCGGTGGGGGGTTGTGAGTCAGGCTCTCGGTGAGCTTCGGCCGCTCTTCGACCACTGGTACCTTGCGGTTCTTGGCGTCGAGCCTTCGTTCCAGGGACGCGGTTTCGGCGGACGGTTGCTCGAGATGCTCTTCGCGCTGGTCGAGTCCGAGTCGGCCCCGCTCTATCTCGAAGCGGATCTCGAGGCGAGCGCGCGTTTCTACCGCTCGCGGGGATTCGAGGACCGGGCGAAAACCCGGGTTCATGGGGTGAGTTGTTGGTGTCTGGGCAGGGGATTCGCTGACGGATCTCCGAATCTATGCGATTCTGTTCGCCAAGCCTGATTCGTCAGGCCCGATCCCCCACAGAGTTCGGAGCCGAAAGGCCCCTGAATCGGAAGTCGCGCTATGAGCACGAGCCTTTCGTCGCACTCGACGCCTCGCGTCGCGGGCGAATCGCCTATTGCCGAGCCCGTCGGCGCCAAATCGCCTGGCGCCGTGGATTCGCCCGCCGAGAAGGGCCTCGCGTCGAAGACGGCTGCGGGCTCGACCGCCCGAAAGGCGAGCAAGCTTCGGCCGGACGATGGTCGCCTGGCGCGGGGGCGCCGGAGTCGGGCGCGGATTCGCGAGGCGGCGAAATCCCTGTTTCGGGAACGGGGCTTCGACGGGGCGACGCTGCGTGCGATCGCCGAACGCGCCGGAATGGGCGCGAGCTCGATCTACCGGCACGTGCAGTCGAAAGAGGAACTCTTGATCGACGAGCTTTCCGAGATGCAGGAAGAGGCGTGGACCCGCTTTCGCGCGCTCGATGATCGCGATCGACCGACTGCGGATCGTCTGCGGGAGTTTTTCGACGTTCAGCACGATCTACTCGTCGCAGACCGGGACCTCACGACGATTGCCTTGCGCGCGACGACCAAGACCGAGGCCCGCGTCGCGAAGCGCGTCCTTCAACTCTACGACCGGACGATCGGCCTCCTGATGGAGATCTTGCAGCGTGGGCGGATGAAGCGGGATCTGGCCAAGGACGTCGATGTCCTCGAGACCGCGCGGGTGTTATTCCATGTGACGCATGGGGCGCGAATTCCATGGGCGAACGGAATGGTGAGCGACGACGCACTTCGGGATTCGGTCCACCAGGCGGTAGACCTGCTCTTTCGGGGTGTTTCAGCGGATTCCCGTCAAGTCTGAATCGGTCTCGACCCGGCGCGCGATCTGCCGAACCCACTCTTCGTACTCGGCGCCTTCCCAGGATCGGTGATCACCGCGTTTATAGCCCTGGGCATTCCAATGATATTGCCAGGCGTTCATCCGGTTCACGCCGGCTGAGTCTCGCTCGGCGACCTGTTTGGCCGGAACGCCCGCGATGATCGAGCCGGGAACAAATTCGCTGCCCTCTCGGATCATGGCGCCCCCCGCCACGATCGAGCCCTTTCCGACGACCGCCCCGTCCATCACGACCGCGTTGATTCCGATCAGACAATCGTCTTCGATCCTGCAGCCGTGGAGCGTCGCGTGATGGGTGATCGAACAGAAGTCGCCGACCTCCGTCGGATACTCGTATCCGATGTGGATCATCACGAAGTCCTGAAGATTCGTATATCGACCGATGCGCACGTGATGGGTTTCCGCTCGGATTACGACGTTAGGCCAGACCGATGATTCGGCGCCGATCGAGATCTTTCCGTAGATCTGGGCCGTTGGATGGAGGTAGACGCTCGGGTCGATCTGGATGTCATCGGGCATGCGTGCGTGGATCCTGTGGCCGACTCTGCGCGGGCCGGGTCGGGCGGGTTGGGAGGCGGGATGGCTGGCGGATGGGAAGCTGGATTGGAGGACGGGTAGAAAAGGGGCGGTCGTCTGGGTTCAGGAGGGGGGCTCGGCCTGTGGATGGATCGGCTGAGCAGGGTAGCCCTCGGCTTCGAGCATTTGGACCACGCTGTCCGGGCCCACGAGGTGGAGCGCACCGACCGCCACGAAGACCGTTTCTCCCGCACGCTCGGGATCCCGGAGAATCTGGCCCAGCTGAAGGACCCAGTCGCGGTTTCGCTCCCCGAACAAGATGTCGTAGAAACCCTTGAGCTCCGGCAGCTCGTTCATGCCCTGGTAGGCGATCTGCTCGAGGGTTTGTTGATCGTTTCGGCCCCACGCACGGGCGAGTTCGTCGATGTCTTCGACCGTCTGGTCGAGTCGACTCAGCGTATCCGCGAGCATCAGATCCTGATGCCGGGGCGAGAGGGCATCGAACATCGCCAACTGGGCCTCGAAGGTCTCGAGTCCCGCGAGGGGTCGATCTCCCAGTGCGACGAGGATCTGGCTTTCAGCGGAGTAGACGCCCGAGTATCCACTCTGCAGACTGGCGACTTCGATCATGCTGACGGCGAGGAACCAGGGCTTGAGACGCCGGCGGGCCAGCTCGGGTAATCCGAGTTCGGTGAGCAGGACCTCATGATCATTCAGCAGTTGGGCGGTTTCGGGGCTGATGACATCCTCGATCGTGACACTGACCGGCAGGATCACCCGATTCGCCAGGATCGTCGAAACCCTCTCATCCGTCGCTTCGCGCAAATCGATCTCGAAGATGAACGAGTCCGCCTCGTCGATTCCGTCCTTTAGCGCGGGCGAAAAATTCCAGCCCTCGACGGGGCCGAGGTGGATCGTGCCCATCAGGAGAAGCGTTGCCCCCCCGTGTCCCTCGATTCGGTAATAGGGCGGCGTCACCGTACTCGCGGCACCCTCCCAGGGCGCCACACTCGGAGCGGCCGGCGTGCTCGTGCAGTCGGGCGAGAGCAGGAGGGCGGTGATCAGAATAGAGGCGCGGGCAAGGACGAAGCCGAGCGGCGGGATGGGGCGCATGGTTGCGAGACTCCTCGGGGCGCAGTCTATCGATTGGGAGAGGTACTCTGCTAGGGAATGATTCGGGATCGGATTTCATTGGCTTCGTCCCGCTGCACCACTGTCGTGCGATCGAGGGTCACGTGAGGGTCTCGTACCCGGGAAAGCTGGAGATGAATGTATGAGAGCCGTTGTCGTCGACCGCTTGATGGCGCCGCTTGAGCTCAGGGTTCGAGAGATCGTTCGGCCGACGCTTGCCACCGACGAGGTCCGCGTCGTCGTCCGCGCGGCGGGCTGCAATTTCTCGGATGTCCTGATGCTCAAGGGCGAGTATCAGACCAAACCTCCGCTGCCCTTCGTTCCGGGGGGTGAAGTCGCTGGCGTTGTCAGTGAGATCGGGAGCGCGGTCTCGCGGATCGCCGTCGGCGATCGAGTGCTGTCACGCTGTGCGCTCGGTGGTTTTGCGGAAGAGGTCGCTACGCCTGCGGAGGCGACCTTTCGAATGCCCGACGGATTGTCCTTCGAGGCCGGGGCTGCACTGCCAACGGTCTACCCCACGTCCTACGCGGCGCTCGTCTGGCGCGCACCGGTCGCGCCCGGGGAGACGCTGCTCGTACACGCCGCGGCCGGTGGGGTCGGGCTTGCTGCGGTGCAGATCGGGAAGACGCTGGGCGCGCGTGTGATCGCAACGGCGGGTGGTGCGGAGAAGCTCGCGATTGCCCGGGCGGCGGGTGCGGATGTCTTGATCGACTATCGCGAAGAGGACTTCGTGCCGCGCGTGCTCGAAGAGACCGAGGGGCGGGGTGCGGACGTGATCTACGACTCGGTGGGCGGAGACACGACGGATCGCTCGCTCAAGTGCATCAATTGGAATGGCCGTCTGCTGGTGATCGGATTTGCGAGTGGGCAGATTCCCGAGCTGAAGCTCAACCGCGTGTTGCTCAAGAATATTTCCGTCGTCGGTCTGCACTGGAGCGCGTATCCGGATCGCGAGCCCGAGCGAATCGACGAGTGCTTCGAGGGCCTGTTCGAGATGGCTGCCCACGGCGGGATCGATCCGCTGGTCTCGGCACGCTATCCGCTCGAGCAGGCGGGGGAGGCGTTGGCGGCGCTCGGATCGCGGCGGACGGTGGGCAAGGTCGTGCTGATTCCCTGAATGTGGGCGGGTCCCAGCCCCGCCTAATGAAAAGAAAAGGGGCCGACGTTCGCTGGGAACGTCGGCCCGTGTCGCCCTCTCGACCCGAACCGCGAGCCGAATAATTTGAAGCTAACCGGCGTCGACCGCCGCGTCGCCGTGCTCTCCGGTTCGAATCCGGACTGCATCCTCGACCGGCAGGACGAAGATCTTGCCGTCGCCGATCTTCCCCGTCTGGCAGGACTCCTGGAGCGCGAGAACGACCTTCTCGGCCTGGTCGTCGGAGACGACCACCTCGAGCTTCAGCTTGGGAAGGAAGTCGACGACGTACTCGGCGCCTCGGTAGAGCTCGGTGTGGCCCTTCTGACGGCCGAAGCCTTTCACTTCGCTTACGGTGAGACCCTGGATGCCAGCCTTGGCGAGTCCCTCTTTTGCCTCATCGAGTTTGAACGGTTTGATGATCGCTTCGATCTTCTTCATGACTTGATCTCCGAACGATCACCGAGGGCGGGAGGCCGCCCTCGGTGACTGGTGGTTTGTTAGGGGCTTAGCTCTCGCTCGAGGCCAATTTGCGGGACGCCAGCCCGGAGCTGAATCCCGAGCCGTCCTCTTCCATGAAGCCCGGGGATCCGGACAGGTCGTAGGCGTGCATGCCGTGCTCGCTGAGGTCGAGACCTTCGAGTTCCTCTTCCGGAGAGACTCGCAGTCCGATCGTGGCTTTGAGCGTCAAGAAGATCGCCGCAGCGCACGTCACCGTGAAGAGGGCATAACAGAGGATGCCGTAGGCCTGGATCAGCAGGCTGTGCTCGGGATTTGTGGAGAATAGGCCAACCGCCAGGGTTCCCCAGATGCCGCAGACCAGGTGGACCGAAACCGCACCGACCGGATCGTCGACCTTGATCTTGTCGAAGAAGAGGACCGAGCCGACGACCAGCATGCCCGCGATGAAGCCGACCAGGATCGCGCTCGCGGGGTTGATGACATCCGCACCGGCGGTGATGCCGACGAGACCCGCCAGGATACCGTTCAGGGCCATCGAGAGATCGGGCTTCGTACTCACGAAGGTGTAGGCGGTCATCGCGCCGATGCCGCCCGCGGCGGCCGCGAGGCAGGTCGTGACGAGTACGAAGGACGTCAGTTGAGGATCTGCGGACAGCACCGAGCCGCCGTTGAATCCGAACCATCCGAGCCACAACAGGAAGACACCCACCGTGGTAAGCGGCATGGAGCTGCCGGGAATCGGCAGAACGCTGCCGTCCTTCGCGTACTTGCCCAGGCGCGGTCCGAGCACCAGCGCGCCGATCAGCGCACCCCATCCGCCGACGGAGTGGACCAGCGTCGAACCGGCGAAGTCATAGAAACCCGCCTGGTCAAGGAAGCCACCGCCCCACTTCCAGGAACCCGCGATCGGATAGATGAACGAGACGAAGAGCAAAGAGAAGATCATGAACGAACCGAGCTTGATTCGTTCGGCGACCGCACCGGAGATGATCGTCGCTGCGGTGGCCGCGAACATCGCCTGGAACAAGAAATCGGTCCAATAGGTATATCCACCATCGGCGTAGCCGGCGGTGTTCGCACCTTCGGCAAAGCCAGCACTCAGGCCGAATCCGGCAAAGCCGAAGAAGGCACCGAGCGAAAAGTCACCGGGGTACATCAGATTGAAGCCCACGATGAAGTAGGTCAGGATGCCGGAGCAGATGATGAAGGTGTTCTTGAAGAGGATATTGGTCGTATTCTTTGCGCGGGTGAGACCCGACTCGACCATCGCGAAGCCAAGGTGCATGATGAATACGAGGGCCGCGGCCAACATCATCCAGATGTTATTCGCGGTGAACAACGCCTGGGCGGCATCGTCCGCCATCGCGACGCTCGGCACCAGGAAGCTGGCCGCGCCGAGAGCGCCGATCGAGAGAAGGGGTTTCCGAAACATGTCGAACTCCAGTTGGGGGATCAGGCGAGACTAGGGAGAGATTTGCTCCTGCGGCCATCTCGCGTGGGCTCCCCGCACCCACGCGTGCGGACCGGTCGAATCGAGACGTAATAAAGCAATGGTCGTGCCAACTCTCTGAAACTCCCGTGATCGAAAGGATTTCACGATCTGGGCCATTTCGTGCACAGTCGGAGTGCCAAATCCCACCCGATCGCATCTCCGAATGCACGCAACCGCGCCAACCCTGCCTACTTCCCGTGCAGTCAGGGCAGACGAGCGCGAAGTCTCCGGGGCCGCCCGAGGGCGGGGATCGCAGAAGCCTTCCGCCAGAGGCCGGACGCCAGGCCGCAACTCCATGGCAGACAGCCGGCAGCGCGGGTTCGCCGTAACAAGCAGCTTCCTGGCCTGGACGAAGAGCATGCCCGAGAGGCGATCCAAGGATCCATGGAAAACTACGCGCTGATTCCCTTTGTGGCCGTGCTCGTCTCCGCTGCGTTCGGCGCGGTCTCGATCGCTTGGGATTCGGAACGTCGGGCGACTCGTTCGATGAGTGCAATCTTTCTCTGCACCGGTCTCTGGGCGCTTGTCGATCTCCTCACCTACATGGAATCCGATCCCGACCGCGCATTGATGTGGATGCGCTGGGCCTTCTTGCCGCCGCTGCTCGTTGGGCCGAACTTACTCTGGGTCCTCGGGCAGATCTCGCCTCGAGCGGGCGGGCGATTGGCGCAGCATGCTCGCGTCGGAGCCGTCGTCGGTCTTGCGCTCGGGGTGGGGGCGGCCTTCGCGCCGGGAACGATCGAGGGCATGGTCCGGACCGGTTACGGCGGTTGGATGCCTCGCTACGGAATCGTTGCGATCGTCCTGATTCCCCTCTGCATGCTGACCCCGATCTACGCGGCCATCACGGCCGCGAGGATTCAGCGCGACACTCGCCAGGAGGGGTCCGATTGGCGCCGCGCCTGGGCACTTCGCGTCGGCGTGGGCTTCTCCCTTCTGATTGCGGTGCCGACTGAATATGTGCTGCCCCTGATGGAGATTCCGGTCCCCCGTCTGGGCGCCTTCGTGGTGTCCTGCGCTGCTGCGATCATGTGGCTGCGCGTGCTCCACGAGGCCGATGATCTCGTGATCACACCACAGGGTGTCGCCCGTGCGTTGCTCGCGAAGCTTCATGACGGAGTCGTGTTGATTCAGATCGACGGGATGATCCTCTCGGCGAATATGCGATTCGCACAGATGTCCGGGCGATCCAGTTCCGACCTGCTCGGGAAGTCGCTCGAGAACCTGGTCGAGGTGCCGCTCGAAGAGATCTGTACCGGCCTCGAGGATCATGAATCGGCTCTGCATGGAATCGAGGGCATTTCGATTCCTGTCTCGTTGTCCTCGTCGATCGTGGCCAACCGCTCCGGCGGTGCGATCGGAGTCGTCGTCGTCTTCCGCGACCTTCGTGAAATCGACGCGCTGCGAGGTGAGCTGCTGGCCTCCGGTCGCCTTGCGGCGATTGGTGAACTCGCCGCAGGCATCGCCCACGAGGTCAACAATCCGGTTGCGTTCATTCGCTCAGATCTGAATTTGCTTTCCAGGCGCGCCCAGGAACTCCGCGGGAAACTGACCCAGCGGGGGGAACGCGAGGACGAAGCCAGACTCTTCGATCGTGGGCAGTGCCGCATCGAGAATGCACTCGAGGGAATCGAGAAGGTGGCCAGCGTCGTGCGGGATGTTCGCGAGTTTGCTCACGCGGGTGGGACGGGCCAGGGGGGAAGCGATCCCGAGGCCGTCGTGAGCGGGGCGATGCGTCTGGCCCGGTTGCAGCGGGCCGACGAAGTCCAACTCCGGATCTCGAGTGTCGGTTGCAGCAAGCGAATCAATTCCGGTCAGGAACTCAAACAGGTTCTCCTGGCCCTGATGCGCACTCTGGCGGAAGGCGCCGAGAAGGGCGCTTGTGTGGACACCGAGCTGCGCACGGATGAGAAGGATCTCGTGGTGGTGATGAAGGTCGAGTCGCTCGCCGAATCTTCGGCCAAGATGCTCGCGCGATTCGACGTGTTGAGTGACGTGTTGAGCGAACGTACTTTCGACGGGGCCCACGTCGAATTCGGCCTCGGGATTGTCGCTGAGCTGATCGATCAGCTCGGTGGGGGCTTGATGATCGAGGCGATCGGCCCGAATGCGCTGCGTCTCGAGGTTTCGGTTCCGCTGATCACGGAAGGAGCCTCTTCATGATGGCCTTCCTTCTCGTGAAACTGTCTGCGATCGTCGTGTCGGTCGCGCTCGGTGCAGGCATCCTGGCTCGGGACCACGGGTTCAAGGCCAACCGCCTGATCGCAGCCTTCCTGTTCTGCAACGCAGCGTGGGCGACAGGCGAGTTCTTTCTCTATCAGACTCGAGATCTCGACGAAGCGGTGCTGCTCTATCGCGCGATGAGTTTCGGCTGGATTCCGCTCGGGGTTCTCTGCGCCCATGCTTCGGTCACGCTCTCGGTGATGGAGGACCACCCGGTCAGCGGGTTGATTACGCCCTGTTATGTCGCAATCGCTCTGTTGCTTCCCTTCGCGCTCACGACTGATTTTGTCATCGCGGGAGCCGAGGTGACGGCGCTGGGATGGCGCCCCTTGTTCGGCCCCGGGTTGCTCGTCGCCTATGTCCTGCTCGCCGTACCGATCCTCGGCGTTCTCGGTTGCTGGCGAGGCGTGATGCGACTCGCGGATGCGGGCGGACAGTTGCAGCTGGCGCGTGTGATCTTCTTCGGCATCTCGATCGCGCTCGTTGCGGGGACGCTGACGGGGATCGTTTTGCCATTGCTCAGAATCGAGATGCTCGGAGTCACGACGACCCTGGTTTCTTTCGTGGGTCTCGCGGCTGCGTGGACGCTGCGGCGCTATGGACACGCG
>SMVB01324097.1_pt1 | contig 12043 bp, 12 predicted proteins | sample 2456461 | NCBI WGS metagenome assembly SMVB01 (sample SAMN11095934, study PRJNA526329) | marine sediment metagenome | biome: Marine sediment; feature: Surficial sediment; material: Deep marine sediment; isolation source: Hadal surficial sediment | place: Pacific Ocean | collected 2014-05 | depth...
AATGCGCCCGCCGCCGAGGCGCGTCTGCGCAATGACGAACGCCGAACCCGGAGCGCCGAGCATGAGGTCGCCAGAAACGCGCACGTCTTCGTAGCGGATGTAGGCGTGGCTCCCTTCGCCTTCGGCTTCGGTGCCAATCCCGACGTTGCGCACGAAGTTTACACCGGGGGTGTCGGTGGGGACGATCAACATGCTCATGCCTTCGTAGGGACTGACATCGGGGTCGGTCACCGCCATCACGATCAGAAAAGACGAATAGCGGGCGTTCGATGAAAACCACTTCTCTCCGTTGATCACCCAGTCGTCACCGTCCTTGACGGCGCGGGTGGTGAACAGCGTCGGGTCGGCGCCCGCGTGGGGCTCGGTCATCGAGTAGCAGGACGAGATCTCTCCCTCGAGCAACGGTTTCAGGTACTTCTCCTTCTGCGCATCGCTCCCGTAGTGGGCGAGGATCTCGGCGTTGCCCGAGTCGGGGGCCTGGCAGCCGAACACCGAGGGCGCCCAGCTCGAGCGGCCCAGTATCTCGTTCATCAGACCCAGCTTGAGTTGTCCAAAACCCGGACCGCCGAGTTCGGGGCCGAGATGGCAGGCCCAGAGACCGCGCTCCTTGACCTGCGCTTGCAGGGGCTTGAGCACCGCAAGGGCCTTGGTGTCGCTCTTGTCGTAGGGGTTGTCAAAAACGAAACCGAGCGGCTCGACTTCGTCGCGCACGAAGGCATCCATCCAATTCAGTTCTCGCTGAAACTCGGGTTCGGTCTCGAAATCCCACGCCATCTCGCTCTCCTTTCGTTGACTGCTACCTGGTCTACTACCCGGTCTACTACCTGACTTCTATTTGCCTTCGGATCCTCAACCATAGCGTGTCCCGGACGCCTGACTACGAGTCCCGGATGCGCCAGAGCGGCTCCAAAACGCACAAAGCGCCCCGGCCAATTGGCCGGAACGCTTTGTGAAGATCGAGCTAGCGAAAAACGCGACTAGAACTTGGCGATCAGCGGCGCGATCAGCAGGCTGACGACGCTCATCACCTTGATCAAGATCGCGACGCCGGGGCCCGAGGTGTCCTTGAAGGGATCGCCAACCGTATCGCCGACAACCGCGGCTTTGTGGGTTTCGGAACCCTTGGGATGACCTTCGAGGCCTCCGGCTTCGATGAACTTCTTGGCGTTGTCCCAGGCACCGCCGGCGTTGGCCATGAAGAGCGAGAGTGAAGCGCCAACGGCTACCGCGCCGGCCAGCATGCCGGCCAGGGATGCCGGGCCGAGGATGAAGCCAACCGCAACGGGTGCCAGGAGCGCCACCGAGCCCGGCAGCACCATTTGACTGAGCGCGGCCTTGGTTGCGATGTCGACGATGACCTTGCCTTCGGGCTCGGCCTTGCCTTCGCGCAAACCCGGGATCTCGTCGAACTGGCGCTTGATCTCCTCGATGATCGCCTGGGCGGCCTTGCCGACCGCGATCATGGTGCTCGCACCCACCGCGTAGGGCAGACTCGCACCGATCAAGAGGCCGATGAGGATCGGCGCATCGTCCAGCCGCAAGATCAGCGCAGGCATGCCGCTCATTTCCCGCACGTAGTTCACCTCGAGAATGAAAGCCGAAAACAGACTCAACACCGTGAGGGTCGCGGAGCCGATCGCAAAGCCCTTGCCGATGGCGGCGGTGGTGTTCCCCACCGAGTCGAGTTCGTCGGTAATCGCACGAACCTCCGGCCCGAGTTTACTCATCTCGCTGATGCCACCCGCGTTGTCCGAGATCGGCCCGTAGGCATCGACGGTCATCACGATTGCGGTGCCGGCGAGCATGCCGACCGCGCCCATCGCGATGCCGTAGAGGCCCATGCCCTCGGGCATCACCAGATTGGCGATGAAGCCGACGCCCGCGACGATGAACAGCGACACCACGGTGCTCTCCATGCCGACCGCGAGACCCGCGATGATGCCGGTTCCAGCGCCGGTCTTGGAGGCTTCGGCGATTCTCTCGATCGGCCCCCAGGCGGTGTAGTACTCGGTGACCAGTCCGATCAAGCCGCCGCCGATGGCGCCTGCTGCCAGGGCATAGGTCACAGCCTGGCTCACACCGATCATGGGCATGATGATGAACGCCACCACGCAAATGATGATCGAAGGCACGAGCAACGCCAAGCGCAACACCATCGCGGGACTGTTCTGGCGCAGGGTGCGAGCGATGAAGATGCACACGATGCTCACCACGAGTCCGACTCCCGAGAGAAAGATCGGAAGTGTGAGCGCGAGGAAGCGCGCCTCTTCCCCGGTCTGTCCCTCTGTAAACAATGAGTTCACGTACTCGGACTTGGCCGTCATGGCGATCGCCATGGCGGCGACCAGTGCGGCCACCAACGATTCGTAGATGTCCGCCCCCATGCCGGCGACGTCGCCCACGTTGTCACCCACGTTGTCCGCGATGCCACCGGGGTTGCGCGGATCGTCTTCGGGAATGCCCTCGATGACCTTGCCTGCGATATCCGAACCCACATCGGCAGCCTTGGTGTAGATACCGCCGCCGATGCGCGAGAAGAGCGCGATCGACGAGGCCCCCACTGCAAAGCTGTGGAGGGACGTCGAGAGGTGCGGATCTTCCGCCATGAACCAGTAGAGAACACCGAGCCCCAGCAGTGCCGTTGCGGCGACGCACAAGCCCATCACGGCACCGCCGTCGAGCGCAGTCAGCAGCGCGTTGGGCATCGAACCCTCGCGCGCGGCCTGGGTGGTGCGCACGTTCGCGAAGGTCGCGGCCTTCATGCCGATGAAGCCCGAGAACAGGGAGAGGAATGCGCCGAGCAGGAAACAACTGCCCGCGAGCAGGCCGGTCCCCTCGGCGCGGAAAGCGATGTAGAGAAGCCCGAAGACGCCGACCGAATAAAACGCGAGCACTTTGTACTCTCGCATCAGGAAGGTCATCGAGCCTTCCCGGATGTACTTCGCGATCATGTTCATCGTCTCTGTCCCTTCCGGGAGAGACTTGACGCGGAAATAGAAGAAGGCCGCGACGATGAGGCCAACCACACTGGCTGCGATTGGGACCATGGTCATTTGTTGGATCAAGCTGTTCATCGGGGTTCCATCCTGTGGCGGTCGAGGTAAGGGGTAGGTCTAATGGCCTGCTGCGACGCCTTGGGTCTCCTTCCACCTTCCTTTGCAACCGAAGGCGGGCTCCCATTTGGAGGGGGCTTTGGCTTGCGGAGCGTCGATCGCTCCAGACCCGGCGCCGAGCCCAGGGACGTGCTTCCCGAGGGTCCGGCAGGCAAAACTTCTCGGGCATCTGAGTAGCCTGTCCCCCTACCCCGGGCAAGCAATTTGTCTTGTTTTTCGCGGCGTTGCCGAGATTGGGGGACACCGGGAGGCGCTGTGACCGGCAGCCTCGTGGGCAACCGCAGCGCACCGCCCGACCCGTTGGATCGGGGTAAGTCCCCGTATTCTGGGCAGATAGCTGAGTTTTCGACTCCGACGTCCGCGCCCGCGAGATCGTCAAATCAGTCGAGCGAGCCCACCAGCTTTGCCATCAATTCGAAGGCTTCTTCCTGCCGGGTGTGAACCGTCAAGCCGGTGTAGGGCATCCCCTCCCAGTTGGCGCGCCATTGTTCTTTGATGCGTTCCGGGGTGCCGTACAGCCCGCCTTCGTCGACGTATTCGTCGGGCACCGCGGCGATCGCCTGATCGCGCTTCCCCGCCAGAAACAGTTCCTGAATACGATCCGCAGCTTCTCCCCAACCTTCTCGGGTCATTCGCTTCTTGTGGAAGTTGAGTTTGGGGTGTCCCATGCCGCCGACGTACAGCGCAACCAAGGGCTTTGCAGCGGCAAGCGCAGCCTTTACGTCGTCGGTCAATTTGACGCTGATCATGCCCTGGATTTCGAAGTCCGCGTAGCTCTTGCCCTTGCCGGCGCATGCGAACCCTTCTTCGAGCCAACCCTTGAATAGATCGACGTTGCTTCGCCGCATGCCGAAGGGCAGCCATCCGTCTGCAATTTCTGCGGTCATCGCGACGGTCTTGTGCGCCCCGGTCCCCAAGAAAATTTTTGGCTTGTGGGCGAAGTGCAGGATCGATTTCAACGGCTTGCCCATCCCGGCTGTTCCCTCGCCCGTGATGGGCAGTTGGATTTCTTTTCCGTCGTGAGTCACGGGGCCTTCTCTGGCAAAGATCTTTTCCAGGATCGCGACGTAGTCGCGCATCTTTTCCATCGGGCTTCCCCACGGCACGCCGTACCAACCCTCGACAATCTGCGGCCCCGATACTCCGAGCCCACCGATCACACGTCCGCCACCGGCGAGAGCATCGAGGGTGCCGAGTTGCATCGCGGTCATGGCGGGGGTGCGCGCGGACAACTGAATCACGCCGGTCGCGAGGCGAATGCGTTTGGTGTGCGCCGCGATGAATGCGAGGGGGGTGATGGCGTCTGTGCCATACGCCTCTGCGGTCCAGACCGAGTCGTAGCCGAGTGCTTCGCAACGCTTGATGCGCTCGATCGGTAGTTCCATACCCCGGGCCGCGTATTCGACCATGAGTCCAAGTTTCATCGGATGCTCCCTTCGCGGCTGTCGCTTCCGGCCGCCCGTACTCCCAGCATAAACGTAGTATGCTCGGTGGGACAACCCGAAGCTGGAAAACCCCGTGGAATACGAAGCCATCAAACTCGAAATCGACGACGACGGCATTGCGACGCTGACCCTCAACCGCCCGGAGGCCCGCAACGCGTCGTTTCTGGACAAGCGAGCGCCAAAATGGAAGCTGCGGCCGAGTCAAGATCGGCCGGACGAGATATAGTCAGAGTCGGCATACGGAGGTCGAGCATGGCGCAGACTCTCGAGGTTCATCCGACTGAAGGATCGACGCTCGGCGCCGTCATTACCGGGGTCGACCTGCGAGACATTAGCGACCAGACCTTCGAAACGATCGAAGACGCCTGGCACACCCATGGCGTGCTGATCTTTCGCAATCAGTTCTTGAGCGACGACGAGCAGATCGAGTTCTCGCGCCGCTTCGGCTCTCTCGAACGGCTCATCACCGAGCGCGCCCAAAACCCCGACATCGCCCTGCTCGCCAACGTCAAACCCGACGGCGAATTGATCGAACCGGGTAGCAGCTACGCGCTCTTTCTCCTGGGAAACACGTTTTGGCACACCGATAGTTCATTCAAGTGTGTGCCCGCAAAGGCGTCGCTGTTGTCAGCGCGCAGGGTTCCGGACATCGGCGGCGAGACCGAATGGGCCGACATGCGCGCCGCCTACGATGCGCTCGATCCCGCCGATCGCGAAGACATCGAAGGCGCCATCGGCGTGCATAGCTATCGCTACTCCCAGGGATTGATCGGGGGCGTCGACGTGTTGAGCGACCAAGAGTGGAAAGCGCTACCGCCGGTCGAACACCCAATCGTGCGCATCCACCCTGCGACCGGCCGCAAGAACCTCTATCTCGGTCGCCACGCATCGCACATCGTGGGACGCGATGTAGAAGAGAGCCGCGCGCTCTTGAACCGTCTCACCGAAGAAGCCGCGAAGCCACCGCGAGTCTTCTCCCATACCTGGCGCGAGGGAGACCTCGTCATCTGGGACAACCGCTGCGTGCTCCACCGGGGTCGAACCTGGCCGGACGATCAGGCCAGAGTGATGGCCCGCACCACGATCGCCGGAGAAGCTGGCGACAACACCTGGGTGCTCTAGCAATTCTACGAGTCTGCGCGCAGATCGATCGCGCTATAGACCGAGATCGACGGGCTGCTTGAGGATCTTCTTGCAGATGGCGAGGTTCGGCGCGAAGCTCGGCCGACTCGTCGTTCGCTCGAACAGGCCGACTAGATTTGGCCAGCGTTCCGGTGTCGGGATCCCGACCGCGAGATTGAGATTGGCGAGTTGTGTCGCGATCGAGATGTCGGCGATCGAAAACGCATCGCCAACCAGATACTCGCGACCCTCGAGCTCGCCCTCGAGATAATCGAACAGCGGGGGCAGGTCCTCGGTCGCGGTCTTTCGCGCCTTTTCGATGTCGGGCTCTTGCTTGGCGAAAAGCGGGAACACGATCGGACGAAAGATCCCCATCCCGATGCGTCCCGCGAGTTCTGAATCGGCAAACTCCTCGTACCACACCGCGCGTCCGTAGCTGTACGGGTCCTTGGGATAGCAAGCGGGTTCGGGCACCGCGCGTTCGAGATACGCGCAGATGGCCGACGAGTCGGGAATCACGCCCGCGGGACCCTCTTTTGCAATGTCTCGATCGCGCAGCGCAGGCATCTTCCCGGCCGGACTGATTTCTTTGAACCAGTCGGGAACCGGGATGTTGATGGCTTCGGATTCAAATTCGATCCCCTTCTCCCGAAGCACGACCTCGGCTTTGCGAACGAAAGGGGAGAGCGGCGCGCCGTATAACACTAAATCCATTAGAACCTCCTCGATCCCGTGGCGGGATCACGTCGACGCGCCCGCCCGGACGGGCGCGCGCGACACAGTTGGCAAGACCCGACTGTTTTAGCACTCTATGTCTCCACGCCCAGCCTCGGCGACCCCAAAACCTGCAGTTTCGGATCCAACTCAACGGGCGCGCAAGAAAATCTGGAGAAACCCCATGAAGCTCAGCAACGACGAACTCCTGACCACGACCCGGGCCGTGCGCAAGCGGCTCGATTTTGATCGTCCTGTCTCCCGGAAGACCATCGAAGAATGTCTTTCCCTGGCCGTGCAGGCACCGAACGGCGGCAACATGAACAGCTGGCGCTGGATCGTGATCGATGATCCCGACAAAATCGCCGCCGCCGCCGACATCTATCGCGGAGGCATGGACGACTTCATCGCGAGCTTCGACGAGAGCGGGTACCCGGGCGCCAACGTTCCGGGAGCAGACCAGATCGAAACCTCGACCCTGCACCTGCGCGAAAACTTCCACCGCTGCCCTGCCCTGCTGGTTCCCCTGATTCCCGGCCGGACCGATCCCCCGGGCAACCAGACCCATGTGTTCTGGCAGGCCTGCCAATGGGGCTCGATCGTCCAGGCGGTTTGGAGTTTCATGCTGGCGCTGCGCAGCCGAGGACTCGGGAGCGCGTGGACCACCGCGCATCTGTGGCGGGAACAAGAACTGGCCGAATTGCTCGGCGTGCCGCACAAGATCTATATGCAGGTCGGCCTGTTTCCGATCGCGTACACGATTGGCACCGAGTTCAAACCGGCACATCGCGAACCGCTGGCAAAGGTCGTCGGCTGGAACGGCTTTCCATCTCACTAAAATTCTGGAGTCTCACGCACATGTCGATCGAATCGTCCCTGCCCCGCCACCCTGCAATCCCGATCCTCGCCCGGATCATGTTCTCCTTGATCTTCTTCTTGTCCGGCATCACACACTTCACCGATCTCGCGGGCTATGTCAGCCTGATGCACGAGTCGATTCCGTTTCGGGAGTTTTGGGTCGTGATTTCCGGATTCGTAGAACTCGCCGGTGCAACCATGATCGTTTCGAATCGCTATGCCAGACTCGGAGGCTGGTTGATCTTCATCTTTCTGGTCCCGGTGACGATCACCGTGCACGGAGTCATGATGGTCAACGCCGCGACCCCGGAAATGCAGGCAATTCAATCCTCGTTCTTCCTCAAGGGCATCGCGATGGCGGGAGGCGCACTGCTCATCAGCCAGCTGGGCGTGCGAAACCCCGAACCTTCGTGAGCGACGCGATTTACGAACGCGAGGGAAACATCTACTCCCCGACCGAGTGGGCCGGCAGTCCCTGGTCCGAGGGTCACCAGCACGGCGGCCCGATCAACGCGCTGTTTGCGAGCGCGGCCGAAGAGGCCGCAGCCGAAACCCAGTTGCGGATCGTGCGACTGACCGTCGATCTGTTTCGTTCGGTGCCGCGGGTGCCCCTAGAACTCGCTTGGCATTTTGTTCGCCGGGGGAGACGCATCGCGGTGATTCAGGCCGAACTCACCCTGCCGGGATCGGGCGATGTGATCAGCCGCGCATCCTCGGTCCTGCTCGCCCCCAGCGTGGATGCGCCGCGTTCTTGGGAGCACACCCCGGCCCCGCCGCTCGATCTCGCGGGCACCGAACCGGTCGAGTTCATGCCGAGAGACCTGCGGGACAACTTTCCGCCGGGTTTTCATTGGAGCTTCGAAGTGCGCATGGGCGCCGACGAGCACGGCCCTGCGGCCTGGATCACGACCCCGCTCGATCTGCTCCCCGGCCAGCCCATGACCCCGCTGCAGCGCTCGGCCGCGGTCGCCGATCTGACCTTCGGGTTGAGCGGAAGATCCCTGCTTCGTCAGCGCATTGTGGACGTCGATGCGTGGCGCGTGCAGATGATCAACATCGACACCACGATCTACTGGGAACGACCCCCGGTGGGGACTTGGTTTGGCTTTCGCCACGCGCTGCTGACCGACCACGAGGGCATCGGGCTCGCCGAAGTCGATCTCGCCGACGTCGATGGTAGGCTCGGACGATCGCTCCAGGCCATGCTGGCCAACGAACTCCCCGCCGAGACGGCAAAGAAAATCCGCGGCTGACCGCGGCCCCTCCGAATCGACTACCGTAAACGACCCTAGCCGCCCGTTGAAATACCCATCGGTCGAACCTGGAGAATCGTGCATGGCAGGACCGCTCACCGGATTTCGCATCATCGACATCAGCGAAGTAATTTCGGGCCCCCTCGCGGTGATGATCCTCGCCGACCAGGGCGCCGATGTGATCAAGGTCGAACCTCCGGGACACGGCGAAGAGAGCCGCCAACTCGCGAACTACCGCAAGGGCATGGCCGCCCTGTACGCCAACTGCAACCACGGCAAGCGCTCGATCGGGATCGACCTCAAGCATGCCGAAGGCCTCGCGCTGTTTTACGAGCTGGTGAAAACCGCGGACGTGGTCGTGCAGAACTGGCGGCCCGGCGCAGCGGAGCGCTTGAAAGTTGCAGAAGCCGACCTGCGTGCCATCAACAAAGATCTCATCTACGCATCGATCACCGGCTACGGCGACGACGGCCCCTATGCCAACCGGCGCGGTTACGATCCGATCTTTCAATCCCTCACCGGCTACGTCGCCACCCAGGTCAACCCGGAGGTTCCAGTTCCCGATCTCGTGCGCAACGCCGTGGTGGACAAAGCGACGTCCTATGCATTGGCTCAGGGCATCACTGCGGCGCTGCTCGCCCGAGAACGTGGCGCCGGGGGCCAGCACGTCCGCATCGCGATGCTCGACGCGGGCCTCGCATTCCTCTGGCCGGACGGCATGCTGCGTCACTCCCTGGTGGGGGGCGACGTCGAAAACTACGTGGTTCCCGGTGAGCGCTACCAACTCATGTCCACCAAGGACGGTCAGCTCGTCATGTGGGCGGGGACCGCCAATCAGATGCGCGATGCCCTGCGCGCGGTCGGGCGCGACGACATTGCCGACGACCCGCGCCAGCGTGGCAAGGCGATGCTCGAAGAGGCCAACGAATTGGCCCGCGCCGAGGCGATGCAAGAAGGCATCGCAAGACTCACGACCGCCGAGGCGTACCAGCGATTGGTCGATCGCGAAATTCCCGCGGCACCCGTACTGACGAGCCAGCAGGTCCTGGAAGACCCGCAAATCGTCCACAACGGCAACGTCGTCGAAGCGACCCATCCGGTCTATGGCAAGTACCGTCGGGTCCGCCCCGCGGTGCGTTTCTCGGTCAGCACCAATGAACCCACGAGTGCACCTGCACTTTACAATGAGAACTCTGCTGAAATTATGAGCGAGTTCGGACTCTCGGCCGAAGCCCAGGCAACCCTGCGCGAGAACGGGGCCGTAACTCCCTGATTCGTTCGCTCTCCCTGCGTCCCCTGCCGTTTCAGCCGCCCGCACCGCATACGCAATACGACGCGTTCTGGCCCTCTGACAGCGTTTTCTTCGACACATTCGGCGGTTTCAAACCACGATTCCTTGACTTCCCGGCGCCCGCACTGCGCCTTCGGGAACGACAACGAGGTGAGTCATGGTTATTGAGCAGACCGGACGCGCCGCCGCAAAGGCGGTCGCAACGTTAATTTGTGTGCTGTCCTTGTCGATTGCGGATTCTTCACACGCAGTGACGATCACCCTCGACTTCGACAACATCACCCACGGCAAATTGGTGAACGGCGGTTTCGAACTGGTGACCATCTCCGCCTACAATGCCACTAAGAACGCCACCAAGAACGCCACCGGGAGCCTTCACTCCGCAGCGAGCTTTGGCCTTCACCAGAGTTTCACCCGGGTCTCTGATCTCCACGACTCCGACGGCGCCAAGCGCTTTCGTGGCGGCAAAATCGAGGGAGACGATCTCGGCACCCTGTTGACCCTGCAGAGGAACAGTCGGGGTTGCTCGAGTGGCGCGTGTAACCAATCCGAAGCTTACGGGCATCGACCCACCGAGTTTCTGGGCCTCGACTTCTCGGTCCCGGCGTTGGAACTTGGTTTCGCTGCAAGCGACATCGAAAGCACGAGCATTTTAGTCTGGGCCTCGAAATCATCGTCTCTCAGCCCCGGTCTAATGCCACTGCGCTGAGCTACGAGCCTGACCCAAGACTCGTCGCGCCGGACGCCCACGCGCTAACGCGCTTTGCTTTCACTCCCCGTCCGTGTCAAGCTCGAACGACGAGGAGGGGCGCCGCCAGTGGCTGAAATCGCCAGCGAGACCGTGCTCGACCCCGCGCTGGTCTGGACCCTGCGCTTGTTCCTCGCGTCGATCTTTGCTCGGGCGGTCTACGCCAAGGTCCGCTTCCCAAAAGAATTTGCGGACGCGCTTCGCGGCTATCAACTGGTTCCAGAAAATCTCGCCAGTGGTTTCGCAGGCGCGCTGCTCGCACTCGAGTGTGCGCTGGTGCCCGCCCTGCTGGTCTCGGCCGCAGCCCCCTACGCTGCGGCGATCGCCGCGGGCGTACTCTGTCTCTATGCCCTGGCGATCGGCATCAACCTGTGGCGCGGACGCCGGGACATCGACTGCGGTTGTAGCGGGCCCGCTGCGCGGCAAACCCTGCACGAGATGCTGGTGGTGCGAAACCTCGTCTACGCCGCTTTCGCCGGTTTCGCCGCTGTCGCCGGTTTCAACACTTCCGCGCGCACCCTCATCTGGCTCGACGGGATGACGATCGGACTCGCGGTTCTGTGTTTCATCTGCCTCGCGCTGGCGCTCGATCAGTTGGCCGCGCTGGCGGCTCGGTCCAGAACTTCGGGAGCGCTTTCGTGAGCCAGGCCCTGTTGATCTCGAACCTCGTGCTCTGGTGCGTGGTCGTGGCGATGGGTCTCGTGATCGTGGCACTCGTGCGACAGGTTGGTGTGCTCTACGAACGCGTGGCACCTGCCGGCGCCCTCGCGGTGCAAGAAGGCGCCGCCGTCGGCGAACCCGCACCTCGGCTCCAGGTCGAGACGCTTGCGGGCAAGCAGCTCGAAATCGGCGGGGCGAGAGAGGATGAGCGAGCGACGCTGCTCTTCTTTCTATCGCCGAACTGCCCGGTGTGCGAAAACCTGCTTCCGGCCCTGCTCTCCCTGGGGCGACACGAAGCGGACACAATCGAGATCGTACTGGCCAGCGACGGAAAACCCGAAGAACACGAAGCATTCATTCAGCGCCTGGGGCTCAACGGCTTGCCCTATGTGCTGTCCCCCAATCTCGGCATTGCGTTTGGCGTGAGCAAACTTCCGTTCGGCGCGTTGATCGACCGCGAAGGCGTCTTGCGGGCGCGCGGGCTCGTCAACACCCGGGAGCACCTCGAAAGCCTGCTCGAAGCCATGGCGCTTGGGGTCGGTTCGATTCAGGAGTACCTCGAACGCGAAGCCGCAGTCGAAATCGAAGTCGAAGTCGAAGTCGAAGCAATCGTCGAGTTCCGCACCCCGGGCTCGACCGGCCCATGACTGCGGCCACGGGTCTCTCGAGAGGGAACCGCGCATGAAAATCATCCGCTCGCGCAACTCGATCCGGCCCATCAGCCTCGCTCTTGCGGTGAGCTTGCTTTCGTTGGCACCCGTCGCTGCATCAGCGGATCTCGCACCGGAAGAGCTCGGAGTTTCGCTGCAGGTGGGGACTCCGGGACCGCACTGGACCTA
>SMVB01016716.1_pt1 | contig 12042 bp, 12 predicted proteins | sample 2456461 | NCBI WGS metagenome assembly SMVB01 (sample SAMN11095934, study PRJNA526329) | marine sediment metagenome | biome: Marine sediment; feature: Surficial sediment; material: Deep marine sediment; isolation source: Hadal surficial sediment | place: Pacific Ocean | collected 2014-05 | depth...
GTAGGACGTTGCCGTTCAGGATCGTTTCGATGTCGCCGTGCAGTTTCCGGGTATGCGCGATAATCTCCTGATGCTTCCCGAGGTTCAGATACACCACGTGCCGCTCGGCCGGGATCAATCCTTTGTGCAACAGCCGATCGAAAACCTTGTCTTCAGTGGGATGGTGCACGGCGTCCGCGTATGTTCGAACGTATTCGACGATGGCTGCGAGCAACGGGTAGTCCGGACCGTCGCCGACACCGAGGAGATCGACTTCCCGTTCCAACACCCGCATCACTCGAGCGAGCCTCACGTGATCGTTGCGCAACCGCTCTAGAACTGCCGGGATCACGTCACTCGGAGACTCTCACTCGAACGGCCAACACATCGCAACCAACACCATGCAGCACGCTGTTGGTCGTAGATCCCAACAAGAGCCCCAAACCGTGGCGACCGTGAGTGCCCATGACAATCAGGTCAGCCTTCCAGTCGCTCGCGGCATCCCTGATTTCGCGCGCCGGAACGCCCAGCTTTACGTGGACATCCGCGCTGTCGACGCGATAGATTTTGGCAATGTCTTGCAACTGCTCGGTCGCTTGCGCCAGCGTTTCCTCGATCGAGAGTGCGCTCGACAGGGGCGCCAGGTCCAACCCCCCGTATACGTGAGTAGGCGATTTCACTACGCTGATAAGGGAGAGCTTCGCGCCATCGCTGTCGGCGGTGGCTTGCGCCCTCTCGAGGATCTGCGCCGATTCATCGGAGAGATCGACCGCTGCCAGGACGTGCTTGTAAGGCATGCCTCACCCCGTTGGGAAAAATGAACGTGCCAATCTAGGTCGGCTCCGAGTCTCGGACAACTCGTGGAATCCCCAGTGTCTCGTTCGGTTTTTGAAGCCGGCGGCCAGTGGCACCGACTCGGATTGATGGTTCGGAGGCTCCTTCATGTGCTCGAGCCACGCTTTGCGACGAGCTTCGTCATACAGGAACCATTGAAAATTGATCAGGTTCGTCGCATCGAGAACCGACCGGGTCAGACAGCGCAGATCTTCGAGGTAATCGGCATCTTTATTGGGTTTTATTGTCATGGGTCTCCCCGTAGTGAGAGCCTTGCGGCCAAAGAGGTAGTCGCGCGTACTCCACCGGTTACTGTTGGGGCAGGAATTCTACCCAGCCGCTCGAAGGAGACCTATCGTGGGAACTACGGATGGCGCGGCGTAACGGTTTCCGGCACAAAGGAGCATTCACGGCAGCTACCGGTATGTCCCAGGAATCATCACTGCAGAGCGATGCCACCGCGCGCGCCAAGGCGCCGATGCGAATTGCTGATCCCAACGACGACACCGCGGTCCGACCGCAACACCCGTCCAAGCCAAGGACCCGCAAACGCCCGGTCGTGATAGCGGTGGCGTTGGGCTTGATCGCCGTTGCCGGCTACTGGGTCTATGACCGCTTGACCCACGTCAACGTGTCGGATGCCCGGATCGCGGCGGACATGATCTCACTCAGCGCGCGGGTGCCCGGCTGGATCACCAAGATCCATGCTCAGGAAGGCGAACGTGTAAGTCCAGCGCAGATCATTGCGTCAATCGACCACCGACAGGCCCAGCTGCTGCTGAACGAGGCGGAATCAGACATCGCGCGTCTGAGCTCGGAACTCGAACGGATAGCGGCGGAAAAGGAATTGCGATCCGCCCAGATCGACGCCCGGGTCAGACACGAGCGCGCCGCGCTGGAAGCGCGCCACGCGCTTAAGCGGGCCAATCTGGCGGAGCTCGACCGAGCGACGGCGGAATGGAACCGGGCCGGATCGCTGTTCAAGAAAGGCGTGATCCCACGCGATGTCTGGGAAAGGACCCGCAACACCCATCAACAGGCGCAACAGGCGGTTCTGATGTCCAAGGCGGAAGTGCTGGCCGCAGAAGCCGCGCTTCAGGAGACCGAAGTCGGCTACCGGGAACTGGACATCTTCCAGGATCGCATCGTGACGAAGCGCCACGAAATCGAGGAAGCCCGGATGCGCCGCGAGGGGTTGGCGCTCGCGTTGACTGATCACGACGTCACGAGCCCGATCTCAGGCGTAATCGATGAGATCTTCGTTGATCCGGGAGAGTACGTTCGGCGCGGGCAGCGGCTTCTGGTGCTTCACAACCCGGACGCCGTCTGGGTCAAAGCGAACATCAAGGAGACCGATGTCCGCTACCTGAAGATCGGCACCCCGGCCGCGATCACGGTCGACGCCTATCCGGGCGAACAGTTTCTTGGCAGGATCACCCGGATCGGCAATGCCGCGACGAGCCAGTTCGCGCTGCTCCCCAATCCGAATCCCAGCGGCAACTTCACGAAGATCACTCAGCGGCTGGAGGTTCGGATCGATCTGCCTCAACGGCAGGGTCGGCTGAAGCCCGGCATGATGGTCGAGGTGGAGATTGACATCTAGCCCGCGCGAGGCGTCGCAACCACCCACCGCTTCGGCAAACATCAGGGCGTTGTTCCTGACGTTTGGCCCCAACTACCGCTGGTTCGCTACGTTTACCGCGATTCTCGGCACGTTCGCGACCTTGCTCAGCGCAACCATCGTCAATGTTGCCATCCCGGACGTTATGGGTGCGTTCGGTATGCCCGCAGATGTCGCCCAGTGGTTGTCCACCGGATACCTCGCCGCCAGTACGGTCACCATGGTTCTGGCCGCCTGGGCCATCGAGAACCACGGGATGGCGCGAACCTTCTACGCGTCGATGATCGTGTTTCTCATTGGTTCCGTGCTCGGCGGTGTCGCCACGACCAGCGACCTGGTGATCGCGTCGCGAATTATTCAGGGGGCAGGTTCCGGCATCGTCATGCCGATGTCCATGCTCATCATCTATCAGGTGTTTCCCCTCGATCGCCGCGGATTCGCCATGGGCATCTACGGCGTAGGCGTGGTGCTGGCGCCGGCGATCGCACCGGCTCTCGGCGGCTGGCTCATCGACAGTTTCAGCTGGCGATACGTCTTTCTGATGGCGATTCCTTTAGTGCTGATCAGCCTGCCGCTGGCCATGCTGTTCATGCCCGAGAGGGAACCCGACGCCCGCTCATCGAGTTTCGACTGGATAGGTGTTGCGTTGCTCACGCTGTTTCTCACCTCGGTATTAATGACGCTCTCCGACGGTCAGCGACAGGGTTGGGATTCGGACTACATCGCGGTCTCCGGATTTCTGGCACTGAGTTCCGCCATCGGGTTTCTGTTCTGGGAAGTCCGCACCGAACACCCCATGATCGATCTGCGCCTGTTCGCCAACCCCGCGTTTCTCGCCGCGGCCATCGTCACCTTCGTCGTTGGCGCCGGGCTCTACGGTTCGACCTACCTGCTCCCTCTTTTCCTGCAAACCATTCAAGGATTGATTCCGACCGACGCCGGTTTGCTGATGCTGCCAGCGGGCCTGATGATGGCAGGGGCGTTCCTGGTCGCCGGCCGACTGAGCGATACCCTACCGCCACGCACGCTCATCATGGTCGGGCTCGCACTATTCGGCATCTCGTTCTGGCTCTTTCGAGACGCCGACGCCAACACCGCTCTGGTCGCCATGGTTTGGTGGATGGTGCTGGGCCGTATCGGATTGGCGTTGGTGTTCCCGAGTCTGAACGTTGCGGCGTTGCGCCCGCTGCCGGAATCGCTGCTCGCGCAGGGCTCCGGAATTCTCAACTTCGTGAGGCAGCTCGGTGGCACTTTCGGGGTCAATCTGTTCACGGTCCTACTGGCCCGTCGAACCAGCTTCCATGTCGACGCACTAGCGGTGACCCAGCACAACGGCCACCTCGAGTCCGCCGAGCTACTCGAGCGAGTCGACCGACTGCTGGCCGCCACAGGAGCCAGCGAACCGACCAGCTATTACGGTGGACTGCAGTTTCTCGGCCGATTGATCTATTCTCAGGGCAGCGCACTGGGCTTCAGAGACACCTTTCTGATCGTAGCCCTGGCGTTTTTCCTCTGCCTGATACCCGCGCTGTTCCTCGACAGTCGCTCGCCTCGATCCCCGTAACCGACGTTCGACCTAGACGTTGAGGAATCCTCTCTTCGTGATCTCGAACGACCTGGTTCAGTCTTTCGGATCCGTGCGCAACTCCTGATGAGCAAGGTTTGTTCCCAGGAGCGTCGACCACTCTGCCAGGTGCCTTCTGGCCTGTGGCAACCTCGAGCAGATCGGCTAGCCGCCGGAAGCGGGCGAGCAAGCGCGTCGAGAGGAAATCGCGGCGTAGCCCAGAAACGATGGGTGGCGAAGCGGTGAGTTTTGATCGAAGGCCAGCGCCGGGCTCTGCCTCACGCGCGCCATCCTGCGGGTGAGTCAAGATGATCATGAGCGTATTGGCGAGCATGATGCTCGCCAGGCGGCCCGCGTGTGAGTGCCGCGGCCCATCCGCGTCGAGAATCCTACGGAGTTGTGCACATGCAGAAGGACTCGGGACTACGTGGATCTACTTAACGCGGTCAGCCTCGAATAGCGATATCTTGTGCTTCTAAACTACTTCCGGCACAAGATGTAGTATGACAATGTGGCATCGACGCATTGCATTCGTCACGAAACGTGACGGCAGCCGCGTTCCTTTCGACCGCACGAAGATCGAGGCCGCGATCCGTGCAGCGCTAGAGGCGACCGCGGCAACCTCCGTGGATCGTGCGAATGCGCTGGCCGATGAAGTCGTACAGGCATTGCGATTTCGCTACGATGCGAACGCGGTGCCGACCGTCGAGCAAATTCAAGACGTCGTCGAGCAGGTTTTGACTACTGAGGGGTATCTGCAGACGGCGCGGGCGTACATCGCCTACAGGAGCCAGCACGAACGGCTGCGTACCGACAGGCGAACGCTCATCGACGTAGAAGCGTCGGTCGACGAATACTTGGATCGAATTGATTGGCGGGTGAATGCCAATGCCAATCAAGGCTTTTCATTGGGCGGCCTGGTACTGAACACGTCCGGCAAGATCATCGCCAATTACTGGCTGAACCATGTCTATCCGCCCGAGGTCGCGGCCGCGCATCGAAACGCCGACCTGCACATTCACGACCTGGACATGCTTGCCGGCTATTGCGCCGGGTGGTCGCTGCGAACGTTTCTTGCCGAAGGGTTGAATGGCGTCGCCGGGAAGATCGACGCCGCGCCACCGAAGCATCTATCGAGCGCCGTTGGCCAGATGGTTAACTTTCTCGGCACCATGCAGAATGAATGGGCCGGGGCACAGTCATTCAGCTCGTTCGACACGTACCTCGCGCCGTTCGTGCGCAATGACCAGGCATCGTTCAGTCAGGTCAAACAGAGCATTCAGGAACTGGTGTTCAACCTGAATGTGCCGTCGCGGTGGGGTACGCAGACGCCGTTTACCAACCTGACTTTCGATTGGGTCTGCCCGGATGATCTGAAGTCGCAGATCCCGATCATCGCGGGCCAAGAGGTGCCGTTCGCCTACGGCGACCTGCAGCGCGAGATGGACATGATCAATCGCGCCTACCTCGAGGTGATGACCGAAGGTGATGCTCAAGGTCGCGTGTTCACGTTCCCGATTCCGACATATAACATCACTCGCGATTTTGGTTGGGATACGCCGAACGCCGATCGGCTGTTCGAGATGACCGCACGGTACGGCGTGCCCTATTTCCAGAATTTCGTCAACTCGGATCTCGAGCCAAGCATGGTGCGCTCGATGTGCTGTCGATTGCAGCTCGACCTGCGAGAGCTCGAGAAGCGCGGCAACGGCCTATTCGGCTCGGCTGAGCTGACAGGTTCCATCGGCGTGGTGACCGTTAACTGCGCGCGCTTGGGCTACCTCTATCGCGGCGACGAGTCGGCGCTGTTCGCCAGACTCGATGAGTTGCTCTCGATCGGACGCTCCAGCCTCGAGATCAAGCGCAAGGTCGTTCAGCGCTATCTGGACGACGGATTGTTTCCGTATACGAAGCGCTATCTTGGCAGCCTGAGGAATCACTTCTCGACGCTTGGCATCAACGGGGGGCAGGAGATGATTCGCAACTTTACAGCCGACGCGGAAGACATTACGACCCCCTGGGGGGCAGACTTTGCGTGCCGCCTGCTCGATCACATTCGATCGCGAATCATCGAGTTTCAAGAGTCGACAGGGCACATGTACAACCTGGAGGCGACGCCTGCGGAAAGCACCACGTATCGGTTCGCGAAAGAAGACCAGAACCGCTATCCGGACATCCTGCAAGCGGGAACGGCCGAGGCGCCGTACTACACGAACTCCACGCAACTACCGGTCGGCTTCACGGAGGATCCGTTCGAGGCCCTCGAACGGCAGGAGACAATGCAGGGAAAATATACCGGCGGTACGGTGCTGCACCTGTATATGGGGGAGCGTATCTCGAGCGGGTCGGCGTGCAAGGCGCTGGTGCGCCGCTCGCTCGAGCATTTTCGTGTGCCGTATCTCACCGTAACGCCGACTTTTTCAATTTGCCCGAAACATGGCTACCTTCCCGGTGAGCACCCGTTTTGCCCGCGCTGCGACGACGAGCTCATCGCGAAAAAAGCATCGAACCGGATGAGGAGACTCGATGGCCCAACAACCGAACTCATGGGCAACCACGTACATGACGCCAGACGTGCTTAGGCTCGAAGACCACGAACGCCAACCGTGCGAGGTCTGGACGCGCGTGATGGGTTATTACCGACCGGTTGCACAGTTCAATCATGGAAAGAAGTCCGAGCATGCTGAACGCCGGTTCTTCAAGGAGCCCGCCTCGAGTAGCGCCCCTAGCTGACGTTTCGATCGGCGGCCTGACACCGCTCACGACTATCGACTTTCCCGAGCGCCTCGCTGCGGTGGTCTACCTTCGCGGCTGTCCGTGGCGTTGCGGCTACTGCCACAATCCTTCGCTGCTTGCGCCGGTGTCCCGCCGCGTCGCGGGCGGTCCTGCCTGGCACGATGTATATGCGTTTCTCGAGCGCCGGCGCGGTTTGCTCGACGGGGTCGTTTTCAGCGGCGGCGAGCCGACATCGCAACGAGAGCTGCTCAGTGCCGTGCTCGCGGTTCGAGCCCTCGGCTTCGATATCGGCTTACACACTGCGGGGCCGTACCCGAATCGCTTGCGGCGCTTGCTGCCGCTCGTCGACTGGGTCGGCATGGATATCAAGGCTCCATTCGAGCGCTACGCGCACATCACGGGCGTCCGTCGAAGCGGCGACAAAGCGCGGGAGAGCGCACGACTATTGCTGGCGTCCGGCGTGCCTCACGAGTTTCGCACGACGGTTGATATCGCCGTCCTTCCAGCGGCAGACGTCCTGCGCGCAGCGCAACAGCTCGCCGACCTTGGTGCTCGTCGATACGTCCTCCAACGGTCGCGCGCCGATGATGGTACCCCGGCGTCCGGCTGGCTCGACGACATCACGCTCGCTCGTGTGGGGAGCTATTTTGACGACTTCGCGGTGCGTTCCTGACGCGGCTCATCCATGTCAGATACCCTCTACTATGAGGCCGTTGGAACTCTTCGGATACACTAGCCGGCCACCTCAAAACCCTCTGCACACAGCAGCTTCTTGAGCTTCTCCCGGCACGGTGATCCAGATGCAGCTCGTCCATGCGTCACGTCAAGGCCAGATCTACTCCGAGACCGGCACCGGGTAGTGCACCCCGACCTGGGGAGATTCAACAGCTCAGCTCGGCGTGTAACCCCCAAGGGGTATGAACGATTGATCATCGCTTGGCGGTAGTCCAGCGCGTCGCCCCGCCTTCGTCAGAAACACGTCTTCAGCGCTCTTTAGGAGCTGACGCTTCCAGTCCGTGCTCTGATTGGGGTGTACGTCAAACTGATCGCCCGGGGTCTTCCCGCCCTGCAGCGCGGCCAGCGCCACTCGGAATTTGAATCTGGCACCGTGGTTTCGTCGGGGTCTTCTCATCCCTGCTGATAGGAGTTCGCCTATTGTCGAGCAGCCATTCCACTTAGGCGAATGTCCAGTTCTTTGAGACCACCTCTCTCATCAAGTACCGGCAACTGTGAATCCATTGTTGGCTCGTACTCGTGATAAGCGGGGATTAGTTCTCATGAAGCGGAGACGTAAGAAACAGTGCAGCAGACGCGGCATCGATCTACGCATTATCACGGAACCTATAGGTGGATGTCCCAATGGTTAGGGGCCGTTGTTCGGACAACAGTAGAGGAGTGGAAACGCAAGAGTTGCGTCCTCAAATCTCACCCGGCGCGGCGCGCACCTGGCCGATTGCGATCGGTTTCCATAGCACCTGAGGAAAAGCTGATGAAAACGACTCGAAGACGCAAAACGATCGCGGCATCGGTGACCGCGCTCTTACTTGCCGCGACGCCCACGCTAGCGCAAACGGATGCGACACGCATTGAAGAGCTGGAAGCAAGAACCGCCGTCATGGCGGAGGAGCTTGCAGAGCTGCGGGCCGGACTCGACAAGGTGAAACGCGCCGGATCCGTGGGCGATCTAAGGACGTTGCGTACTGAAGTGATCAACGCCACACAAACCGCGCAACGCGCAGAAAACGCGGCCAATGAATGGAGAAATACCACAGCGGTTGCCCACCTCGCGGGATATGCAGCGGCGGGTTATACAGATCAGAAAAACGGGACCGGTTCATTTAGTGCCGCAAACTTCAATCCAATCTTTCACTTCCAGTACGGCGATCGCATCCTGTGGGAGTCTGAGCTTGAGTTCGAGATCGAGGAAAACGGGGAGACCGAGGTCGCGCTCGAATACAGTACCATCGACATTTTTCTGAACGATCACCTCGTATTCCTGGCGGGCAAGTTCATCAGTCCGCTGGGAAACTTTCGCCAAAACCTACACCCGTCGTGGATCAACAAATTGCCCTCGGCACCGCCGGGTTTTGGTCACGACGGTGCCGCACCGTTGGCCGAAGTAGGGGTTCAATTACGTGGCGGGATACCGATCGGCAAGCAGAGCAAATTCACGTATGCCGGTTACATCGGCAATGGTCCGAAGCTCGAAGGCGAAGACGGTGAGTTGCACGGCATCGATACGGATGGCTTTACTGGCGATGCAGACGACGAAAAGATCATCGGCGGGCGCATCTCGTTCTTACCCATTCCGAAACTGGAGATTGGCCTCTCCGGCGCTTTCGGTGACGCCGCCGTAGTCGAGAACGACGAGATGGATTTCGAAGGGGATCCGTCGCGTGGCTATCGGGTGTTCGGTGTGGATGCTTCATACCAGTGGAACAACTTCGACGTTCGCGGTGAGTACATCCAACAAGACGTTGCCGACAAAACGAACAGTATCGCGCCTGAAGGCGGCAAGTGGGAAACCTGGTATATGCAGGGCGCCTACAAGTTCGCGCGAGCAAAGTGGGAGGGAGTATTACGCTATAGCGATTACACCTCACCGCACGCCGACCACTCCCAGAAACAGTGGGCTCTGGGTTTGAACTACCTGGTCGCCCCGAACGCCGTGATCAAACTGGGTTATGAATTCAATGACGGGTTAAGCGGCGAGGAAACCGACAGCGACCGTTGGACGGTTCAGGTTGCCTACGGCTTTTGACAAGGAGAAATGTGATGAAAAACCGACTGTCTAAAGCAGTGCTTGCGGCGGTGATTGGCGTGTCTCTTGGGTTGGGTCTGTTCCTTGTGGAGCGCCCAGCGCAAGCTGCCAACACCCCGGCCGCGACGCAACCGGACCTGATGCAGTTCGCACGTGGTGCGCAGACCTGGGCCAACAACTGCGCCAGGTGCCACAACATGCGCAATCCGAAAGAGCTGCGCGACGATCAGTGGCGCGCGGTCGTATCGCACATGCGCGTGCGTGGCAACCTGACCGGAGGGGAAGCGCGTGATGTATTGGTGTTCTTACAAGGGAGTAACTGACATGCGAATCGCCATGCTTTTATGCATGACATTCGGATCTCCGTGGGCCGTGGCCGAGGACGATGCGCGTATCGTCACCGTGGGGCAGGCAATCTACTCGCAGACGTGTATTGCCTGTCACGGCGTAAACGGCAAGGGCGCGATCCCGGGGGTCGCCGATTTGACGGATGGGGAGGGTGCGCTCGCTAAGTCAGATGAAGAATTGCTGACAAGCATCACCGAAGGGTTTCAGAGTCCGGGTTCGGTGCTCGCGATGCCACCTAAAGGCGGTAACCCGACGTTGACCAAAGAGGACGAGAAGGCGGTGCTCGCGTATTTACGAACCCAGTTTGGCGTGAGTGGGCCATCATCACGGGAAACATCGACACCTTGAAATGATTGCGGTCAAGGCGACAGGTTCACGATCAAAGGAATGGCGATGAACACTAATCGGTTGCTGGACTATCTTTGCCATCGTTTGCTCACTCGCGGTTCGCTCGGCCTTTATGTCCACAGCGACGATTCTGTCCAGGCGGCGAATGTGTTGGGTTCTGGCCTTGTTTAGGTGCAGGCAACTGCGGTAGACGGGGCCAATTCGATGAAACAGTTTAGTAGGAAACCACGTAGTAGAAACTGCATCACCTTGAATGCGGCCATTGCCTTGTTGGCGATGTTATTCGCGGGCGCTGCGGTTTCCGAAGACGGCGCCCCCACATCGAAAGATTCGGGCAACTCGATAGCCGGTAGCGGGGTCAGCCTTTCGTTTCGCTATCGGTACGAGTACGTTGATCAAGATGGGATTTCCGACGAGGCGAAAGCTCTCACCCTACTTAGCCGATTGTCGCTGCAGTCGGACCTGTACAGGAACTTCGACTTCTTCGTCGAGGTGGACGACGTTCGCGAAGTTGGTTTCGACGACTTCAACGCTGGTGCAGGTAATACGCCCAATCGCACCCAATACCCCGTGGTTGCCGATCCCGAGGGAACGGAGGTGAACCAGGCTTATATCGACTACAACGCAAATAACTGGTCCTGGCGCTTGGGAAGACAACGCATCAATCTCGACAATCAACGCTTTGTCGGCGGGGTAGGTTGGCGGCAGAACGAACAGACCTTTGACGCGCTCTCGGCCGTCTATAAACGGGGCAAGGTTACGGCGCGGTATGCGTACATTGCAACGGTTCGGCGGATTTTCGGTGACGACGTCGCAGCAGGCAGACACGAGCAAGCCGGAACCCATCTGCTGAACGTATCTAGCGAGATTGAAGGTCTGGGAAAGATCTCCGGCTATTACTACACAATCGACAACGAGGACTCACCTGCCTCTTCCACCAACACATATGGCTTTCGGTTGTCCGGGCGTAGGGGCGTAGGCAGTTCTAAAGTCCGCTACGCGATCGAATACGCAGCGCAGACTAATGGCGCTGACAATCCCGTGAGTTTCGGTGCGAATTATTGGCATCTCGATACAGGTGTGATTTTCGGCGACTTCGACGTCGGGTTGGGCTGGGAGGTTCTGACGGGCGATGCCAACAGTCCCGGAGAGGCTTTTCGCACGCCGTTCGCTACCCTGCATGCCTTCAACGGCTGGGCGGACAAATTCCTGACAACGCCCGCGGCAGGTTTGGACGATCGCTATTTGAAGTTCGGCGTTACGCGTGGTAGAGCGATTGTTCAGCTGCGTTTGCACAGTTTTGAAGCGGAGGATGGCGGGTCGAATTTTGGAGATGAGTTGGACCTTAGGGTAGGCTACAAGCTGAACGATCGGCTGCGGTGTGATCTGTTTTTTGCCAGTTACGACGGTCGTAACGATATTGCCGACACCGACAAGCTCTGGTTGATGTTTTCGATGAAGCTTTAGGGGATCGTATGGGAAAAAGTCTGCAGTGGATGACAGTGTTTCAAAAATACCGATTCGAGGAATGATAATCGATGAAAAATGGCAGATTAACGTCGTCGGCAACCATCGGCATGCTCTTGTGCCTGACCTTCAGCCTGGTCTCATGTGACGCCCCGTCTCAAACCAACACAAAAGCAGCCGATTACCGCACGATCATGGACACCGGCGGGTCCGCTGCGGGCGACCTCGGGGCGCCGGTCGGCGAACCGATTGTTGCCACGCTCACGTCTGCGCCCAACGTGCCGCCACCGATCGACCGGGACACACCAGCAAAGGTGATCGTGAACCTCGAAGTGCGTGAACTGGAGATGCCGATCTCGGAAGGTGTCATGTATACATTTTGGA
>SMVB01372511.1_pt1 | contig 12041 bp, 7 predicted proteins | sample 2456461 | NCBI WGS metagenome assembly SMVB01 (sample SAMN11095934, study PRJNA526329) | marine sediment metagenome | biome: Marine sediment; feature: Surficial sediment; material: Deep marine sediment; isolation source: Hadal surficial sediment | place: Pacific Ocean | collected 2014-05 | depth 0-1...
TACTGGGATTATGTACAGTTTCCCGAGTTCTACCTTCCCCGAAGAAATCAGACCCTGAACCTCACCGACTGGATGGTCTACTGGATCGATCCCGAGCGCCGAGCCCGGCTCGAAGAAGCGATGGCGAGAGGGGAAGCGCTCCCCCTGGACGAAGAGCTCGACAAGGACTACTACGGGATTCGCGAGCGTTTTTTGCCGTGAGTCGATCCGAAGACGAGCTTCCTCCTCTTCTCGAGGTCGACGACCTCCAGGTTGCATTCGAGACGGAGGACGGACTCCTGCACGCGGTGGACGGTGTGTCCTTTCAGGTCGACGCGGGTCGGACCCTGGGGATCGTCGGCGAGTCGGGCTGCGGGAAGAGTGTTACCGCGTCGTCCATCCTCAGGCTCGTCCCGAGGCCTCCCGGTAGGATCCTCGGTGGGGAGATCCGGTTTGCGGGCACCGACATCCTGGGACTCACCTCCGAAGAGCTGTCGAACATCCGGGGGAAGGAGATCTCCATGATCTTCCAGGATCCCATGACCTCGCTGAACCCCGTGTTCACGGTCGAGAGACAGATGGGGGAGGTGCTGAAGCTCCGTTTCGGACTGGGAAGAGCGGAGGCGCGCGAACGCTCCGCGGAGATGCTCCGAACGGTGGGGATCGCGGATCCGGAGGAGCGCCTCGCCGCCTATCCTCACGAGCTGTCCGGAGGGATGAAACAACGGGTCATGATCGCGATGGCACTTCTCTGTGAGCCGAAGCTCCTCATCGCCGATGAACCCACGACGGCCTTGGACGTGACCATCCAGGCTCAGATTCTCTACCTGATCAAGGATCTTCAGAAGCGCACCGGCGCTGCGGTCATCTTCATCACCCACGACATGGGTGTCATTGCCGAGATCTGTGATGAGGTCGCCGTCATGTATGCCGGGCGGGTCGTGGAGCAGGGGGACGTCATCGAGATCTTCGAGCGGAGCAAACATCCATACACCAAGGGCCTGCTCGAAAGCATCCCGAAGAAGGGCATCTCGAAAAAGTCCGAGCTCCCCACGATCGAGGGCTTGGTCCCGTCGATGCTCGATCCGCCCGAGGGCTGTCGGTTCGCCCCGCGCTGTGCGAAACGCGAAAAGCTCGACGAGGCCGACCAACATCGATGCTTCGGTGAGGATCCCCGGCTTCGCCCGGTGGGCGACGGTCTTGTGGCGTGCCACTTCCCCCTGGGGGGAGCCGAAGTCACGACTGGAGAGTTGGTCGCCCCCACTCCGGGGGGTGCCGGGTGAGCGCGAGCGGAAACGGCGGCGATCCCATCCTCGTGGTGGACGGGCTGAAGAAGTACTACCCCGTTCGCGGGGGTATCCTGGGCGGAAAGATCGGCGAGATCCGCGCGGTGGATGGAGTCTCGTTCACGCTCCGCAGGGGCGAGACACTGGGGTTGGTCGGGGAGTCCGGCTGTGGCAAGTCGACGCTGGGGCGCGCCCTGAACCGCCTGGAGGAGCCGACCGCGGGCACAGTCCTTTTCGAAGGGAAGGATCTCGCGCACGCCTCCGGGAAGGAGCTATTCCGCCTCCGCCGCGACATCCAGATGATCTTCCAGGACCCCTACTCCTCGCTGAACCCCCGAATGACCATCGGCGAGATCGTGCGTGAGCCTCTGCTCGTCCACCGCGTCGGCACGAAGGCCGAGCAGATCGAGAAGGTTCGCGAGCTCCTCGAAGTCGTCGGACTCCCGGGCGACACGCTCGAGCGTTATCCCCACGAGTTCTCTGGTGGTCAGCGGCAGCGGGTTGGACTCGCAAGGGCGCTCACCCTCGAACCCAAGCTCGTCATCGCGGATGAACCCGTCTCGGCGTTGGATGTGTCGGTGCAGAGCCAGGTGCTGAATCTGATGGTCCGCCTGCAAAGGGAGCGGAATCTGACGTACGTCTTCATCAGCCACGATCTCTCGGTCGTGGAGTACATCAGCGACACGATAGCGATCATGTACCTCGGCAGGATCGTGGAAATCGGACCGGTCGAGACGATCTTCGAGCGGGCCGCTCATCCATACACTAGGGCGCTCATCGAGTCGATCCCGGTTCCCGATCCCCGACAGAGACACGAGGCCAAACCCCTGGAGGGTGAGGCGCCGAGCCCCGTGTCGCCGCCTCCGGGATGCCCTTTCCATCCGCGTTGTCCGTTCGCGATATCCGCGTGCAGTGAGGCGATCCCGGCACTCGAGCCGATGGGATCCTCAGGGGCGGTGGGAGCTTCTGGGGGGGGCGGCGAGCAAGCGCACCTGGTGGCGTGTATTCGGAAAGGCGAGATCTAGGCCCCCGATTCTAAATCTTGGGCGCGGGCCTTCCTTCGGATCTCAGTCCCGGCCCGTCCAGCGCGCTCGTAGGCCCTCGCGGTCGACCTCACGCCCTCGGAGGTAGACTCGAGAGATCGTGTGTGTGTTTCGAATGTCCTCGAGTGGGTTTGCGTCGAGAACTACGAAGTCTGCGGTCTTTCCGGGGGCGATCGTGCCCATCTCGCTCAGGCCGAGTCGCTCCGCGGGTCGGCTGGTGGCCGCCACGATGGCCTGCATCGGCGTCATTCCCAGACGAACGAAGATCTCCAGCTCCCGGTGGCCCGTGTAGCCGAAGAAATGGTCCGGAACGGCGCCCGCGTCGGTTCCTAACACGATGTCCACGTCTGCGGCCAGGAGGCGGGAGAACGCCTCCCGCAACTCCCGTTCCCGTTCGGCTGCCCTTTCGGCCGTTCCTTGTGCGCCCGCACCCCCCTGAACGGCGGCGCCCGCCCGCTGACGCGCGTCGTAGGCTTCGCCGAGGCGCGCCGCCACGCCCGGCGGAGTCGCCTCCTGCAGGAACGGATCGCCCCCCACCCGCTCGCGGCGCAGTTCACCCAGCCCGAGATTCGGGATCAGGAACGCTCCGGAGTCGTGGATGTGCGCAGCGAGCCCGTCGTCCATCGCCGAGCCGAGACGACCGTGAAGGAACCCGGCCACGCCCGCCTCGAGCAGATCCGGCATGTCCTGAGCGTTTTGCTGATGGACGAAGACCTCGATGCCGTGCGCCCGGGCCTCAGCGATGATCGCGCGATAAACCTCCCGCGGCAGCTTCTCCTGGCTCCCGCCCCGGTCGTCGACCCAGATCTTGATGAAGGGGATCTCCTTCATGGAGACCTCACGGACGGCGGCGCGACCCTCTTCCTCGGAGGCGATCCCCCTCAGAACGGTCATCCCGGTCTCCTCGGCGATCGCGAGGGCGTGTCCCAGAAACTGGTTGTTAGGCCCCTGACCGGGCGGCGCCATCCCGGCGCCGAAGAGGAACCGGGCGCCGTCGACCTCCCCCTCCCGCTGCGCACGTTGGATCTCGATCGCGAGGTCTTCGGGGTCGCTGCCGGCCGAAAAAACTGCGCCGAACCCGTAGTAGGCATAACGCTCGAGGTGCTCGATCAGATTCTCACGGGAGTAGTTGTCGGATCCCCAGCTCGTGTACCCTTCGTAACCCAGGTGCGCGTGGGCGTCGATCAAGGCCGGAATGACGGTCTTTCCAGCGAGGTCGATCGACGTGGCCCCGGGAGGCGCGGTGACCTCTCCGGTGTTCCCTACCTCGAGGATCCGGTCGCCCTCTACCAGGAAGGCTCCGTTCTCGATCACGCCCCCGTCCCCGAGGATCAGGCGGGCTCCCTCGAAGAGGAGGGTCGCGCCGGGCGGGGAGTCGGGCGGGTTGGGCGCCGATGGTGCACATCCTCCCGCGAGGAACGCGGCGAGGCCGATCGTTACGAACAGATTCCAATTCACCGGTTTCGTATTTTCCATGTGGGGTATCTCCTTGATCGCCCACGCTAGGGCGGGGCCTCTTGATGGGCAATCCCGCCCCACCCATGTTGCGTTCCATGAGTTTCCGTTTCTTGGCCTGGCTGGGTCTGCTGGTGGTCTCCGTGCAAATGACCCCGCTGTCGGCCCTCCAGCTCGGCGGGCGCCCCGCGGAAGAGTGGGCCCTTGTTCTGGAGAGCGGACGAAGGCTCGGGAGCCTCGAGATCGACGAGGTGGTCTCCCGGATGGGGCTCCAGCAGGGCGACGTGGTTGCGGATGTGGGTGCGGGCACCGGTGTGTTCTCGGTGTCGCTTGCACGAGCTGTAGGGCCCACCGGTACCGTCTTGGCGGTCGAGGTCGACTCGGGTTTCCTACCCATGATCGCGCAGAAGGCGGTGGACGGCGGGGTAGAAAACATCCAGACCGTTCTAGGCGAGTTCACGGATCCGAACCTGCCCAGACGCGACATCGATGTCGCCTTCTTCCACGATGTCATTCATCACATCGAGGGGCGACAGGCCTACCTCCAGGCGACGGCGCGCTACATGGCGCCTGGCAGCCGCCTCGTGGTCGTCGACTACCATGGGGGGCGACCCGGAGCGCCCCATGGCAATCAGCCGGAGCTACAGATCACACTGCCGCAGGTAAGGGAGTGGATGCGCGTCGCCGGGTTCGATCTGACCCAGGAGTTCGATCTCTTCGACGAGAAGTTCTTTGTGGTGTTCACGAAAAGAGAGTAGCCCCTATTTAGCCCCTACTGTAGCCTCTACTCGTACCGCAGCGCCTCCATTGGATCGATCCTGGACGCGCGCTGAGCCGGGACGTAACCCGCTCCCAGCGCTACCCCGACGAGCAGCACCGCTACGGTGACGAAGACAAAGGGATCGGATCCCTCGAGCCCGAACAGGAGAGATTCTGCTGCTCTCCCCAGGAACGAGGCCGCCACGAGACCGAGGGTCCCGCCGATGAGGGTCATCCGGACAACTTGTTTGAGGACCATCCCCTTCACTCGGCCACCGCCGGCTCCCAGGGCCATACGAAGGCCGATTTCCCTCGTGCGCTGCGTTACGGTGTAGGCCAGGACGCCGTACAGGCCGACCGTCGCCAGCAGTGTGGCCAGGACCGCGAACGCCGCGGACAACGAGCTGATCAACCGGTCCAGCATCACGTTCTCCTGCACCTGTCGCTCGAGTGTCTTCAGGCCCTCCACCGGGAGATTCGGATCGAGTCGGCCCATCAACGGGGGGATCGCGGCGAGGATCTGAGTGCCCTCGAGCGAGCCTCGCACGTAGAAGTTGATCGAGCCCAGTCCGTCGTCCTGGCGGTAGGGCCGGAAGAAGACCGGGGGCACCTCCTGCTTCACGTCCGCGTATTTGGCGTCCCGAACCACGCCCACGATCTGGATGTCGAGATCATCCCCCCGTCCGGACCCCATAAAACGGCCGACCGCGTCGCGGCTGTCCAGTCCGAACTTCCGGGTAAACGCCTCGTTGACGATGGCGACCTTGGGGGCGCTGGCCATGTCCGATATCGAAAACTCTCGACCCGCCAGGAGTGGCATCCCCAACGTGCTGAAGTAATTCGGCCCGATCTCGTTGTAACGTGAGCCAGCGTCGATGTCGGGGCCCGACTCGAAGCCTTCGACCCGCACACTGCTGCCCCAGCTGCTGCCGGCCAGGACGGGGACGAGCGATGCCGTGACGCCCGTGACCCCCGGAATCGCCGCCAACTCCTCCTCGGTTCGCTCGAAAAAAGCCAGTGAGCGCTCGGGCTCGTACCCGTTGAGCTCCGGTGAAATCGCAAACGTGACGACGTTTTCTGTGCGGAGCCCGAGATCGACCCGGCTCACGTTCACGAGACTCCTGATGAACAGCCCCGCCGACACGAGCAGCGTCATCGAGAGGGCGATTTGGGCCGTGACCAAGGCACTCCGGAAGCGAGCTGCCGCGCGGGCGCCCGAGGGTTGGCCCGAGTTGGCCTTAAGCATCGTCACGAGGTCGGGGCGCGTGCTGTGCAGGGCGGGGTAGAGGCCGAACAGGATCCCGGTACCCAACGACACCGCCGCGGTGAAAACCAGCACCGCCGGACTCAATTCCAAGGTCAACATCCTGATGGCCTCCGGAGGGAGGAAGGTTCCAATCACACCAAGTGTCACCTGGGCCACGAAGAGGCTGGCGACGCCCCCCAGGGTGGCGAGCATCAGCGATTCGGTAAGGAGCTGCGCGAGAAGGTGGTGGCGGCCGGCGCCCAGCGAGCCCCGAATCGCCATCTCTTGGCCTCGGGCTGCCCCGCGGGCCAGGAGCAAGTTCGCGATGTTTGCGCAGGCGATCACGAGTACGATGCCGGTGACGGCCAGGAGCAGAATGAGGGGTGTCCTCGTCTCACCCTGAATCGTACTCTGCCCACGCGGGCCCTCCTCCAGCGTAACCTGCTTGGCCCGGAAACGCTCCATCGTTTGCGCGCTCATGCCGACCTGGAGGGGCGCCTCGACCTCGTCGAGGATGGCCGAGTAGGTGGCGTTGATCTCGACGCCCGCCTGCTCCATCGTGACGCCGGGTTTCAATCTGGCGAAGAGGTACGCCCAATAGCTGCGTCGGTTGTCGAAGCCGGTAAAACCCGGGCTCATGAGTCCCCGCATCGAAATCGGCACGTATACGTCCGGCTCTGAGCCGAGGGTCGTCCCCTCGAATCCCTCTGGGGTCACACCGACGATCGTCATCGGGTGTCCGTTGATGATGATCGATTGGTTGAGGATTCCAGGATCGGCGCCGAGCCGATTCTCCCAGTAGTCGTAGGACAACACGGTCACGTAATGTTCGCCGATGGTCTGGTCGTCTCCGGTATCGAGCAGGCGGCCCATTGCGGTCTGAAGGCCAAGCACCGGGAAGTAAGACCCGGACACGAGCATCCCTTGTCCCCTCGTGGTCTGATTCGAGTGGGCCAGGTTCGCTCCGAACGCTCGATGCGCCGCGATCCCCGAAAATCCACTCTGGGCGCGCTCGAGGTCACGGAACATCTCGTAGCTGAAGATCTCGTCGCAGTTGCCCGCCTGGCTGCACGAGGTCGAGCCCGGAGTGGGGCCGGGGGCGCCCAGGTTGACGAGCTGCTCCGGCGCTTCGACAGGCAGGGGCCTCAGCAGCATCTGTTCGAAGAGCGAGAAGATCGCCGCGTTCGCGCCGATTCCAAGGGCAAGTGAGAGTACCGCCACGGCCGTGACGAAGGGCGTCTTGGTGAGCGAGCGCAGGGCGAATTTCAGCTGAGACATGCGAACCTCTGTGAGCGTCAGGGATCGGAAATCAGCGGTCGGAAGCTCCCTTTCGGGGCTCCCCCCCCCCCGGTCCGGCCACCCCGGCCGAACGGTGCTAACAGGTTAGACGGCGGAGTCGCTCAGATGGTTTCATTGGGGCGGAGGAGACGGTCGGGGCACCCGCAGTGACCTCTAGCTGTGGCCTCTACAGGTTCAGCCAGTAATTGACTTTGACCAGGAAAATGTTGTCGGAGCGGAGCCCGAAGAGCTCCCGCGTATCGTAGCCGAGATCGAAAATCCCCACGTCCAAGGCGCCCATCTCGTCGAATTCGGACGCCCGGATCCGGCCTGCTCGAGTTTGTTGCCAGACCAGGAAGAGTGTCGAGCCGGGGCTCCATTCCCAGCGCAGGACGGCGTTTCCGAGAAGGCTTCTGAAGTTGAAACTCGGGTCGCTGACCGTGAACTCCGGCGCCGGGCCTGCCCCGTCCGGGTCGATCAGGTAGTCCCCGTCGGCCTGGCGGACGCTGGTGCCGATGTCCTCACCATAGGTGGCAAATCCATACGTGCGGGGTGCACGGAACTCTGCGAGACCCCCATAGTCACCGCTCGAGATGAGCGGCTGCGCGTATACCTGCAGGGTCAGCGTCGGTGAGAACGTGACGTTCAGGCGTGTCTCCAGCGCGACGGTCGTCTGATCGATGGGCGCGAAGACATAACGCCGGCCGAAGGTGTTAGTGGCCAGGGGATCGCTCGTGGACGTGACGTACTGGGCTTGGGTGTAGCTGCGTGTCAGGGAGGGTCCCATCCGCAGCTCCAGCTTCTCTCCGGACCTATAAATGAAGTTGATCGACCCGTTGTGCCGCCAGGAACCCGCGGCGTCACTCGAGCCGTCGTATCGCACCCGGAAGGACAACGCCTTCCGGGAATCCGAGTTGAGACTCGTTCGCCAGGTGACTGAACCGGGCGTCCGGGCCATCGGCCCCCCCCTCGTGAGCCGGTCGTCTAGCGTCGCCGGCCGGACTGCCCCTCGCACCGAACCTCCCCAGTAGTTGAGCCACTCCCAGGTGAACTGGAGATTGACGTCACTGAAGATCAGGTCGCCTGTTGTGTTCCATTTGTTGTCGGGCCCACCCTGGATGCTCCAATCTCGGAAGTAGCTGCCGGGTCGAGGCTGGCTCCACCTAAAATGTGTATCCAGGATGATCCGTTCGGTCTCCGTCTGAAACCCGAGGTCGTTCACCTCGTAGCCCGGACTCAGGTAGGCCGTGCCGATTCTGCCGGTAAACGAGCCGGCCTGTTTGTTGATCTCCCCCATGGCGTAGAACCCGCCCATGGAGGTCGCGGTCGGATCGACACCCAGGTGGGTTGCGTCCGGACGTTGTAGGTATCGGGACGAGGACACCTGGGCCACGAGGATCGAAGCTGGGTCTCCCTCGATGTAACTCGTCGCCAGCGCGCTGCTGACCTTCCAGCCCCGGTTGGCAAACTCGTGTACGAGATCGACCCCAGTGACGTACGCCGTGGAGCGAAGCCGGCTGGCGAGCCCCGGGTCCCCGATGTCGCGGTGCACCGCCGTGGCGATCATGCCGAGCTGCGTCTCCCCCGCGCGCGTATCCCAGCGGGCTCTCCCAGCCAGGTAGTTCGTCGTGGGCTCCACGATGCTCCGGCCGTCCACTCCGGCCGCATCCACGTATGGAGCGTACTCCCGGCCCGTCACAGCGTCGATCAGCCCGATCGACCAGCCGTTTCCTACCTTTCCGGTGATTTTCGCAGCGCCGAGGATGGTGGTGGACACGGGCGCATTTGAAAACACCGCGGCCGACGAGACGCCGCCCTGGGGCCTGCGACCTATTCGCCGCGAGTGCAGAATCTGAGGTGCGCGCCCGGTGCTGCCCGTGGGACCGCCCCGCCCGAAGGTGAAGATGCCGGCTCCTTCCACGAAAAACGGGCGTCGCTCCGAAAAACGCGTTTCGAAGGCCGTCAGGTTGATGACGGCAGGATCCACCTCGACCTGCCCGAAGTCCGGGTTCACCGTGGCGTCCAGGGTGAGGTTCGTGCCCAGGCGATACTTGAGATCCAGGCCGATACGGCCGAAGTAGTCGGAGCCCGACCGAAAAGGATTGTCGAACGTGACTTGCGAGCTGGGTTCCTGGTAGATGTACTCTGCGCTCATCCCGATGTAGGGAAGCACCTCCAGCTTCTTCTGTCCTCCACCGATGCCGCGGATTCCCGAGAGGTGCCCATACCGTGCGACACCGCCGCGCTGCAGCTTGGGGGTGAAGGAAAACACCGCTCTCTCCTCGTTACGCCGAATGGTCCGCTCCACCTGAATGCCCCAGAGCATATCGTCGCCCGATCTGAACCGAAGCTGACTGAACGGGATGCGCATCTCGGTGAACCATCCCTCATCGGTAACCACCGAGATCACGTCCCATACCGGGTCCCAGGAGGAATCACTACCGCCGTCGCCCCGACCGCCGCTCGTCACCGTCGCGTCCCGCTTTATCCCCGACGGGTTGGTCGTGAAGCGGTACGAAGTCTGATGGTCGTGATAGCTGTCGATGGAGACCGTGAAGAGGTCCGAGTCCGAAACTGATGCGTCCCGACGCGCCAAACGAGTCATGATGGGGCCGGAGTCGTAGAACCGTCCTCCGATGTAGAGGGCGTCGTCGTCAAAGAGGAAGCGAACATCCGTGGGCTGGCTGACGGGCTCGCCCTCGTTCGGGTCGATCTGGGTGAAGACCGTCATTGGCGTCGCCGCGGCCCAGGCCGCCTCGTTGGGTATTCCGTCGATCTGGATGTTTGCGGAGACCCGGACCGCGCCGATCACAGGCGTCTCGGAGTGGGGAAGGATCACGCCGTTCTGAGCGGCAACGGGGCGGTCTGCCTCCTGGGCGCGGACGGAAAGGGCCGACAGAAGTAGAATTCCCAGTACGGTGGCGGAGCAGCGGTCTGACGGGCCTAAAATGGCAATAACCCGGTCACGGACGGCAGCGAATCGTTCTTGCTCCATTCGTTCCAGGAGCCATCGTAGAGCCGCGTGTCATACCCGAGATGTTTGGCGATGAGATAGGTATAACTCGCACGCATTCCTACGTAGCAGTAGTTGACCACGATCAACCCGTAGTCTGCGCCGGCTCCCTGGAACTGGAGCTGGACGTCCGTGGAATCACGCAGGACCAGGTCCTCCGAAGCCACGAGAAGGTCTTCCCAGTAGAGATTACGAGCGCCGGGAATGTGACCCGCCCGTCCTCCAATCCGAGTCGGAATACGTCCGGTGTACTCACCCTCGGGCCGTGAGTCGATGAGCGCGATGCCGGGGCCGTACAGCCGCTCTTCGATCCATTCGGCCGAGACGAGCACGTCGTCTTGGACAATCGGTGTAAACAGCCCGCGCGGGCCCCGCGTCGGGGTTGCTTCGACCGGATGGTCGGCCGCCTTCCACGCCTCCAGGCCGCCGTCCAACACCACCGTGCGGGCACCATGCCCGAGATAGTCGAGTGTGACGTATACCCGTGCTGGGAGGTGCGCCGGGGAGCCGTAGAGTACAACCAGTGCGTCGTCCGAGACCCCCGCCACCTCAAGGGGTTCGATCAGTTCATCGATCGGGGGCACCTCCACAATCAGGCCGTCTCTGACCTGCACGATATCCTGATAATTCAGGAATCGTGCGCCCGGAATGAACTCACCGGAGGAACGAGCAGTGGGCATGCCGACATGAAGCAAAACCATCGAAGAATCCTGGAGATGCTCGGCCAGCCAATCTACGGAGACGAGGACGCCCGGCGTGTCCTGGACCAGTGCGGGTAGCTGCACTGAGATCGAGGCCTGCGCCGGTCTCGCTGCCAGGATCACCAGAACCACCAGGATCGGACAGGCCGTCGCGGCCACGGTAGTCCATGCCTGAGAGTGGTGTGTCCGTCGTTTTCCGAGCTTCATCTTCAGAGCGTCATCTTCCGAGCTTCATCCTGAATCTGCCCTTCCTTTGTTTGTCTGTACCGGCTACCTGTGCCTGATCGGGCCGTGACCTCCCCTGGTTAACCGAACAACAGTATCATAGGGTGTGCTCGATGGAGCAACGGAGGAGCTTCCCACCCATGTTCGACTTCACCCTGCACGCCGTGGACGGTGCCGCCCGCGCCGGCACGTTCGCGACACCCCATGGCAGTGTGGAGACCCCCGTCTTCATGCCCGTGGGAACCGGCGGATCGATCAAGGGCGTCTCACCCGAGGAGGTCGCGGGCACGGGGGTGTCGATGATCCTCGCCAACACGTACCACCTGTACCTGCGGCCGGGACACGAGTTGGTCCGGGAGTTAGGGGGAGTTCACGAGTTCATGCGCTGGGACGGGCCGATCCTCACCGACTCGGGTGGCTACCAGGTCTTCTCGCTCTCGGGCAGCAACAAGATTCGGGACGACGGCGTGGTCTTCCAGAGCCACATCGACGGGTCCAGTCATCTCTTTACACCCGAGGGTGTGATGGACATCCAGCGTGCACTGGGCGCCGATGTTGTGATGGCGTTCGACCAGTGCTCACCGGGGGGCGTCAGCCGCAAGGAGGCCGAGGACGCGAATCGGCGTACGCTGGATTGGTTGTCGCGCTGCCGGGATCGCTTCCAGGTGCTCGATGACGACGGAGAGGGCGGACACCAGAGCCTTTTCCCGGTCCTCCAAGGCAACATCTACGAGGACCTTCGCCTGGAGCACCTTCGGGCGTTCCTCGATCTCGGGGACTGGGACGGGATGGGGATCGGAGGGCTCAGTGTGGGCGAGGCGAAGGACGACACGTGGCGAGTGCTCGAGGCGCTCCATACGGAGATTCCGGACGGGCTTCCACGCTACCTCATGGGTGTGGGGTATCCCGACGACTTTCTCGAGTCCGTGGCCCGTGGATGTGACATGTTCGACTGCGTGGCGCCGACCCGGAACGCCCGTCACGGGACGGCGTGGACGTCGGTCGAGGGTCAGATCAACCTCAAGGGAGCCCGCTTCATCCGCGACCGGAAACCGA
>SMVB01234737.1_pt1 | contig 12040 bp, 9 predicted proteins | sample 2456461 | NCBI WGS metagenome assembly SMVB01 (sample SAMN11095934, study PRJNA526329) | marine sediment metagenome | biome: Marine sediment; feature: Surficial sediment; material: Deep marine sediment; isolation source: Hadal surficial sediment | place: Pacific Ocean | collected 2014-05 | depth 0-1...
AAAACATTAGCATTACTCTCTTTGGTCTACACGCCCTTTCTCGCATAATCGCTATAGTTATTCTTGTATTAGCTTGCTTTATTGCTGGTTTATTAACAAAAACAAAAGTTGCCCGTCAACTAAAAGAATGGGTTGAAGATCATATTCTCTCAAATATTCCTGGTTATTCTTTGCTCATAGGAATGGGTGAAAATGCTGCAGGGATTGAATCCAAAAATTTAAATGAAGTTGTACTTATAGACATAGAAGAGGTATGGCAAATTGGCTTTTTAATGGAACAACTGGATGATGATTTAAATGCGGTATTTATACCAGGTGCACCAAACCCAATGTCGGGAGATGTCGTATTTGTTAAACGGGATAGACTAAAACTATTGGACATTACAGGTTTAAATGCTATGAAAATTTTAAAAAAATTAGGCATAGACTCAAAAAAAATATTAGCTGACAAAATGAATAAATCTACTTTTGATTAATCCGTTTAAAATTTATGCTACATTTTAAATAAACATTTTTCAGTACATTTACATACTAACATCTGTTAAATTAAATGTTCTCCTATAATTTATTTAACCGAAAATTAATTAATAGCCATTAATACAAATCTTAATTTAAATTTTAAAACAATGAAAATCAGAATTTATTTATTCTTAATTTTTTTGATGCCATTAGTTATAATGGCACAAAACGACAAAAAACCAAATATCCTCGTTATTTGGGGAGATGATATTGGACAATCCAATATTAGTGCCTATACCATGGGACTTGTTGGATACCGCACTCCAAATATTGATAGAATTGCTAACGAAGGCATGATTTTTACGGATTATTATTCGGAGCAATCTTGTACAGCAGGGCGTTCTTCTTTTATTATGGGGCAAAGTGTATTAAGAACTGGGTTGAGTAAAGTAGGAATGCCTGGAGCAAAAGAAGGAATCTCTTCTGAAGATCCAACCATTGCAGAATTATTAAAGCCTTTAGGATATAGAACAGGGCAATTTGGTAAAAATCATTTAGGAGATAGAGATGAACACTTACCAACCAATCATGGCTTTGATGAATTTTTCGGAAATTTGTATCACTTAAATGCTGAAGAAGAGCCTGAATTACCTGATTATCCAGATCCAGCAAAGTATCCAAACTTTGCAAAAAGATTTGGGCCTAGAGGCGTCATTCATTCGTATGCTGATGGTAAAATTGAAGATACTGGACCATTAACAAAAAAGAGAATGGAAACAGTAGATGATGAAACTATTGCTGCTGCGAAAAAATTTATAAGAGAAGCAGTAAAATCTGGTGAGCCATTTTTTGTATGGTGGAACGGAACACGAATGCATTTTAGAACGCATGTAAAAGATAAATTGAGAGGGATTTCTGGTCAAAATGAATATGCAGATGGCATGATTGAACATGATATGCATGTAGGTGAATTATTAGATTTATTAGAAGAATTGGGTGTTGCCGACAATACCATTGTTCAATATGGAACAGATAATGGTCCACATAAGAACACATGGCCAGATGCTGGTGTAAATCCTTTTAGAGGAGAAAAGAACACCAATTGGGAAGGTGGTTGGAGAACACCATCTATGATTAAATGGACAGGACATATTGAAGCAGGGTCTGTATCTAATGCAATTATTTCTGGTATGGATTGGCTTCCAACATTTCTTGCTGCAGCTGGAAACGAGAATGTAAAAGAAGAATTATTAAAAGGTAAAACCATCAATGGGAAATTTTTTAAAGTGCATTTAGATGGTTATAATATGTTACCCCATTTAACAGGTAAAGAGAAAAATGGAGCACGAACCGAATTGTTTTACTTCTCTGATGATGGAGATTTAATGTCGTTCCGTTATGATGATTGGAAAATTAATTTTATGGAGCAAAGATCGCAAGGAACTTTACAAACTTGGGCAGAACCATTTGTAACTTTACGTTTACCAATGATTTACAATTTAAGAAGAGATCCTTATGAATTTGCAACAGTAACTTCAAACACGTATTATGATTGGTTATTAGATCACGCATATTTGTTAGTACCAGCTCAAGATATAGTTCGCAAATTCTTAATGACTTTTAAAGAATATCCACCACGTATGAAAGCTGCAAGCTTTAACTTGGATAAAGTAATGGAACTACTATCAAATCCAGGAAATCATTAGTATAAAAACTAATTATTTAAAAAAAAGGCTGAAAATTTACTCAGCCTTTTTTACTAAAAAATAAATACCTAAATATTATGAAAGGCAAAGTTAAATTTTCTTTATTGATTTTAATCTTCTTTTTTATCCTAGTTAATTGTAAACAAGAAATAAAAACGGAAAGTAATTCAGTAGTAAAAATAGAAATTAATGAAAAAGATCCGCTTCCTTCTTGGAACGACACCAATACTAAAAGCAACATTTTGGCTTATGTGAAAGACGTAACCAATTCAGAAAGCAATAACTTTATACCTATTGCAGAACGTATTGCTACTTTCGATAACGATGGGAATTTATGGTCTGAACAGCCTGCTTATTTTCAATTATTTTTCGCAATAGATCGTGTAAAAACAATGGCTGGTGATCATCCGGAATGGAAAGAAAAACAACCTTTCAAGGCTGTTTTGGAAAATGATATGGAAACTTTAAAGCATTTAGGAATGAAAGCCATTGTTGAAATTGTAATGACAACTCATGCTGGAATTACTACTGAAGAATTTGATGCAATTGTTAAAGATTGGGTAGCAACTGCTAAACATCCACCAAAAAATGTAGGTTATGATAAATTGGTATATCAACCAATGATAGAGTTACTTCATTATCTGGGCTTGGATATTACAGTCATACCAGATATTGACTCAGAATGGAAATCAAGGGTATATTGGCTTCCTATGTATTCTAAAAAAAAATTATGAAAACAAATAGTTCATTCATCATTTATTTGATGTTGGCCATTTCCTCTTTTGGAATTCAAGCACAGGAATCCGACGCTGTAAATCCAAAACTTGTGCTACAAATTACGGTCGATCAATTTCGTGGAGATTTACCCACACGGTTTTTAGATCGTTTGGGTGAAGGTGGTTTACGATATCTTATAGAAAACGGCACCTATTATTCAAATGCTCATTTTCGTCATGCTAATACCGAAACAGCAGTAGGACACGCAACTCTTTTTACTGGAGCAGATCCTTCACGGCATGGCATTGTAGGGAATAATTGGATCGATCCTTCAACAGGCGAATCGGTTTATAACACCGAAGATGCTCGTTATCATATAATAGGAAAGGAACCGAAACCACATGAAGGTGTTTCACCCCACAATCTGCTATCCACTACAATTGGTGATGAGTTAGTTATTTCTAATGCAGGACAATCAAGAGTGTTTAGCGTGTCAGTCAAAGATCGCGGAGCCATCATCCCAGGAGGACATGCCGGAAAAGCATTTTGGTATTCAAAAAGTTCGGGAAAATTTGTCACAAGTACATATTATTATGATGAATACCCACAATGGGTTCAGGATTGGAATGACTCCAGTCCAGCAGATCAATATAGAGGAAAGACTTGGGATTTACTTCAAGACCCTTCCACCTACTTTGCAAAAGATTTAGATAATCGTCCTTATGAAGCCGATTTTCAACCTTTAGGCAGAACCTTTCCACACCAATATGGTGACAATAAATACCTTTATCTCATTCTGTCATTATCACCGGCTGGAGATGAGTTGACCCTTGATTTTGCAAAAACACTTATTAAAAATGAACATGTGGGCCATGGTGATAATACTGATTTCCTGGCGGTTAGTTTTTCATCCACCGACTATATTGGACACCTATTCGGACCGTCGAGTTTAGAGTCTGAAGACAATATATTACGCCTTGATAGAATTTTAGCCGACCTTTTTTCTTATGTCGATAAAACCGTTGGACTAGAAAACACGCTAATCGTTTTATCAGCCGATCATGGTGCACCGGAAGCTCCAGAATATATGACAGCTATTGGTAAGGAATCAGGACGATTCGATTTCACTTATTTTAGAGAGCAAGGACCATTAAATAAAGTATTAATGGAACGTTATGGTCGTGATGATTTGATTGCCACGCATAGTCATCCTTACCTTTATTTAAATATGGCTGCTATTGCAAAAGCAAAACTAGATTTAGAAGAAGTGGAAAATTTTATTGCCGACGAGGTTATGAAAATCCCTGGAATTGCTTATGCTCAAACCCGAAGTGATCTACTTGAAGGTCGGATTTCAAATGCACCTTTACAAGTCCAAATAAGACGAAATTTTCACCCGGATCGTTCTGGAAATATCCATATGATTCAAGAGCAATACTGGTTTTTACATTCAACAGATGAGGCTCAAAAAATGGGGCTTGAAGGTTTAGCAGCCATTCACGGATCGCCATGGGCATATGACACCTATGTTCCTATATTTTTTGCTGGAAATGGAATCAAGGCACAAACCATAACAAGGCGTGTGTCTCCTACAGATATCGCCCCGACAATTGCAAACTATTTAAAAATCAAATTTCCATCTGGATCTATTGGGAATCCGTTGGAAGAGGTTATGTTAAATAAAGATTAGTGACCGTTTTGTAACTATAGTAATGAATTGATACAAAAAACGATTGGAAAGTAATTTATTCGTTTGAATTAACGAAATGATAAAGAAGTTAATTTTAAAATTAAAAACATGAAAAGAACTGTAATATTATTATTCTTAACATTAAGCTTTGGATTTATCCAAGCACAAGACAAACCAAATGTAGTCCTAATAGTTATGGATAATTTAGGGTGGGGAGAAATTGGAGTATATGGTGGTGGTATTTTACGTGGTGCTGAAACCCCCAGACTTGACAAATTGGCAACTGAAGGAATGCAATTACTAAACTTTAACGTTGAACCACAATGCACACCGAGTAGATCGGCGTTAATGACTGGGAGACATCCAATTCGATCGGGTACTACAAAAGTGGTTTGGGGCTTGCCTTATGGCTTGGTTGGTTGGGAAAAAACAATGGCAGAACTATTTTCTGAATCAGGGTATAATACCGGAATGTTTGGCAAATGGCACCTTGGTGATATAAAAGGTCGTTTCCCAACAGATCAAGGATTTGATGAGTGGTATGGAATTGCAAACACAACAGATGAATCAGAATATACCTCACAATTAGGTTATGACCCAAAGGTAGTGAGTCCTCCACAAATACTTCAAAGTACCAAAGGAAAAAAGCCAGTTGCGGTTAAAGAATACAATGTAGAAACAAGAAGAACTATAGATGCAGAATTAGTAGAGCGTAGTATAGCTTTTATGAAAAATAGTATTGGCAAAAATAAACCATTTTTTGTGTACATCCCTTTTACGCAAGTACACATTCCAACATTACCTCATCCTGATTTTGAAGGAAAAACGGGAAATGGTTCTTGGGCAGATGTCTTAGCCGAACTGGACTATAGAGCTGGCCAGATATTAGATGCTATTGATGATCTAAAGATACGTGACAATACAATAATTATATGGATGAGTGAAAATGGACCAGAGGAAGCGCCTGGTTGGTTTGGTACTGCTGGTTATTGGAGAGGTCATTATTTTACAGCACTTGAAGGGTCATTGCGAACCCCGTTTTTAATTCGATGGCCAGGTAAAGTACCGGCGAATACCAAGACAAATGAAATTGTTCATATAACGGACCTTTTACCTACATTGGCAAATGTGGCAGGATTTAATGTCCCAAAAGACCGGATGATTGATGGAGTAAACCAAATGCCCTTATTTACATCAAAATCCGATAAGTCGGCAAGAGAGGGATTTCCTGTTTATAACGGAGACAATATGTTTGCCTACAAATGGCGGAATTTTAAGATTCATTATTACGAACAAAATAGCATGCTTGGCACTCCAGTAAAACATAATTTTCCAAGAATTCATAATCTATTAAGAGATCCAAAAGAACTTTATGGAGTTTACGGCAGTGATCATTCCGGCACGCAAAGCTTGACATGGGTATTTCCGGCCGTTACCAAAGAAATTTTAAAATTTCAAAAAACATTAGTAGAAGAACCGCCAATAAAGCTTGGAACACCTGAACCTTATCAACCACATAATTAAATGATTGGGAACTATTCGAAACAACTGCTTTTGATATCAATATTGATGCATATAATAGCTTTTCTTTTGGAATTGGAATAGCCAAATTATTTTATGACAATCTTTTTTAATTAACAATCTATTTTATGAGTCCTTTTGAAGCAATTACTACATTAAAAACCCAAATGTCCAAATCTATTATTGGGCAAAACGAATTGATTAACCGTATCATTCTGGTATTACTTGCAGATGGAAACATGTTACTGGAAGGATTGCCTGGTTTAGCGAAAACCAGAGCGATCAAAACGCTTGCAAAAAACTTGGATTGTGGATTAAGCAGAATTCAGTTTACCCCCGATTTGTTACCTTCAGATATTACCGGAACAGAAATCTATATTCCTGATGAAGAAGAGAAATTTATATTTCAGAAGGGCCCAATTTTTAGTAATTTAATCTTAGCCGATGAAATTAATCGAGCTCCTGCAAAAGTACAATCTGCTTTATTGGAAGCTATGGAGGAAAGGCAGGTAACGGTTTCTGGCAAAACCTACAAAATGGAGGATCTTTTTATGGTAATGGCTACGCAGAACCCTATTGAGCAAGAAGGTACTTATCCACTACCAGAAGCTCAAATGGATCGTTTTTTAGTCCATACTATTATAGGTTATCCAGATGATAATGCTGAACTGGAGATTATGAGGCTAAATAAAAGAGAAGCTTCGTATTCCAATACTGAAGAAATGTCCAAAGGTATTTCACAACAATCAATTTTTGATGCACGTAAAGAAATAGCCATTGTTAAAGTTGCCGAAGACATGGAAAAATATATGGTAAGCTTAATTTCTGCAACACGATATCCTGAAAAATTCGATTCGGAGCTGGCTAATCTAATTGAATTTGGGGCAAGCCCAAGAGGAACAATTGCATTGGATAGATGTAGCCGAGTAAATGCATGGATGCATGAACGGGATTATGTAACGCCTGAAGACATTCATAGTGTTATAAAAGATGTTTTACGTCATAGAATTGCGTTAAACTATAAAGGCAGGGCCGAGGGGATTACCACAGATGAAATAATTGATAAACTAATTGAAGTTGTGGCAGTTGTGGCGTGATGAGGTTGGATGACCGTAACTGGAAGACTAAAGTCAAATGTTAAACGAACCCCCAACAATGTCCTTTTTAGGAAATTTTGGAGTACAAATTAATGAAACAGAAAAAACAACATCCCAATCCCAATATTTTCCTTACCCTCGAATATCTTTTAAAATTTGAGAGGTTCAGTTCCGTATTAAGTTTTAGTGCCGCTAAGCAAAGATCAAACAGTGTTTTATCTGGCAGGTATGCATCTCGTTTACGCGGTAGGGGTTTGGATTTTGAAGAATCAAGGCCATATGTTATTGGTGATGATATTCGAAATATTGATTGGAATGTTACTGCTAAGACAGGTAAAACACACACCAAGGTCTTTACAGAAGAAAAAGAAAAACCGGCATTTATTTTTGTTGACCAATCCCCTTCTATGGGCTTTGGTTCACAACACAAAACTAAATCAGTTGTCGCAGGAGAACTCGCTTCAATAATAGCTCATAAAATTAAAAAAAGCGGAGATAGAGTTGGAGGGATGGTGTTTTCGGGAAAGGATTATGAGTTAATAAGCCCAAAACGTGACCGTAGGAACATTATTTATTTTTTACAAAAAATTGTTGAAGCAAACCAAACTATTTATGAACCTAAAGTCTTTGATTTTGAAAGTTCTCTGGCTGAAATAATAGGCAAGTTACACCATATTATCACTCATGATTATTTAGTATTCATAATAAGTGATTTTTATCGATATAGCGATTCTGTATTCCAATATTTAAGTCAGTTATCATTGCACAACGACCTGATTCTAATTAAAGTTTACGATACCATGGAAGAACAGATTCCTGCAGAAAAAATAGTAGTATCCAATAAAACCTATCAGGTAAATTTGGATGGCAAGAATAAAAAATTAGTTGATGAACTGAGTTCAGATTTTGACAGCAATTACAAAAATTTCAAATCGGAATTAGAAAAATATGAAATTACCATGTTTAAAATAAATACGTCTCAGGCCGTGGAAGACCAACTTATGGAGGTGTTTAATAATTACACTCAATAAATTGAAGATAGTGACTTATGTTAACAAACCACATTTTATTATCGCTTTAAAAAATAAAAAATAGTGCTACAAAACGAAACCATACAAAATAATGAGATACAGTTAAAGCCAATAATTGAAGCAGATTCTGTACAATTCTCAATGGACACCATTGGGTGGAAGGTGTTGTTCTTTTTATTATTAATGAGCATGGTATTTATGGCATATAAATATTATCTGAATTACAAAAACAATACCTACCGAAGACGAGCTATTTCTGAAATTCTTGAAATAGATCAACAGACCGAAAAATCAATCAGCGCCTTGATTTCAGAAATAATGTTTCAAATAAAACAAACAGCATTACAAACTTATGATAGAAACAATGTAGCATCATTAGAAGGCGTGAGCTGGCTACAATTTTTAGACGAAACAGGAAAAGGAAACCCTTTTAGTAAGTATCAAGATATTATTACTGATTCTGTTTATAAAAATGAATTTAAAAACAAGAACGATTTTAATCGAGACGATTTTGTTAAAATGAGTATAAATTGGATTAAGAATCATGCCTGAAAATTTTCAATTTGCATATCCGTATGTTGCTTTTTTAGCTGTACTTCCAATTCTTATTTATTGGTTGTTACCCGCTATTAAAAATCGTAGTACAGCCTTATTATATCCTTATTTTGATAGAACTGCCCTCATATCAAAACAAAGGCCTAAAAAAGCATCATACATAAAAAAAAGAAGCTGGTTTGCATCTATTTCTATGTACATAATTTGGCTATTACTTTTATTGGCAATGGCTTCTCCAGAGTTGGTTGGTAAACCTGAAAAAAAAATCAAGACATCTCGTAACTTTTTAATATTAGCCGATTTGTCATTTAGCATGGCCAATAGAGATTGGGTTATTGATAATAATCGAGTAACCCGTTGGGAGGCTGTTAAAGAAATAATGAAAGATTTTATTGGCAGAAGAGAAAGCGACAGAATGGGCTTGATTTTTTTTGCTAGTAATGCCTATATACAAGCTCCTTTTACTTCAGATCTTAATACGGTTAAAACTATACTTGATGAAGCCGATGTTGGTATGGCAGGCCAAATGACAAACATAGGAAAAGCTATTGTAAAAGGTATGGGCCTATTTGAAAGAGATACTATACAAAGCAAAGTAATCTTGCTGCTTACTGATGGCGTGGATAGTGGGATGGATATATTACCCTTGGATGCTGCTAATATGGCGAAAAAAGATTCTACTATAATTTATACTATTGGAATTGGAGACCCGGGAAGTAGTTCATCAGATCTAGACGAAAGAACATTAACTGAAATAGCAAATCTTACGGGAGGGAAATACTTTAGGGCAAAAGATGTTAAAGAACTTGAAAGTATTTATACCGAATTAGATGCACTAGAACCCATAGAATATGAAGAGGAAACATATGTCCCTAAAACATTACTGTATTTCTATCCTTTAGGCGCCGCTATGGTTTTGGGTCTGGTTTTAATTCTTATAAATAACATGATACTAATTATTAAACGATTTCGGGATAATTAATGCTTGAAAAAATAAAACATATCAACTGGGAAGATTTCCATTTTTTACGTCCTGATTATTTATGGGTGGCTATTCCTGCAATGATTATTATGTTGATAGGGTTTTTATTTTTTAAACAATCTTATTCCTGGAAAAAAAATATTGCTAAACACCTTCAGCCCTACGTTATTCAAAAAGGGACAACTTGGAAATCGAGATTAATTCACCTTTCCCTCCTGTTTATGTTTGCCATTGGATTCCTTGGTTTTCTTGGCCCAACATGGGATGAAAAAAAAACGCCATCAAAAAAGATAAAATCACAATTTATTATTGCCTTAGATCTTTCTCAAAGTATGCTGGCAACAGATATTTCTCCTACAAGATTAGAACGTGCTAAATTTAAAATTCATGATCTTTTAGAAGCAAACCCGAGAGCTGAAACTAATTTGTTAGTTTTTGCCGGATCAACACATACGGTCATTCCTTTTACCACCGATTACAAAATAATTAAAGATCAGTTGGATGGGTTAAAACCAAGCATGATGCCTGTAAAAGGAACAGGGTTCAATGCCTTATTCAATAAAATAAACTCACTATTTATTGACAATCAGGCCGAGGGAAAAGTATTATTAATAACCGATGACCTCGCTGATCTATCAGTTGAGAAAGTAAGTACTTTTTTACAGCAGAATAATGTTCAACTTTATATTTACCCGTTTTCTACACAGGCAGGTGCCATTATTCCAAGAACAAGGGAGAATTCGGTTCTTGACCTTCAAAAATTGAATAGCTTGAATGCAATGGAAAAAGTTGCTGTTTTAGAAATGACCTTAGACAATAGTGATGTAGAAGACCTCGCTTTGGCAATAAGTGATGATTTGGTCTTTGAAGACAAAAGCGAGGAAGAGGAAGAAAATTGGGAAGATCGTGGCTATTGGTTTATTTTTCCGTTGGCCTTTCTGTTTTTATTCAGTTTCAGAAAAGGGTGGGCGCTAAATTTGATAATAATCATGCTTACTTTTAGTTCTTGTTCTGAAAAAAGTAAACAAAAAAACAAGGAATATAGTTTTACAAACTTGTTCTTCACTCAGGAATATCAAGCCCAAAAAGAGTACGATTCAGAAAATTATTTTGAAGCAGCTAAAAAGTTTGAAGACCCTATGCGAAAAGGTGTTGCTTATTTCAAAGCTGGCGACTTTATCAGTGCACAAATTGCGTTTGAGCAAGACACCACTACGAATGGGCTTTATAATTTAGGATTGACATACGCTAAATTAGGTCAACTTCAAAAATCACAAGAAATATTTGAAAAAGTACTTCAACAAGACCCTTCCAACAAAAATGCCTCCTCCAATTTAAGACACATTATTTCTGCTATTGCAGAATTAGATGAATTACAACCTGAAGATGCTGCTTTAAATGTAGAAGGTAAAAGAGCCGATAATGAAGAGAACGATTCTCCTGAAGATCTTAGCGGTGGTGGACAAGAAGCCACCAAAGAGGATATGGAAAAAGAGCGAAATGAAGAAACCGTAGAAACAGATAAAAGAAAAGGAAAAGAATTAGATGAATTACCCGATGATTTTAAATCGGGTCAGGGAGAAATACCAAAAAATATATTAATGCGAAAAGTTGATGATGATCCTGCCCTGTTCTTAACAAAAAAGTTTAGATATCAAATAAAAAAGAAACAAGTAGAAGTCGAAAAAACAAACCACAAATGGTAAAGAATCTTTCCATACTTTCTGTATTTGGGCTAATGTCTTTTACGTTGTTTGGCCAAAACCTGATTAGTTACATATCTGTAAATACGGATAATGTTTATATAGGTCAACCTGTTCAGTTAACAGTTTCGGTATATACATCTACATGGTTTACTTCAGGAATTGATGTTGGAAATATACAAGTTGACGGTGCTTTAACGGTTTATTTTCGTTCGGTAAGTAACACAAAAATTTTTGGTGATAAAAAATATGCAGGTGTAGATTTTTATTATAATGTATTCCCGACGAAAGAAGGTCAAATTAATATTCCAAGTTTATCTATTAATGTTGAGTCACCTCGCCCTGGGGATTATAAAGGCATTAAAAGAATCATAAAAACGAAGTCCAAAAGTTTAATTGTAAAAGGAGTCCCTTTGGGATACAACCCAAACAATTGGTTGGTAGCAACAAGATTAAATATAACTGAAAAGTGGACAACTTCACTTTCCAATATCAAAGTTGGAGATGTTATACAGCGTACAATCACACGTTCGGTTGGAGGAACATTATCAGAATTTATCCCTGCAACAAAATGGGATA
>SMVB01297562.1_pt1 | contig 12040 bp, 10 predicted proteins | sample 2456461 | NCBI WGS metagenome assembly SMVB01 (sample SAMN11095934, study PRJNA526329) | marine sediment metagenome | biome: Marine sediment; feature: Surficial sediment; material: Deep marine sediment; isolation source: Hadal surficial sediment | place: Pacific Ocean | collected 2014-05 | depth...
CGAACACTTTATCGGCGATCACCAGATCGCCCACGTTCAAGGACGGGTCCAGCCCGCCGGCGTAACCGATCGACAGAATAAAACCCACCGCATGGCTGTCGCATACCTGCGCCAGGGCCTGCCGGGCCCGGGCGCGACCCACTCCGGATCGTACCAGCAACAGGTCCACGCCCTGCCAACGGCCGATAAAGACACGGGCGTGGCCCAGCGCAAGGGACTGCTCGATCTTCATCCTCTGCTTGATGCCAGCGATCTCCTCACCGATGGCGCCGATGATGCAAATGTAATGTTTGGGATCGTTCACGGGAGCCTGAGGAAAATTTGCTTTGCGCTCTTGCGGCAATTAGACTATCTTGACTGAATTTTCGGAGTCCAACCCCTATGGCCAAGAAGCAATATAACATACCCGTGAAAGGCGGCGACCGCCTGCCGTTGACCGTCGATACCCTGGCGTCGAGCGGTGACGGCATCGCCCGGCACGAGGGCTACACGATTTTCATCCCCGGCGGCCTGACCGGCGACCGCGTGATGGCCCACATCGTTAAAACCACACCGCGCTTTGCGGTGGCGCGGGTCGTCGAGCGCATCGAATCGTCGCCCCATCGCACCGAACCCGTGTGTCCCGTCTTCGACGACTGCGGCGGCTGTAAATTTCAAAACCTGAAGTACGAACAACAGATGGCTTTCAAAACCGGGGTGGTGACCGACGCCCTGCAACACATTGGTAAACTCGAATTGCCCTTTGCCGTGACACCCATGCCCGCCGACCCCGTTTACCATTACCGGAACAAGGGAAGCTTCGCCGTGCAAAAACCGGGCAACCGGTTGAAGATCGGGTTTTTCAAACAGGGCACGCATGAGGTGGTCGATTCTGACGTGTGTGACATTCTGGTGGAACCGATCAACGCCGTCAAAGAATGGCTCCGCGGACTTTTGGAAAAACACAACGTCTCCATCTACGACGAAAGAAGCCACAAAGGATTGGTGCGCGGGATGATGATTCGCCATTCCCCCGTCACCCACGAAACCCTGATCGGCCTCATCACCAACAAGGGCCGGTTTGAAGACGGATTCCTCGCTGACCTCGCCGACGCTACAGCGCAGAAACGGTTCGGAATTTCAGGCATCGTGCAGAACCTCAACCATGAGAAGACCAACATTATCCTGGGACCGCGTAGCCGGGTGCTGGTGGGCCAGGATTTTTTGACGGATCGGTTGGGCGACCTTCAATTTCATCTATCGCTCAACTCCTTTTTTCAAATCAATCCCTATCAGGCGGTGAGCTTGTACAACCTCATTCGCGAATGGGTGATCTCCGGCCCGGTGGTGGACGCCTACTGCGGCAACGGCGGCATCAGTCTCTGGTTGGCGCAGAGCGGTATCGAAGTCACCGGCATCGACGAGTGCATACCCGCGGTGGAAGACGCGAGGAAAAGCGCCAAGTTGAACGGGCTGAACGGGTGCCGGTTCCTGCAAGGAACTTTTGAGCAACACCTCGCCAAACCTAAAACGCTCATGCCGGTGAAAACGCTGGTCCTGGACCCGCCGCGCAAAGGTTGTTCGTCAGGGGTGATTGCGGGCATTGCCAAGCTCAATCCGGAAAGGATCGTCTATGTTTCCTGCAACCCGTCGACCCTGGCGCGGGACCTTGCCTTGCTCAAAGAAAGCTACACCCTTAAGGATGTGCGCATGATCGACTTGTTCCCCCAAACTCAGCACGTCGAGTCGGTGGTTCTGCTGGAGCGAAATTAAATAAACAAACGAAGATGTTGGCTTGGATCGCCGAAAATTTAAAAACCGGCGTGTTTGGGCGTGCGCGGAAACGGGATGACATCGCGAATATTTTCCACACCGGTGACGAACTGCACGAGGCGCTCGAAACCGAGGCCGAACCCTGAATGCGGCGCGGAGCCGAAGCGGCGCAGGTCGAGGTACCACCAGTACTCATCCGGGTTTAATTCCTTGGCCTGGATTCTCTGCATCAGCGTTTCATAATCGTCCTCGCGTTGACTGCCGCCGATGATTTCTCCCAACCGGGGCAGGAGCACGTCCATGGCGCGTACCGTTTCGCCGTCCTCATTGATTTTCATGTAGAAGGGTTTGATCGATTCGGGGTAGTTGTAAATCATGAGCGGCTTTTTAAAAACCTTTTCCACCAGGTAGCGCTCATGCTCGGCCTGCAGGTTGCACCCCCACTCCACCGAGTAAACGAAATTCTCACTCGATTTTTCCAATAGATGAATGGCTTCCGAATACGGGATGCGCTCGAACCGGTGGTCCACTACCTGGCTCAGGGTTTCCAAAAGTTTTTTATCGATGCGCGTGTTGAAAAACTCCAGATCTTCCTGGCAATGCTCCAACACGTCCTCGAAAAGAAAATGGATGAACTCTTCGGCGAGGTCCATGTTGTCATCCAAGTCATAAAACGCCATTTCCGGCTCCACCATCCAGAACTCGGCAAGGTGCCTGCTGGTGTTGGAATTTTCCGCGCGAAAGGTCGGGCCGAACGTGTAGATCAGGGACAGGGCCATGGCGTAAACCTCACCTTCCAGTTGGCCGCTGACGGTGAGCCCGGTCCGCTGGCCGAAGAAATCCTGTTTGTAATCGATCTTGCCATCGACCTTCGGGGGCTTCGCAAGGTCAAGGGTGGTCACCTGAAACATTTCGCCCGCGCCTTCGCAATCGCTGGTGGTGATGATCGGAGTTTGCAGGTAGACGAAACCACGCTGGTTGAAAAAACTATGAATGGCATAGGACAGGCGGTGACGCACCCGCATCACCGCGCCGATGGTGTTGGTGCGCGGTCGCAAGTGTGAAATTTCCCGTAAATATTCCAGAGAATGAAATTTTTTCTGCAGGGGATATTTTTCAGGATCGGCCGGTCCATACACATGGACTTCCGTGGCCTGCACCTCCATGGCCTGTCCTTTCCCCTGAGATTTTTCGAGATCGCCACGAACCCGCACACAACATCCCGTGGTGAGCTTTTTATCCGACTGCTTAAATGATTCCAACTGATGGTCAACCACGATCTGGAGGTTTTTCAGGCAGGAACCATCGTTGACTTCCAGAAACGAAAATCCACCCTTGGAATCCCGGCGGGTGCGCACCCAACCCAAAACAAGGACATCCGGCCGCGCTTCCTGTTGCGCCAAAAGCTCTTTGATTCTGGGAGAATTTTTCTTTTCCACGAAAATACCTGATGAGGATTATTGTGTTTCACGCCGATGCGGATTCACCCCAAGCGGCGATTTAAAAATTAACTATAAACTTTTTGAAAATCAAATGAAACGCATACTTTCGTGAAGGGGCAACCCAGGGCATTGACAACATAAGGGTTTTCAGCTATTTTAATTTTTGTGAAGGTATTGGGTCAACAAACGCCTGCCCATTCCCACCTCTTGGGGAATGAACGGGGCCAGGAAACAGGTCGCCAGTGACAGAGATAGCCGGTTATTTTTTTTCCGCCACCGCCACCGTACTGGGTGTCGTTCTGCAATTGTATATGTGGATTATTATTGTCCGGGCGTTGCTGTCCTGGGTGAACCCCGATCCCTACAATCCCATTGTGCGCTTTTTATACAGCATCACCGAGCCGGTTCTGTACCGGATCCGCAAACTGGTGCCCATGTCTGGCATCGGCATCGATTTTTCACCCATCATTGTTTTACTGCTGATCATATTCCTTCAGGAATTTCTCGTAAACTCCCTCCACTTGGTGGCAATGAGGTTGCAATAAAGCCATGCGGTTAGATTATCACGGAATTTTAATACAGACCTTCAAAGACAAGTTTCGTGGCTATGACAAGGAAGAGGTGCAGACTTTTCTGCGCCTCATCGCCAACGACTTTAAGGCGATGGAGAATGAGATCCAGCAACTTCAAATAGAACTCGAAACCAGAGACCAGCAGAACAAGACCTACCGGGATTCTCTGGAACGAACCCATGAAAACACCCTGGCGGATTTTCAGTTTGCTCCGGAAGCGCTCAAAGAGAAAACACGAAAATTTTTAAGACTGGCTCAAGAGCAGGCCACCCGCTATAAAAAAAAGGTGGAAAAGGAAGTGGCTCTGATGCGCCAGGAAATCAAGATTCTCCAGGAAGAAAAACAATACTTGAAAAAAGATTTAAAACCGGAGCCCCAAGCCGCCTTTGATTTCAAGAGTTCCGCGGACGGTCCGGTCAAAAGCGATCATGCCTCTGCAAATCACAAAACATAAAAAAGGGATTTGCTTTCCGGCCGTCATTCAACCGCGATCCTCCCGGAATACTCTTGCCGGACTGCACAACGGACAATTGAAATTAAAACTAACTGCCCCGCCGGTGGATGGAGCGGCCAACAAATCCTGCCTCAATTTTTTAGCGGGCCTGTTTGAAATCAGTCCATCACGGGTTGCCATCGTGCGCGGAGCCACGGTCCGAAATAAGGTCATTTATTTTGAAGACATGGATGAAAAAACATTCTTAAATAAACTGATGTCCTTACTTTCCAGGGTTAAAAAAAAGGACTAGATTTTTCATGGTCAAGACAATTGAGTTCATCGACGGTGTGGTGCGAATGATCGACCAGACCCGTTTGCCGGGAGAGAAGGTATTTGTGGATTGCCACACTCTGGACGAGGTGGCAAAAGCCATCCAATCCATGGTCATTCGTGGCGCACCCGCCATTGGCGTTGCCGCCGCCATGGGTGTCAGCCTCGGCGCGGACGCTATCGACGCCGATGATTTTGAAACATTTTATTCCTGTTTGGAAAAAAAATGCGCCACGCTTGCCAAGTCACGTCCCACGGCGGTCAACCTTGCATGGGCGATCGAACGCATGAAAAGTGTGGCCCGGCAAAACCGTTCTCTGGCCATCCCGGATTTGAAAAAGCGCTTGCATCAGGAAGGATTGACCATTTGTGAAGAAGACATTGCCGGCAATAAAGCCATGGGTGAGTTTGGACAAAGTTTGCTTGCAACGGGCCAAACCGTCCTCACCCACTGCAATGCAGGAGCCTTGGCGACAGCCGGTTTCGGAACCGCTCTGGGGGTGGTACGGGCCGCCATCAATGCCGGTAAAAAAATCAAGGTGATCGCCAACGAGACGCGGCCTTTTCTGCAAGGCGCCCGCCTCACCACTTGGGAACTGAAGGAAGACAACATCCCGGTCAAACTCATCACCGACAACATGTGCGGATTTTTCATGAAAAAAAATGAGATCGATGTGGTTGTGGTCGGTGCGGACCGCATTGCGGGCAATGGCGATGTCGCCAACAAGATCGGGACTTACATGGTTGCGGTGCTGGCTCAAAAACACGGGATTCCATTTTATGTCGCCGCGCCGATTTCCACGCTCGATCTCACGCTGGCTTCGGGAGACGAGATTCCCATCGAAGAACGCAGTATCGAAGAAGTGGTGCAGTTCAACAACAAGCGCATTGCGCCGGAAGGAATCGATGTCGCGCATCCTGCCTTCGATGTAACGCCCCATGATCTGGTGACCGGTATCATCACTGAAAAGGGCATCGCCCGCCCGCCTTATACTGAAAGTTTGAAGCAACTCGCTGGCCAAGCATGAGAGCGATGATTCTGGCGGCGGGTTTTGGAAGCCGTCTCTTGCCGCTCACCGACACCCTGCCCAAACCCATGTTTCCGGTCATGAACCGGCCGGTTATGGAGCGCACCATCGACTTGCTCCGCGCCCACGATATCCGCGACATCACCGTCAACCTCCATCACCTACCTGCAAAAGTAACGGACTACTTTGGCGACGGACAACGTTTTGGGGTGAAGTTGAACTGGTCACCGGAAGCAACTATTCTGGGTACCGCTGGCGGGATCAAGGCCGCGCAAAGATATCTCGATGGCGGCCCGTTCCTCGTTATCAACAGTGACATCGTCGTCGACATAGACCTCAAACAGTTGATTGATTTTCATTTTTCCAACCGGTCCGCGCTCACCCTGGTGGTGAAAGAGAATGATGCGCAGGGCGTGTACGATCCGATTGAGATCGATGCCGACAACCGTATTGTCCGCATGGTGAAGGCGTCCTCCAAAAATGCTCCCGATATCCCCAACCGGGTCACCTTCACCGGCATCCAGATCATGGAGCCGGATATTTTTGAACGTATCCCCACCGGTAAATTTTACGGCACCACCACGGAGGTCTTCCCGCAAATGGTCGAAGAAAAACTGCCAGTGTTTGCCTTCAGGCACGAAGGTTACTGGGCCGACATCGGCACCCGGGCAAGTTACCTGCGGGTACACAAAGAAATATTGGACGGCAAAATCGACCTGGACACCTCTCAGGGTAATTCCGGTAACGCTCAGATCGTGCCGCCGGTTCTGGTCGGAACCGGATGCCGGTTATCCGATTACGCACGCATCGGACCCTATGCCGTGGTCGGCGACGGTTGCGAGATTCAAGACGGCGCGACGATTGAAAACTCCGTGTGCTGGGCGGGCGCCGTATTGCGGTCCGGCTGTACCGTGCGCGACTCGATCATCGGCCACCATGCCGTGGTCGCGGAAGGAGAAACTGTCTCCCAAAAAATTCGTCCGGCCTGAGACTGGCTTCGTGCCAATAAAAAAAGCCCGTTGAGAGAGGCCGGAGCGGCATTCCCAACGGGCTGGAGATTGTCCTGAAAACTTTTACAACATTTTATGGTTGGAGAGGGTCATGGTGTTGACCACGACCGCACCGTCCTGATACTCGATGATCCGCCTGCGTTCCGGCAGGTCGCATTTGCCAACGCGGACATACGAATCGGTATAGCTTTCGACGTTTTTCAACGCATGGGTCTTGGGATCCGCATAGTACACCGAATAGGATTTGGTGAGATATTTACCTTCCTCATTTTTTATGCTCTCCTCAATGTTGATGGAAAAGGAAATGCGCGGGGTGGTGCGGTTGATCTGCTGAATGCGGCCGTCCTTGATCCGGTAAAACGAACTCATGCCGTCGCCGCCCATGATAACGCTTCGCCCCAATGGATGGGTGCCGTCATCGCCGAACCGCAGTTTATATTTGCCATCGGATTCTTCAAACGAACGCGGTCCGCGGTGCATGGCGATCGACGCCAGGTTTTCCGAGGCAAACTCTTTCATGGCTTCTTCCTGCAACGAAACCTCAATCTCCTTCGGGCCTTTGACCGTCACCGTCCCCGCTTCCTCCTTGCCGTTGATATTGACCACCACGTCGGCGGTAAAACCTTTGAACTCCGCAACCCAGCGCGCGGTGTTGCCAAAAACTTCACGCAACACTTCCCGCGCCTCGGAGTCGTCCTCCAAAGTGGTTTCTACATCTTTATCTTTGGTGTAAGTTGCCATGAGTTGTATTCTCCATTATTCAAAATTTTATTAAAGTAGTATTCAATGTTCAACCCGTAACGCCTCTCGGCGCATGGGTCACCCGCGGCTTAACGCGCGCCATAAAAGTATTCAATTTGCGCTTTGTCCTTCAGACCCTCGATATATGTCCCTACCAGCTTTTGAGCCTTGGTCATGAAAAGGTATTTTTGAACTTCCTCTTTCATCACCTCAAAAGTGGCTTGTTCCGGCGGCCGCCGCTCGTTCAATTTTATGAGATGGTACCCAAAACGAGTTCCCACCACTGGGCTGACCTCACCAATTTTTAATTGGGCTATCGCCTCATCAAAAGCCGGATCAAAAACTCCCAGATAAATAAAATCAAGATCCCCGCCATTGGCGGCCGAGCCGACATCCTGGGAGTGGGTTCGGGCCAGCTCATCAAATTTTTCGCCCGCTTTCACTTTCGCTTCAATCTCCCTGATTTTTTCCTCGGCTGCGCTTCTGTAACCTTCAGCCTTGGAACTCAACTCCTCCGCGCTCAAGTTTTGCAGAACTTCCATGGGCACGTAAGGAATAAAAATATGCTGGGCGCGAAAAGACTCGGGGCGGTTGAACCTTTCCTTTTGAGCTTCAAAGAATTGTTTGACCTCGGCATCTTCAATCTGAATCTTTCCTTTGACCTGCCGATCCAGAAGATTTTTGGCCAGAATGTCCACCTCGATGGTTTTTTTAAGATCGGCCTCCGAGATATTCCGCCCCTGCAAGGCCTTCTCATACTCTTCCGCACTTTTAAAAGTTTTTATATAACGCTCCAACTCTTTTTGAATGGTTTCCGGAGACACCGGAGAGCTTCCTGATTTTCCTTCCTGATAAATGAGTTCCCGCACAACTTCCTTGTCGATAATTTCCGTGGCAAGTTTCTTCATTTCAGACCGGGTCAGTTTTTTCGGCCTGTTTTTGGAATCCAGATCAAGCCTGAACTTGACGTAGCCCGAATCCAGCGCGACGCCATTCACTTTGGCCACCACGTCAGGAATATCCAGATCGATCACGGAACTTTCGGCATGGCTTTGTCCACACACAAGAAACGCACACAAGGCCCACACCGGGAAAAACATTTTTCTAAATTTCTCTGCCATCAATAAACTCCAAATTTCGGTGAATCCGGGATCATACCGGACCCCTTCTGCGAGGTCCACAAATATTAAATCCGCGCTCAATTTTATATTTAGCCCAAGGCTACCACCTCTCCCCAGCGGTTGCAAGTTGGCGCGTTGACTCCGCATCGGCGGTGTGTGAAAATCACCTGAAAACATCTGTAGTCTTCAAACTCATTGGGTCCATGACTTCGTCCCGAACCATTCCATTCATCTGCCTGTTCCTTTCCGGATGGACCAGCCTGACCTACGAGCTCCTCTGGATCAAGCAGTTGACCCTGCTGTTTGGCGGCACCTTGTACGCGATCAGCGCCGTGTTGTGCGCGTTCATGACCGGCCTGGCCCTGGGGGCCTGGTACCTGTCCCGCTACCTCAACCGGTCCTCCAGATCATCGAACCGGGTCCGCTTGTATGGAATCCTGGAAGGCCTGATCGGAATTTACGGCCTGATATTTCCCGTTCTGCTGAAGGCTATGGAATGGCTCTATCCCCTGGTGATTTCCACCTCGCCCGCCAACGAAGGCTGGCTCCATGGCGCAGAGTTTCTGATGAGCGCCTTGCTCATGTTGCCTTCCACTTTTTTGATGGGAGCGACGCTTCCCATCATCGGCGCCTGGGCGGTGGGTGGCCACGGCGGAAAAATTTTTAAAAAGATCTCATTGCTGTACAGTCTCAATACTTTTGGCGCCGTGTTTGGATGTGTGATCACCCAGTTTTTTACCACCCGCTGGCTGGGGGTTCAAGGGACGCTGTGGAGCGCCGTCGGCCTCAATATTCTGATATTTCTGCTATGCTTTTTCTGGCGCGATGCACCGCAGGCCAACTCCAAAATAAAAGACGAACAATCCAAAACTCCCTTCACGCCAGAAAATACTCCCGACCGGGGCCTCAGTTGGTTGTTGCTCATCCTGTTCGGATATTCCGGAGGGGTGGCCTTGTCCAGTGAAATATTGTGGACACGCATTCTGGTTTTCCCCCTGGGCAGTTCGCTTTATTCCTTCGCATTGATCCTGGCAACCTTTCTGTTTGGCATCGCGCTCGGCAGTTTGATCTCAGAAAAGTTGCTGGGCTCTTCCCGCTGGATCGTCAAATTTATCATGGTGGAGCTGGCCATCGGTGTATTTTGTCTGTTGATTCTGCCCGGGTTCGACCAACTGACCGAGTGGACTCTGAAGGCCGACCATTTGTTTTATGATCTGGAGAACACCGCCTCCCGCACCCTGATGGTGCGATCGTTGTTCGCTTTCGGCTTGATGTTTCTGCCCACCCTGGGTTTTGGATTGGTGTTTCCGCTGGCCAACCAAATCAACTTCACCCTGTTCGGCACGGTCATCCGCACCCTCGGCAACAGTTATGCGGTGAACACTTCAGGCGCCATTCTGGGAACCGCACTCACGCCCTTCGTTCTCATCCCTCTTTTCGGCATTAAAGTTTCACTATTTATTCTTTATGCGATTTTAATAACGCTGAGCCTTGCGGCGTTGATCTGGCACTTGCAGGGACGACTGCGGGGCTGGGCCACCTCCTTTGCGGGCTTGTCCGCAGTCCTGGTCGCATGGTATTTTTTGGCCGCACCGCAAACCTCTACCCAGCAACTGGGCCATCATAATTTTGCCCGGATCGAGATCAACATTGCCGCCGACGATCTTCAATTACTGGAATACAAGGAGGGCAATTTCAGCACCTTGAGCGTGGTGGAAGATCGAAAAACCGCGGCGCGCACTCTTTATGTGGATGGGTTCAGTACCGCCACCGCCTCCGATGCCATCGGCGGCAGTGCCTACATGCAAGCCATGGGGTGGGTCCCGATGATGCTCCACCCCGACCCCCAACGAGCCCTGGTCATTGGATTTGGAACCGGAAGCACACTGGGCGCGGTATCCCGATTCCCCGGCGTCACTGTCGACGGGGTGGAAATCGACCGCAACGTCCTGACCCTCGCGCCGTGGTTTTCTTTATGGAACCATGATGTCCTCAATCGGCCTCACGTGAACATGATTGTGCAGGACGGACGCCAATACCTGCGTTGGACCGAAAAACGCTACGACGTCATCACCCTGGAACCCATGTCGCCGGTGCAAGCGGGGGTGAATAATCTCTATTCCCGGGAGTTTTACGATTTGGCCCGGCGCCGCCTGCAACCGGGGGGCATCATGATGCAATGGTTGCCGCTTCACCTGGTGAGCGCCGCCGACTCCAGAGCCATGATCAAAACTTTTCAATCCGCTTTCCTCCACACCTCCGTCTGGAACAGTTTTCTGACCCGGATTATCTTGTTGGTCGGCTCAGACCGGCCGGTGTCTCTGGATAAAAATCTTTTCGACCGACGTTTGCAATTACCTTCCAGCAGAAAGATGAGCGAGCAGATAGGCGTTTACGATTTTTTGGATTTTATGGATTTTTATCTGACAGATGGAACCGCACTTGCCCCTCTCCTGCAAGACGCTCCTATCATCACCGACGACCGTGCCCTGCTGGAGCACTCTGGAGTCAATCTGGTGCCCCCTCTCCAACGGCAAACAGACGAGGCTTTTTTAAATTTGCTGAAGTACCGTCAGTTCCCCCCCGTCATGGGACTTTCGCCGCAACAGACCCAGGCTTACCGGCAACGCCACAATTTGCGCACCGCACAACGATTGTCGATATTTTCTCAGAGGTACAAGGGACCGGGATATCAGGAGTTTTCAAGAAAGGACTATCAGGCGGGGATGGCAAAAGTCAGGGAATTTTTCGATGAAAATCAGAACTCTCTAGTGAGCTTGTCGGCCTCCGGATGGGCAAGCTCAAAGATGCCGCAAAACTGAAGGACGGATCAGGGTGGCAAACCTTTTATTTTTCTTTAGGCCGTCGCGGCCGACTGGGGCCACCTTTTGGGATCACGCTTTTCACGCTGTCACGCACGATGTTGAAGGCAAATTTCCCGGCAAAAAGTAAAGCCACTATTAGGAAAAGGTAAAACACAGTACCGAACATGGCCTGAGAACCTTCGCCCCTTTCGAACCCAAAGATCGCGTTCATTCCGTCCATCAAACCTCCGACCAGCCCCCCTATCCACGACACGATGCCTTCAAAAAAAGATTTCACGCTCTCCACAATCCCGCCGCTTTCGGGTTCACTGCCGTAAGAAGATTCAATGCCAGAAGCGCCGCGAGCCGCGACCGATGAAACACCCCCGATAAAAATACCTGCCGCAAAAACAAAAACCAACCACAGGCCCACTCCTATCCTGATTTTGGCCGGCGAAAATATTTTATGTTCCAATGGACCGCCCTCCTCAAAGTTGTATCAAGCCAAGATCAAATCCTGAATACGACCCAACAGCTCACAGCCTTTTAGCTTTTTCTGCCCTGCTTCCGTGATGCCGTTTCCGTAAACATCGAGATACTTCAATCCTGAAAGAGTCAGTGTTTCCGCCAGCGCTTTTGCTCCCGCATCTCCTATTTGGTTTTGAGCCAGATCCATGGTTTCCAGGCCCGACAAAAGTAAGGAACTCGCCAGGGAACGAACTCCCTCCGGCCCAATTTTATTTTTCCAGAGATTTAAATATTTAAGATGGGAAAAGTTAGTGGACTCGGCAATGATTTTCGCGC
>SMVB01138073.1_pt1 | contig 12039 bp, 15 predicted proteins | sample 2456461 | NCBI WGS metagenome assembly SMVB01 (sample SAMN11095934, study PRJNA526329) | marine sediment metagenome | biome: Marine sediment; feature: Surficial sediment; material: Deep marine sediment; isolation source: Hadal surficial sediment | place: Pacific Ocean | collected 2014-05 | depth...
ATCTCTGGTTTGCTGGCGTTGTGCATCGTTGAAATAGGCAGGCACGGTGATTACCGCGCCATCTAGTTTTCCACCGAGATAACTCTCAGCCCGGTCCGCTAACACGCGCAATATTTGTCCAGACACTTCCATCGGACTCTGGTTACCAGCGACCGTCTTTATCGTTGGAGAGCCATTTTCCGGGTCGGCGATAAAATTATAGGAAACGAATGGATTATTACTAATTTCCTCCAATCCCTTCCCGAGAAATCTCTTGACAGAAATAATTGTATTTAAGGGGTCAGTAACTGACTCAGCTAAAGCATTGCGCCCCACCACAGCCAGCTTACTATCCGGCAAAAATCGTACAACCGACGGCAGCAAGTGATGCCCTTGGGGGTCCGGTAGGGTCACTACGGAGTCACCACAACGGGCAGCTACCAGTGAATTTGTTGTACCCAGATCAATACCCACTGCCCGTTTTTGCTTGCTGTTAGCGGTTTCTACCCCAGGTTCTGATATTTGCAATAACGCCATTGTTCAGTATTTAATAAGGATATTTTTCTGCTATGAAGTCAGTCAATAACCTAATAATTCCTCTTCAACTGCTTCTATGTCTTGAATTAGCTTGTAGCAATATTGCATTTCAAAATAGTTCGTCTTAGCTTCTGAGAACTGCTTAGCCTCCAGGTTTGTAGCGAAGATCTGCTGGGATTGGCTGATCCTGGTTTCTATCTTTCTTCTCAAAGCATCCAGGTTTTCAATTGCAGTTTCAGCGTGGGGTATTTCTTCCAACTCTTCCCTGAATTGAATTTGCTCCAACAGCAAATCAGAACTCAATTCAGCCTGATCAACTACAGTTACATCAATGTCTTGCAAATTTAACAGGTAAGCCGCCCGTTTTTGCGGAGCAGTTAAAGTTTCAAAGGCTTCGTTTAATAAGCTGGCGGACTGAACAGCAAGCATTTTTTCCGGTTCGGAAGAGCTCGCAAATTTATCCGGGTGCACCTGGGCTTGCAATTTCCTATAACTATCAGCAAGTGTATCCAGGTCCAAATTATAATTTTCGGGTAGGGAGAATATTTGAAAGTAGTTCTTGTGTAGAAGCTGCACTTGCAAGGTTCTTCAGTGGCGTAATTCAGACAGGCTTGTTATGACTGCCAGCAGTTAAGTTAATTTAAGTTAATTGAATCAAACACTAAAACTTTCGCCGCAACCACACTCACCTTTAGAGTTTGGGTTGCTAAATTCAAACCCTTCGTTCACACCTTGCTTAACATAATCCATTTCAGTGCCATCGACATACAAGAGACTTTTCGGATCAACGATAATTTTAACTCCTTGATCTTCGAAGACACAATCATCGACATTTAGTTTATCGACGAACTCGAGAACATAAGCCATCCCAGAGCAACCTGTGGTTTTTACTCCAACTCGAATGCCTATGCCGTGACCCCGAGTTTCCAGTTGGCCAGCGACGTGCTTAGCGGCTGATTTTGTCAATGATATCGTCATTTAGTTCACTGCTGTAATAGCGGTTTATAGATTTGAATCCACCGTTACCAATTAAGCTTACCTTTGCGCTTTTCCCTGCTTGCTTTTTACGTCTTTGATTGCCGCTTTAATCGCGTCCTCAGCTAAGACCGAGCAATGGATTTTAACCGGCGGTAAGCCCAATTCGTCAACTATGTCCGTATTTTTGATTTGTTTCGCTTCGTCAAGGGAGCGACCCTTTACCCACTCTGTTAATAGTGAGCTTGATGCTATAGCTGACCCGCAGCCGTATGTCTTGAATTTAGCATCTTCAATAACACCAGCGTCATTAACCTTGATCTGCAAACGCATAACGTCTCCACATGCTGGTGCTCCCACCATGCCAGTACCGACGTTTATGTCATTGTCATCAAGCTTGCCTACATTACGAGGATTTTCGTAGTGATCTATAACTTTCTCTGAATATGCCATATTGGATTCTCCTGCTCTAGTGTGCTGCCCATTGAACTTGACTCAAGTCGACACCGTCCTTGTACATATCCCAAAGAGGTGACAACTCACGTAGTTTACCTACTGCTTGACGAATTTTATCAATTGAGTAATCAATATCTTCTTCTAGTGTAAAACGACCGATAGTTATCCTCAAAGAGCTGTGCGCCAATTCGTCATTGAGGCCCAGCGCTCTTAGTACATAGGAAGGTTCAAGACTGGCAGAGGTGCAGGCTGAGCCCGAGGAAACCGCCAGTTCTCGAAGCGCCATCATCAATGACTCCCCTTCCACAAAGTTGAAACTGATATTTAAGTTACCGGCTACTCGATGTTCAAGATCCCCGTTAACATAGACTTCTTCCATATCTTTAAAGCCGTCTAACAGCTTGTTACGCAACTTGAGAATTCTTTCATTCTCTTCAATCATTTCAGCTTTTGCGATTCGATAGGCCTCACCCATACCAACTATCTGGTGTGTGGCTAATGTGCCCGAACGCATACCTCGCTCATGGCCGCCACCGTGCATTTGAGCCTCGATGCGTACCCTGGGCTTTCTGCGAACAAATAACGCTCCTATTCCTTTAGGTCCATAAATTTTATGCGCCGTCAAAGACATCAGGTCGACTTGCATTTCCTGTAGATCTATATCGATCTTACCGGTACTTTGGGCCGCATCAACATGAAAAATTATCTGCCTTTCCCTGGTGACTTTGCCAATTGCCTCAATATCATTTACCACACCAATTTCGTTATTAACATGCATCAGGGAAACCAATATTGTATCTGGCCTAATAGCGGCCTGAACCACTTCAGGAGAAATAATCCCATTATCTCCAGGATCAAGGTAAGTCACCTCGAAGCCCTCGCGTTCCAATTGCCGACAGCTATCTAAAACCGCTTTGTGTTCGATCATCGAAGTAATCAGGTGTTTACCTTTTTTCGAGTAAAAGTGAGCAGCCCCCTTTATCGCCAGGTTATCTGCCTCCGTTGCACCCGAGGTCCAGACAATTTCCCGCGGGTCACAGTTAATCAAATCCGCTACATTGCGTCGTGCAGACTCTACCGCCTCTTCGGCTTTCCAGCCAAACATATGGGATCTGGAAGCAGGATTGCCAAAATTATTTTCCAAGGTGAGGCACTCAGACATCTTCTCTGCTACCCGAGGGTCGACCGGGGTAGTTGACGAGTAATCCAGGTAAATAGGAACGTGCATTTTAAACTCCAATAAATAAATCGACTACACAGAGTTAACGGAAATCGGTACGCTGCCAATTAAATTGGCCCTCATCAATTCCTTTCTGCGATCCTGGCTCTCTGAAATCTGCTTTACTTCATTCTTTTCTACTAAGTTAGCCAGGCTTATAGCGCTGAGAAAATCATGGATCTGATGGCTTAAATCCTCCCATAAATGGTGAGTTAGGCAGGTTTCACCATTTTGACAGTCCCCGGTACCCTGGCACCGGGTAGCATCGAGGGATTCGTCTACCGCATCGATAATCTCGGCGATAAAAATTGAATCAGCGTAGCGCATTAATTCATAACCGCCACCTGGCCCACGCACACTGCTAACTAATTGATTTTTACGCAATTTTGAGAAAAGTTGTTCAAGATAAGACAGAGAAATTTCCTGGCGTTGTGAAATATCCGCCAAACTGATAGGACCCTCATCTTCATGAATGGCCAAATCGAGCATTGCAGTGACGGCATAACGGCCTTTTGTAGTTAAACGCACAGGAAATTCCTTGAATTCCGAATTGGCAGGAATTATGGAATACCTATGTAATTTAGTCAAGTATTTGTCAGTGGGCAAGAGCAGCCAATTTATCAGGCGCGATCTTCATGGTTTTGTCTCTCGTAAATGATGGTGGACGGGGCTTTTCCAAGGTTTTCATTGAGAGTGTAACCCTGTGCTTTGGCCAGCATTACGATAATAGCTAAATGATGAATCGTATGTGAAACAAGACCCATCAGTTCCCGTTCAACCGTACTGTCAACTGCAACAACTGAACCATTCTCATCGACAGACTCCATCACGCTCAACTGTTTTATGTCGACTTCCCTGACCTGTGATAGTCCGCTTGCTACCGCAATTAATGCCTCCTTGGCACTTTCTATATTCAGTTCTAATTGCCTATCTCTCCTGCGCAAATCATAGTTAATCTGACCAACAGGATAACCAGTGAGAAAACAGTCAAATCGTTCAATGATATGCCTCAAATGAGCCCCCACTGAAGAACCGCCAACAGTTTTCTCGCTAAACACCCTTGCAGAAATAATCTCAATAATCTGCTGACACTGTCCTACACAGCTTTCGCAAGCGTTTGTTAATGTTCCAAGGGGAGCGATGGGAATTGACTGGTGACGGGCGGCTTGCAATTTAAAAAATTACCTCTAAAACGGATATTATTTGGCCACCCGACACAGCTGTGTTCTGGACGGTTGATTATAGCGCAGAGGCTATCAGTGCTACTATAGACCTACCTCAATACCACTTTCTTACACTGCGCGTTTAAATGAGTCTATCTTATCGCCGCTTCTTCAGTTTCTTTAAATGAAATTGGATCTACATTGCCACAGCTACTTCTCGGACGGCAAGCACTCGCCTGATTTTGTACTTAACCGGGCTAAAGATAACGGTGTTACTCACCTGGCTCTGACTGACCACGATTGTATAGACGGCGTCCTGGACCTCAGAGGTCAATATGAATTGTCAGAAATTGAACTGATAAACGGTGTTGAGATTTCGACGCTCTGGAATAGTATGGAAATCCACGTTGTTGGTCTTTGTATAGATGCAAATGACCTGGGTCTGAATACCTTGTTAAACACGCAACAAGATAAACGTAGAATTAGAGTAAAACAAATACACTTGGCGATGGAAAAAGCTGGAATTACGGGGCTTGACGATCATATGGCAAGCCAAAAATGTGCTTCGCCAAGTCGAAGTCACATTGCTGATTTCCTATTGCTACGAAACAAATTTAGCTCCCGCAAATCCGCGTTCAAATCGCTTATTAAAAACGGTCGTTTTTACGCCAAACCCCACTGGTGCTCAATTTCAGAAGCGATAAACTCAATACAAAAAGCCGGGGGACTATCAGTACTAGCTCATCCTCACAGATACAAACTAAGCAATGCGAAACTGAAGCGATTGATCAGCGACTTCAAACATTACAACGGAGATGCCATTGAAGTTTGTTATTCGAATATCGGTAATGAAGTGCGTGATTTTTTAGGACGCCTCAGTGTTGATCATGAACTCTCAGCTTCAATTGGTTCTGATTTTCACGATGTAAAAGCGTCCTGGATGGATATTGGAAAAGTACTTCCACTGCCAGAAATTTGTAAAAAAAATGCCATCTGGTTACACCCCAGATGGCATTTTTAATTTAACGATCCATTTACTTTAACGACGTTTGATACTTGCAACTACATCACGGAATATGTCGAGCAGGGTCTCATGTTTAAAATCGGTAAATTCTCCAGCATCCATAAACATACCATGCTCTTCACAAGCTTCGTATTGCAGATGCTTTTGTTTCGGATCATTGATTTTTATCAACGGTTTTCCGCAACGAGGACAGTGGATATCGCGAACAGTATTATAAGTTTTACCAATTTCAGGATCGCCACTGTCCAGAAAATCTGCCATCCAATCGCCTTTCAATTGTTCGGCTTCGCCTGGATCAAACCATAATCCATTACAACTTTCACATTTATCAATAATCACTTGTCCTTGAAGTGTTTCTATTTTTAACTCTTTCATGTTGGAATTACATTTGGGGCAATCCATCTTTTATCTCCTAACTTTCGGGCTTATTATTATCTTCCAGCTTTTGCTGGCTGAACCACGGCACTTCTGGCTGATTGGATGCTCAGGTGTTGGACCACCAGAGTGTTAGTTTACAAGTCGTCCACAAATGCTCGAATCCGATCATTTTATCGGATAATCCTGTCAGAAACAAAGCCCTAGTGCGTTAATTCAGCGCTCTATGAAACCTTGTGTAGAAAACAATGGAAAGTTGTCGCTAATAACTGTAACTGGATGATCGTTGTTGCAATTCTACCGCATCCATTCCCCTTGATTGGCAGCGAGACAAATCCGTCTTGCTTAATATATGGATCTTGTCGGTTCGAGCGTCTGTTTCAGATTTCTCCCCGAGATCTGAAAAGACTACGGTCAGATACTCGTCGTCAGGAAGATCTCTGAGCGTTGCACCATAGTCGCATAATAGTGCGTATAACCTAGCCTCCAATTCCGATATTTCAACTATCCACCGCGCTTCATACTTAGCTTTGGCAGACTCATATTGTTCACTCAAGTTTGCTGCCCTGACTGCTGTATTGGTCTTCAATTGCTCAAGGGTCAGTTTCAGACTTTCGATGTTTTCTCTTAAATCGAATTGCACTTCGTCCGTAGCAGTCACCGACACGACAGGTGGCTCATTTTCCATCTGGCGTAAATCATCAATGCGCTGCATCATGTCTTCCCGCATTGAACCCAATTCCTCCCTCATTGAAAAAAATTCTTGTTGAAGGTTGTTAAAAGATTCCTGGTCAATTTCACCAAGCTCACGTAACGATCTCGTTAAAGAGCTGGCCTGCCGTATAGACCTGTCAATTACTGCACTAACATCAATTGATTGAATTTCTTCAATTAGAGATTGATACAAACCCCCCAAATTGTCCTGTTGTAGAGAAAATGCCGAGGTAGAGCTTGCACCAGGCGTGCTTGATCGCTGTACCGCCGCAAAAGGGTTTGACCGATTAGGTAACCTATAAATGGAAGAAGCTAATGCATTGATGTTAACTCTATTCCGACGTCTCGCCAGGGGGGTTTGAATTTTCATCACCACACCCTGACCTTGCAAATAAAAACTGTCTACCCGAGGTTCATTCAGTCCGAACAAGCCAGGTGTCTCATTTACCCCCAGGCCCTCACGAAGCACACCAGACAAAATATCGACGCTCATTTTCAGTTCCGTAGTTTCCAATTGCTGTGCCGTTGCTATGGAGGCACAAAATAGCAGACCAATTCTCAATCCGAACAACCCCAAATGACGTGTCATTTTCAGCACCTCTATTTATCTAGTTTCGCCAGTGTATTGAACGAAATTGGCCAACTGTTGCATCGACCTCATGGTATCAAAATCGCTATCAACAAGTTGTTGGTAACTAACTTGAACATTTTCCAAATCTAATTGCCTCTGTTGTTCGAAGTAACTGTACATTTGATCAAAGTTTTCCGCCGTCATCTGTTGCGTCTGATCCATAACTGCCTGCATCAGTCGTAAGTTATTGCTATCTTGTCGTTCGTCCAGCCTAAATAGAAATGCCTGCAGAGTCTGATCCTGTTCCATTTGCTGTATTTCTGCCAATTGTGCAACCCGCTGTTCAAGCCGGGAAGTATCGAAGGGGTCCTCACTGTTTCCGAATAAAACAGTAAATCCGCTATCACTACTACTTACGGTTACATTGAAAACCACGAGACATAGCATGGCGAAGGAAACAGTCGTTGGCAACCATTGCCATAACCAGCCTCTTTGCTGTTGACTGCCTCCATGTTCGGTTCGAAACAAAGTTGTACCACGATCCCAGTGAGGCACACGTTCATCTTGCCAATGGGCTAACTCATTTTGAGCGCCCTGCAAAGCAGTAAGTTCAGTAGCACAGTCACTACAGGTTTGTATGTGTTTCTCAAATTCACCCCGGGTAATTAAAGACAAATCATCAGAGAAATACTCAGAAAGTAAATACTGTGTTTTAGGACAGGACATGTGACTCCTCCATAATCGCTTTCAACTTTTTAAGTGCAGAATAAAAACGTGTCTTTGCCGTGTTTTCGGAAATTTCTTGCATTTCAGCGATTTGCTCAAAGGTTTGCGATTGAAATATTTTAAGCTCAATGACCAGACGCTGCTCTATGGGTAATATCTGCAATAATTTTTGAATCTCATGATTCTGTTGACCTTTAATCAAACGAGAGTCAGGTTCAGCGCTGGTGTCATGGTCTGTGAATTGAAATTCTAACCCTTCAGTATCATCGAAACTGAGAGACTTACCCTGCAGAAGAGCACGTCTGCGGTTCATATCGACAGCCTTGTTATGAGCTATCCTGAAAATCCAGCTACTGAACTTTGCGTCACCCCGAAATCGGTGTAGATTTCTATAGACACCCATAAACACTTCTTGCATCAAATCCATCGCATCTGTGGCGTTACCGGTTAACCTCAAGCCATAGTTGTAAATTTTACTTTCATAGCGCCGAACCAGCTTCTCCCAACCATAAGCCGAGCCGTTAAGCGCGGCTGCAATGAGCGCTTCATCGTCATCTATGAAAGCCATTTTTCTCCCCGGCCTGCTTGCTGACATTGACTGATATTCTGGCAACAGGATTCACCTGTCTAATACATCGGTCTGCTTTATTAATATTAAAGCCGGCAGGATATTGATTCTGTGTTTATAGTCGCTAACAGAAAGGAAATAGTTTTACCGACATGAATTGATGTTACCGATTCTAAGGCCTCGGTGATCTCCTACTAAGGTCATAGCACCATACCTTAATGCAGTATTATTAAGTACTTTAGAAATTACCTAACACTGTCACGGGGGTCATCATATTGATGATGTTCAGTGCCGATTTCAAGTGACTGACCTGGTATTCTTCCAATTCTCGCACATCAATGATTACAGGTAATTTTTCACCGGAATCGTATAAACGCCTGAGTTCATCGGCTGAGATAAAACTGATATTTGGAAATTCATTGTCAATTTTATTGTCTACGGCGTTCCAGTCAACACCAAAAAGCCCGAAAATAAACGAAGAAATGGAAGCAGCAATAACAAGTTTAAACATCCGGGCGTATCCTTAAAGTTAGCGAGACTGTTGACCAGACCGGCGTCGACTCCAAATCCATACGCCAGTGACTGCCATAGTCAGAAACAGAATTGCCATAACATCTATCAGTACTACACCCCACTGGCCAATTATTCTGCCGCTGTGTATATCAAGAATTAACCTTTCCCAGCTCACCAGCACATCACCATAATTATTTCTGACACGGGCACTAAGGTCAGGACCTAATCGTACCGGTTGGCTCCAGTTTAGCTGAGTTTCAGATTGATCCAGCTGAGCAAAATCAAGGTTTTCGAGATCAGCCTGGTAAACACCTTCAACTGACCGAATTAAAAGTGAATTTCCTGCACCCTGGGCTAACGCCTCAATTTGTCCAGGCACACCATGAACTGCTCCTAGTATTTCTATTAACTCGCCGGCTCGGCCAAAAAGAAATAACCTATTCGGGCTGGCTGCCACGTGTCCGTTTTCTTGTGTTACAAATCCCTTGATATCTGACACACCCTCTATTACCAGGGTCGCATCAAAATACAGTGCATCGCTAATAAGGGAAATGCTGTTGTTACCATTGACATAGCTTTTGCTGATGTCGGGTACTTCAATCCCATACCAAGACAACCAGGCTTGGGAGCGGAGAAAACGGGAATCAAAATCGAAGCGATTGGAATGCTGTAGTGCGAGCCCGGTAAGAGAAAGGACAATTACGAAAGAGGCGCTGATAAGCCCTAGCGTACGGTGAAGTGCCAGTAAACTTCGAAGGCCGACTCGGGGTCCGCCGGTTACCTTTACTTGCTTTTGATTACTCAAATCAGCACAGTACTTCTACTGTTAATAATCAGCCTGCTAATGATTGTGAAAGATATAATATTAATCTCGAGACATTGCGCATAGCCCGAACCGACAAAGTAGCACCGCTAATCCCATCGATGGTTTGAGTTAAACCACTTTCCTCGGTCAAGGACACTCCCACGAACTGTCTGGTAAAAAAATCATGCTTGATTTCCCATCCCCGCGATTCTCGAAACGCCAGCACCCTAACCTCTTCAATAGCGTTCCCTGAAACGACTATTCCAATTGTAATGGGTTCGGTTTTCCCTATTTCGTCTACTATCCAGGCAGATCTGGAAGCATCACCCCAATAGCGTATCCGCATAAAATTTGGCTGGTGGCCGAGAATGCTGGTAGCCGTGTTCATTTTCTCCTCGGTTAACCAAACCATTCCTTGATCAGGGTTTGAGCTGTCAAACACATGCTGTAAAAAAAGCTCCGGTTCGGTGAGAAAATCACCTTCAGCTTCTGAGGTGGTGGTTGGTACTAAGACGGAAATCGTCCAAAACAGAGATACGAACCCAATTCGGATCAGTGCGTATCTCCCTCTGGTTAAAAGTAGCTTGGACGAATTCATCAGAATTGCCACCCAATTCCCAGGTTAATTCCATCCAGGTCTAGATCCTTATCATCTCTTTCAAATTGATAATCCAACTTTACTACTGCATTGTCCGTGATCCAGTAATTTGCACCGAGCAGGGTCCGTTTTGTAGTAGAATCTTTAGCTGCACCGAAATTACTGCCCGCCCTCTCATCGGTTTCTTCATAACGGGCAAAAATACCAAATTTATTATTTACCTGGAAAGACGGCTCCACATAATAACCGTACTGCTCATCACGGCCAATCCCATTGTTTGAAAGGTCATTATTAGCTACTGAGTTGATTTTATCGTCCAGATCCCATTGGGCATACAGGGCGCGGAATCCCCACTTTCCCTGTCGGTATACAACGTGCGCCTCGCTAAGAAGGCCACTCAAATTGTCTACTGGGTTTCCAAGCATGTCGATTAGCCCATCACGACCAATATTTGAACGAGTGCTACCGTTTTGGGTCATATCGGTTTGATATTGTAGAGCCAGCCCGAGCTCCAGGCCTGGAATACCTGTGTATTTCAGTCTACCGGTGTAGCCCGGACTGTCCATTTCTGACCGTGCACCATTTTGCCTTGAGTCTCTGATCTGGATTTCACCGCCGTTACTGCTTTCAAAAAACAAGCCCTCATGGACCGCTAAGTCATAACTCCAACCTGGAGCAAGTCGACCAGCTAGCTTGATTCCATTTACCCGGTAGGTACTTGGAATTATCCTGGACTCAACGCGATTGCGTTCAACTCCATAAAAAGTAGTTGGCTCATGGGTTTCATTTAGGATGCCAATTGGAACTAAATACATACCGGCAAGTGCGCTGTGATTCCTTGCGTAATCCCATTCCAGATAGGACTGCTCCAATTCCACAGTACCTGGAGACCTGTCGTCGTCGTTGACAAATGAATGCTCTATCTCTAACTCAGAAACAAATCGCAAGTCATCATTAAACTCATGGCTAAGGAACATGACAAAGCGCTGAATATCCAGTTCTTTGGAGGACACACTGGAAGTCTCATTGTTGTAGAGCATCTCGCCATAGCCACCAATTGTTGTCCTGTTAGTCCAAGACGCGGCTCCAGTACCTGGACGCTCCACGAATTCCGCTACGGATTCAATAATATCGGTGTTGGTTTCCGCCAGAGTTTCGTTAACACTCACCTGATCTCGAGTTATTTCAAGCTCCTGCCTGAGGGCGATAAGTTCAGCCTGCTGTTGCTGTACCAGTTCCCACAACTGCTCAATGCTTGGCACGTCTTCAGCACCATCTATCAAAGGCGAAATACTAAATACTGTAATACTAGCCACTACGAAAGAAATACTACGGCTAAAATTCACTACTTGTCTCCTTACTGATTTACTGGCATCGGCGTTTCTATCCTGTGGCTCTGACTTGTGCCAACCGTCTTGGTCTAAAACTCAACGCAAGGAATCATAATAGATCATTATCCTTAATGCAAATCATTATCATTTAGATTTCCCAGGTAAATTGGAGGTTAGGGCACGATTACCGCAGAAAGATAATATCGTTAGCTAAAACAATAGGTTAGCAACTTCATACAAGCAACCAAGCAGGAAAGCCGACAACCTGCCTTTTGAGCAGGAAGCCGCTTTCGGCTTGGCTAACTTGATTTATTGAGGGATTTTAGGCTGCTACCTGACGGCCCTGACTGACTAAAAGGTCACTGACAGCACCTATCAGCGCATTAAGGGAGGAAGCAATTATATCCTTGCTAATGGCAACACCTGTGAAGCGCTGGCCATTACACTTTAATTGAATGTAGGTGACCGCCTCTGCATCGGCTCCC